>Ga0116227_10009713_pt1 | contig 17283 bp, 19 predicted proteins | sample S1TSphgellanicum_FD_89693 | JGI IMG/M metagenome (GOLD analysis project Ga0116227, IMG submission 89693) | Host-associated microbial communities from peat moss isolated from Minnesota, USA - S1T2_Fb - Sphagnum magellanicum MG | ecosystem: Host-associated > Plants > Peat moss > Unclassified...
GAGAAGGAGGGAGTGGGGAGGGTGGGGGGTGGTGGAAGTGGGGGGGGGGGGGGGGGGGGAGGAGAGGGTGGGAGTGAAAAAACACCGGATAAGTAAAAGGTGGGGTCCACTGCCGTTAGATCCGGGATCTGACGTGCAGGAATAGAGGAAGGAAGTAATGAGGAAGCTCAGAGTTTTTTCCTTCTTATTAAATCCCATCGTCTTCATCCTCATCACTTTTGCGGCCCCCCCCTTCTCTCTCTCTCTCTCTCTCAGTTCCAGTTTCTTGCATCAATTTTCCATCTCTCTCTTCTTTCTTTCTTGTTGTTGTTTAGCTGCAAAAGAATTCAATTTCAGGGAGATTGCTTAGCTTTTTGTTTGTCTCCCTGAAGTGTTGTTGCTGTTGTTTTATTTTGTTCTGTTTTCAGTTTTGTGTTGTTTTGGTGTTGGTGGTGGTGGTATTGTCGTTGTTAAAACCAGGGAGGGACTTTGCTTCTTCTTCTTCTTGCCTTATCAAAGGAAGGTAGGTCTTCTTCTTCTTCTTCTTCTCTCATCAAACTCCTCTTTTTCTTCTTCATTGGCGTGTTTTTTTGGGGTGTGTGTTTTTTTTTGTTTTTGGGTGTCAGTGATTTTTGTTTGTTTTCTAGGTGTAAGTGTGTGTGTGTGTGTGTGTTTTGGGGAAGTTTTGGGTCGGGAATAATTTTGTTGTTGGGTATTTTGGAGTTCTCAGGCTTTTGTAGTTACAACACCCGTTTGTGTTTTTTTCATTGTGTCCATAATGTGCTGGTTTGGGTTTTGGGTGGTTTTGAGGAAAGATGATTGAGAAGCAATAAAGCAGTTAGTCTCTCCTCACATCCTCACATCATCATCATCATCATCATCACTGGCAGTCGAAAGTTTTTCCTTTGCAAGCAATCTGTATGTCTGTCTGTCTTGTGGGGATCACTTTGTTTTTGGTTTTGACAATTGGAGCAGAGCTTACTTGCACAAGCAGTGCAAGGATTTCTTCACCTGCCAAGAGTTGGAGTTGTTGTTGTTGCATCATCTAACATGCTGTGTTTTTTTCTTTCCGGGTTTGGTGCTTCTGGGTGGGGGTTATCTTTCAAACATCTATGTGATTGTGGATCATGAACCTGTGACTGTTATTTTCAGGGAGGATTTGGATTTGAAAGCTGCAGCAGCTGAGTAAATGTTTGTTTGGGGGATTTTGGAGGATGGCAGGTAATGGTGGATGCAAAAGGAAGGCAACAACAACAGTTAAACATTGCAGTAGCAGTAGTACGAGGAGGAACATATCTGGTGGAAGCAGGAATTGTTGATTCAAGTATTTGGAGCGGAAAGGGGAAAAAAAAAAGAAAAGAAGGGAGGGAGGGGTTTCCTGAGCTGCTTCTGGTTTCCTCATGTGCTGCCTAATCTTGAAGAGGAACAAGGGGAAATTAAGAGAGACAAGTAGAGGTTACAATTGCAGACACACTAAAGTCACTGATTAGGCGAAAAAGGAAGAGGGGTGGGGGGGAAAGACCATGGAGAGAATCTCTTCTATTGATGATATTCTGGGGACTTATTGGAAGCTTGATCCACAAGGTGAGGGACAAAACACTGGAGCTGCTGCAGGTGTGCCTCCTCTTCTGCATGGAGCTTCAGAAGCTTTGAAGTTGGGGTTGTCTTATGGGGATGACAAGGTGGGGGCCGTGATGAACCGCAGTGCATCTGAGTGGGCCTTCCAAGAGTTTCTGAAAGAGCATATGGCAGCAGCAGCAGCAAGTGTGACTGCTGCACCCCAGTTAGGATATGGCAGAAAACCTGTAATTTATGAGGAGAGTGAAGACGACGAGAAGGAGGCTGAGAGTGATGAAGTTTCAGGTGCATCTGCTGCTGCTGCTGCTGCCCCTCATGTCATAGCTGCTCCAGATCAAGAGGTGATGAGACCCAGCAGCAGCAGGAGGATTATGGCTGATGATGTTGAAGTCACAGGTGCATTGAATCCCTTGTTTTCTGGTTTGCGGGATGAAGTGAATTGTGGTGATCAGACGAGTAACCCACAAGAGTACGAGCATTTTCTCAAGTATAAGCTGGACTTGGCTTGTGCAGCCGTAGCCCTCACTCGGGTCTGTCACCTAACCTTCTCATTTTGTTTCCGTTTCAAGCTGCAAAAATTTGGACACCAACCTGCCAGAGAAAAATGGAAAAACAATGCACAGGGCTGCTGCTTGGGTGAAGGCTTTTTCTGTGTGTATTATTGCTATTTTTCCAGCACATGTTTCCACTGTCTGACAGTAGCAAATGGATTTGGTGTGGGATGGCTCATGTGTGTAAGCAGCCAATTACAGGAGGTGGTCTAAAACTGAGGAGTGCTGCAGCACAACATCCAATACCAGCAACTGATGCCTCTTGTAAGTCTATTGAAAAGAAAATTATGCCCTTTCCTGTTCCGATTCAAATGTGTTCTGGTTTGTGTTACAAATCCTGTAATTGTTAAGCAGGTTTGTTTTGCTCAAAAGATCTCCTAAATTCTACACCTTTCCTTGGTTGCCATTCCTTTGTAACAACATTGTTACATGTAGGCACTATGGTTCCAGTGCCAGAATAGTCCTGGTAATGGTGGGAGTTTGATATTTTTGCTTTATGGCTTTCATAACTGTGGCCTGTGTTTGGGAAGAGCATCAGCAAGCAACCTTTAGTGTTTATATAATTCAAAGTGTTATCTTGTGTAGGTGGAGTGGATACAGTACAGAGAACATCTGCAGGGCCAATTGGGATTCCAGCATTGCCTCCAAAGCCACAGTGTGGGGCAGCTTCTGCAGTGCCACAAAGAAAAACCCGACCCATTACAAGCGGGTCAGAGATTTCAGACGATGACCCTGAGATTGAGCATGGCCACAACATGAAACCTGGTGATGAAAAGCGGGTCAGGAGGTATGGTACAATGTGCTTTCCAAAGAATCAGCATTAACAGTTCCTAGATCAAAGTAAAAAACTTCAAAGGTGTCCAAATCATTACCAGACCCTGAAAATGAGTACATTTGCAGCTTAAAAGACAGTCCTTCTGCTGCAACTTAAAAATCTGACAAATGGGTCAGTCAAATGAATTGGAGACATTTGATGATGTGTCTATGGTGCTCCCTTGTATTTGGAAAGTGTGGAACTGCCACTGTAGGCAAAAGTTGGCTGGTTGTAGGGATTGTTGTAGGCACCTGATGATACCTGAGAAAAGATTTGTAGTCTTTTTGTGTTGTTCTGTCAGTGGATTTTGAAGTTCCACTCTGTTGTCAGGATATTTTTGTCATGTCTTGCTGTGATGCTAAGTCTGAAATTGTGATTTTGTGAAATGGATGTTGCAGGATGTTGTCCAATAGGGAGTCAGCACGGCGGTCCCGCAGGCGGAAACAAGCACATCTTAGTGAGCTTGAGATGCAGGTTGCCCAGTTACGTGTTGAGAATACGACCCTCGTGAAGCGGTTGACAGACATAAGTCACAAGTTTAATGAAGCTGCTGTTGATAACCGTGTCCTGAAATCTGATGTGGAGGCATTGCGTGCCAAGGTTAGTCTATTCTCCTCTTTCCCCCCCTTACCCCAGCAGCCTGAAATAAGGTCCTAAATAATGCTGCTGGTTATGACCAGGATCTGTTACAACCTTTCACAACCTTAGTGTGATATATGACAATTTTAGAACTCTAGCTTTCTGGGATTGTTGAATATGCATGCATGGGTGTACGAACTGGAAGTTGATGCCAATTTGTGAGCATTGCAGGTAAAGATGGCTGAAGATCTGGTACGAACTACCCAGGCACGCATGAATGCACCACAAGGGGGTGTGAGATATGGAACAGGGGGTGGGTATGTCATGGGCTCTGGAGCTGATGCAGGAGCGTACATGGAGCAGCAACAGGGCAATACTACTGAAGGGTGTAAAATGGGCCGCACACCATCAATGCAGCGGGTAGCCAGTTTGGAGCATTTGCAGAAGAGGAGTCGGGTGGGTGGCTCTTGCAACATGGCGTCCTGGGCTAGTGGCTGGGACTTTGAAGGCCCCTCATTGGTTGATCATCACTTGGGTGGCAACATATACTAGAGGGGTCACACCAAAGCCAGAATATACATTAATTCAAATTCAAGAGATTTTGTTATTTCCATGCCTTGGCTTTATTGCCTACTCCAGGCGCATGGTTCCCAATTTATGAGGATTTGTGCACAAGAGTGCAAGTGGCCACCAGCACCAGCAACAATGATTCATAGAGGCACATGGTTACTCCTACTCTAGGCTTGTAATTTGTAAGAAAATTAGGAATGACAAAGGATGGGAGTGAGTTTTTGGGCCTGTTGCAATTTGCTTTTGAGCCCATTGCCATAAGGTAAACTCCTAATTGGACTATGATGGATATGCAGGCAAAAAGAAAAACTCATGAGTGTATAGGAAGGGTTGCTTGCTGATCCATTTATGATGGTTTAAAACTCAATTTGTGTTTGCAGCAGGAGTCAAATAGATATTTGAGCTAGAGAGATTATCTGTGTCATCTGTGCTTGTATGTATGACATCAAGTTGGGCACAACCATTGTGGGTGAGTTTGCAATGGGCTCAAAACAAGATCTATGGGTGTGTGATCAACACAAAGATAGGAGGAGGAAGGCATGTTAATGTGTTTGATTTTGTGGACAAGGCACATCATATTCATAATATTTTTATCAGTATTAATGGTTGTTAAATTCCTAGTTTAAGTGTTTCATCCATTAGTGGCTCATGTTGGCTGTTAAAGAAAGCAAGTTTGGCTATGGTATCTGACTGCCAGCTTATGCTCTCACTTATATTGCCTGATGCTACTGAATTAGTATCAGAGTTTTGGAACAGACCCAAGATAGGATAGGTGGTTATTTTCTGGGTTGTATGTTTGGTTATGCTACTTCTGCTGTACAGCGCTGGACACATTCCCTCCTGCAATACTGGGATTGACACATTCCCAGGTGGAATGGGTCCTCCTGGATCAGTTCAATAATACAGAAATAGCCATCAAATTTTCTTAGTGTATATTAAGGATGATTTATGTTGATAACTTTGTAGCATCCTTTGCCAGGCCGTGCAAAGGACCTTAACAGAGTTTTTCAAGGACTTCTCCAGATTTCGGTATCCAGCTCCCAGCAGGCTCCTTGCAGGAAAACTTCAATGACAGCATATATGTATGAAGGTTGTGTGGGTATTTGAATTTGTTCATAAGTCCCAGTTCTGGTTCTTTAAAAACTGCAAATTGAAGAACCACCAGTTCTAGCTATTTCCAAAAAACTCAAAGAACCTGCCATTTCCATGAAAGAACCATGGGTTTCTGGCAGGCTCTTTCATTACGCATCACTTTGGCTTTGAAGCATCTCCTTGGTATCGGCATTATTACTAGTATTATTATTAGAGAATGCTGGTTAAAGATCAGAACTGGTTCTCTTCTGATTCTCTGAGAAGACAGGTTATGAGTTCAAAAAGACTGCTCTGATAACTGGAGTTGAAGGTGGGTTTGGTGCCATTTGTGTGTTAGGCAAGGCCCTGGGAGCATGGCCAAAGGCCACAGTGAACCAGCACCCACCAGTGCACCATCCACTGGATGCTTGTCATTACTCAGTTGTGGATGATCCTCAACTGAGTTGCTACCCGGTTTCATCTTGGTAACCCATTCTATAAGAAGTAGGTCTACCATATAGACAGGTAGGTAACAAAATAGGGGACTACTAGGTAAGTAGATAGTTTATACATAGTAGGTAGGGGCTGTTTTTACTACCTACCTAGCTGGTAGGTAGTAAACAAAGCAACTGAGCTAACCACCATGGTTAACTAGGGAACTGGAACCCAACAGAAAACTGTTCCCTCATCACATATCATCCATCCTTGATGGTGCACTGGTGGGTGCTGGTTCACTGTGGCCTGGCCTTTGCATCTGGGACCTGGGGCTCTGCCTTCGGGCCTTATACCTAAAGGCCCTGGTCCAAATTTTGCCCTGATCCAAGCATCTCCGGCGGTGCTTAGCATGCAAGCCGGCAAAAATATTTTTCACATCCAAGTTTAGTTATTGTATTTTTTGCAACCCCACCCATAAAACTAAAACTGGGTTAGCGAATACGTGGGGAACTACTAATAGCGAACCACCTGGGCCAATCATGATAGGCCAATCACTGAAACACTGAGCAGCAATCAGATCATATTTATTACATTCTTTTGTGCACCCGTGCACAGCGTTGCTGTGCCTTGCACCGCGCACTTTGCAATTTTGCTGAGCCAAAACAATTTTGGTGAGCTAAACCGGCATATTTTGACTTTTCTTCATCCAATTTCACTGTGCAGATCACATATGGAGCACCGCTAGAGATGCTCTGATCCTCCTGAGTTTACAGTAAATTATGTTTTAGGATTCTTTATCGTGTACTGAAATATAAGGGCAGCTTCAACACATGTTAATTTCCATGTTGATAGGTAAAGAAAGAGATGAAATAGTTATAAAAATAAGAGATAATTATTAAGGAAACTAGTGAGATAGTTATAAGGATACGAGATTCTTATTAGGAAGGAAGTGAGATAGTTAGGTTTGGAAGTGAGATAGTTATACTTGAAAATGTCCCTGAAATTGTCCAAGAATGACCATACCAAATCGATAAGAAGCTTATGAAAAATTATTAAAAATCACCCATATACCAGTTCCTCAAAAAAATTATCACTGGATTGAATTATGGTCAAAAATAGAATATTTTCAAAAAATAATAATTTTTAAATTTTACTTCACAAAATTTCGATTTTTAACCCAGAAATTATTTTTTCAAATTTTCAACATTTTTAAAAATAATATAATTAGTGTCAAAGCTGCCAAGGTACTATGCTATAGGGGAAGGCCCCATACATGGGAATGGTATAGGGTCCCTTCCATTGATGAAAGAATGCCTACACAACACTGGCCTACACTTGCAATGACATATTTTTGGACAAACTTTCACAAAACCGTGACCTTATTAAAAAAAACATGGAAAAGGAATATTTTGTCACTGAATTGTCATTCCTTGAAAAGAAAGAGAAAATGAAATTTTCAATTTTTTCTTCCTTTCTGGAGAAAAATTCCCCACATTACGACATAATTTATTTATTTTTGGAGCAAAATTTGAAGCTTTTTTCTGCAATTTGGATTTTTTTTTATAGATGTGCTGCCAATTAGAGACTTGTCAATGCCATGTTCTCCATATATATACAAAAAATAATTAAGAATTCTAATTAAGGCACATTCACACTTGGTGTTAGGGACTCTAGGGTTGAGTCCTGTAACACACCATGCTAGCCATTTAGGACTTAAACCTAGTTGCCATGAAAATTTTATGTTAAGCTAGCAAGCACATAACATTGAGCTATGGCCCATTTCACACTGGGTGCCACCTAGGATGCCACCTAGATTTTCATTTAACACTGACTTAACATGGAGTGTGAAATGCACCATTACTTACCTATCTACCTACTAGTTGCAGCTGCTGAAACAATCCTCAAGTGACTGTATTGTATATTAACTACCTACCACCTGTTTTGGTCCCTGTGCAAATTCCTTAACTCGGAAATTCCTTTCTACCTACCTACCTGATGCAGTTGCTGAAACAACCCTCTCTCAAGAGTAGTATTGTATATTAACTACCTACCATCTGTTTTGTTTATGTCCCTTGCAAATTCCACCTGTAAATTAACTACCTACCACCTGTTTTATTTTTCCCTTTTCTTTTTCCTTTGCAAATTCCCTCGTTCTTTCCCTTCCTTGTTGCAGGAGCAGCTTGCCTGCGCGGTCTGCAGCTTCTTCTTCGCAGGACCGTGCCGAGGTCGACAACGGGGAGACGTTCGCAGAACTCCCTCAGAAGAAGCAGCGACACCGGAGGATAACAACAACAAGAAGAAGAGAAGCACGTGGAGCTAATTTTTTTTGAAGATCAGCTTCTTCTCCGGAGGAGAAGCAACAGGAGGAGATGAAAGAATTGAAAGTCAGGTCAAACATCCCAGGATTCCCGCCTTCTTATGGTCTTAACCGAATTGTTCGAATTTGAAGAAGTCGTCGTCCTCGTCCTCGTCAGCGGGCAAGCGAGTGGTCGTCGGTACTCGCAACCACCCCGACCGTTCGCGTCCTTGACTTTACATTCACCATTTGTCACAGTGCTCATGGCTGCCGTCACCGATAGTACGTACATCTCCGATACCTGCCAGCCTCTTTCGTCCTACTTCTTTTTCTTCGCATTTTCCGTTTCCGCACAGTTGGGGCAAGGCTTCAAATTCCGGAACAATTAGGGTTGTTCCAAGCTGTTTGTTTGTAGTATGGAGGTGGGAGAAGAGGGAAGGTTTTGCCAAGCAGGTGATCAGCATGAATTCTTCTTCTTCTTCTTCCAGGAATCACGCCCGGCTCGACGCTAGGTACTCTCATTCCGCATTGAGTTTTTTTTGTTTTTTTCCTTTTCAAGTTCTGAATTTTGTTGCCATGGCACACATGATGATGATGATCCTCGGGAAGAACGAGATGAATTTCCAATCTATTGTTTTGGTTGAAGACATGGTGAGTAGTGAGGTTAAGAATTGCTCCTTGCCGAGATTTGAATTTCCTTCTTGATGAGAATTGCTGCAAGCACGCATAGATCTTCCTTCCTTCTTCTTCTTTGGTATCATGGTAGCTCATCAGCAAATGGACATGGAAATCTGTGAGGAATTCTATCCCATTGACACATGTGGAAGACTGAAAGAGATAGGAGATTGTTGCGGACTTGGAATCTCTCTCTCTCTCTCTCTCTCTCTCTGTGTAATTATTATGTGCCTTGGTAATGACAATCCAGTGTCAGACACCAAATCCATGTACTGGTTGTTCTTTCTTATGTTGGCAACAACATGCCAACCACATAGCAAATTCTCCACTGTCATGTTTTTTACAGTTTTGGTGACTGCATGTTTCTGTATATCATGTACTTGATTGTTTCTGCAGAGTAGCGCCTGAGTTCATGGTGAAAGGAAAGCAAAGCGTCAAGTACCATCGGTTTCAGAGTTCCAGATCAGTTGAAAGGAGTCCAAGTTTACCTGAGGAGAATATTTGTAATGCGTGTTCTGGATCGGGGTCACCACTTTTCCACTCAGTGAACTGCAAGAAGAGCAATTGTCAGGCTTTGGAAGTTGGTGTTGTGTCCTTACAAGATAAAAATGACCTGGAAAGCTTGAAGTAAATTTGCATAACATTTAGCTTCCAAGAGTTTCAAGCTATTGTGTGCAAATGTAACTATTGTTTTCAATTACCTAGACACACAATCTGGTCTGCAATCTGAGCAGTGGTTAAGCTTTGATCCTGTCCACAGTTTGTTCCACAGATATTTCTGGCTGAATAGATTGATGACAGTTGTTTATGCTTCTGTGCTTTCACAAGCATTTTTTGCACATGTGTACTAATTTCTCTGTTGGTTCAGGACAAAGCAGAACAGGCAGACATGGCTATTTGGCACAGTGTTGAATCCTCGCAGCAGTAGCATTCGACGATATAACCGATGGCTACTGATTTCATGTGTTGTTGGAGTGGCAGTTGATCCACTGTTTCTGTCACTTCTTGCTATCAACAGACAGTTGGCATGTCTGTACGTGCAGAAGGGTTATGCACTTGCAGTACTCTTGCTACGGGGCATGGTGGACTTGATGTATCTGTGGCATATGTGGCTGCAATTAAAGCTGGCATATGTGTCCAAAAAGTCCTTGGTCCTTGGACGGGGCGAACTTGTGTGGGATGCACGTCAGATTGCTTGGCACTATCTTTGCCCCTTGCGAAGGTTTTGGTTTGATGTCTTTGTGATCCTTCCAGTGCCTCAGGTAAGCAATACTAAGCTTGGGTAAGTGCACACACTTTCCAGTCTTCATTTTGCAAGGCTTTGCTCCGGCTCAAACACAAATCGTGAGCTTGATGCATGGTTAGAGATCTGGTGATGGGTTTGTGGGTTCTGCACTCTGAATGACTGTGATCCAAATTGTGTGCCAACAGGTGATGGTGCTGTTTGTTGTGCCACACTTACTGGAACAAGGTGGATCAACTGCACGCATTATGGATTTTGAGCTACTTGCTTTTTTGTTTCAATACATTCCCAAGCTCCTGCATTTTGTGCTTCTTGGTTGGCGCCTGCAGCGGGTGACTGGTTATATTTTTGGGTCTGCTTCCTGGGGCTTTGTGTTGAACTTGGCAGCCTACTTCTGTGCTGCTCATGTGAGAGAACAATCCTATCCCTTGTTTGTTTGGACTCTTCTGCCATACTAAATATAGTTGTCTTGCTCTGCATAGGCAGCATTAAAAAGTTGTGAAAAATTCTTCCTCCTGTCTTGTCAATTAGAGATTATATGCAAGGATTTATCTTCTCAAATGCCTGCAGATACAACTTTGATACTTTGTTGGAGATTTAAGTGTTCTTTTCCTTCCTTTTCTGTAGCTGATTTTGATCTCTGTATCTGTCTTCATTTCAGTGCTGGTATTGACTTCTTCTGTAGTGTGTGCCTCTTAAGCTCATGTGGCTATGTTTCTTCAGGTTGCTGGTTCTGTATGGTACCTTCTGACTGTGCAACGAGTTGAGTCATGCATACACGTTCAGTGTGCGAGCATGCCAAATTGCAACTCTTCTTACATGGGTTGTCCAGTACCAATAGCATTTAGCAAGCAGCCTCTTGATGATATCAACCAAGTAGCTTGGGCAGAGAATTCCAATGTCACCAGCTGCCTCGCTGGCAGTGGCCCTTTCAACTTTGGTATTTATGGTCTGTCTGTACCACTTGTGACAGATGTGATTCCTGTGAACAAGATTCTGCTTCCCCTTTTCTGGGGTGTGATGACAATGAGGTATGTCAGCTCTCAGTTTATGGTTGAAATTGAGAGTCTGGTTGGTTGTTAACAGCTCATCCATCTTGCATTCCTATTTTATTAGTCAACATTATTGCACAATCTGGGCATTCTTTTGGCAAATTCAAATCCTTCTCAAGCTTGTCCAGAACTGATAATTTTGCAAACCTGGATATGTTCGGCAGCTCTTTTGGCAATGCATTGACGCCCACTGACCACACACTTGAGGTGGTTTTTAGCATTCTTGTCATCACTTGTGGATTGCTTCTGTTCACAATGCTGATTGGAAATATCCAGGTGGGCCTCCTCCTCCTTGGCCATTGCTGCCATTTGTCCAACTTTTTGTGCACTCAAATAGCCAAATCATGGCTCCTGCAACTTCTGTCTGTACACCTTTGTTTTGCACCCCATGAAGTATGGGTTGCGAGAGCAGTGGTCATTCAATAACTTCTAGTATGTTGGCTCATTAGGTGTTTCTTCATTCAATGACTTCGAAGAAAGAACAGTCGCAGTTGCGGATCCGTGATCTAGAGTGGTGGATGCGAAGACGGCAGTTGCCTGTCCGGCTGCGACAGCGGGTGTGCAAGTACAACCGCCAGAAATGGGCAGCAACTCGTGGTATAGATGAAGAGGCTACTGTGCAAGACCTGCCTGAGGGCCTTCGTCGTGACATAAAGCGCCACCTCTGCCTTGATCTTGTCCGCCAGGTAACATGAATTTCTTTTCCCTCACTTCAATACAGGATCACATACTTCATAAGTAATAAAAAAGGATTAGGATTTGTCTCATTTCTGGCAAAGTTGTTTCTGTCAATTGTGCAGGTACCATTGTTCCAGCAGATGGATGATCTAGTGCTCAACAACATCTGTGAGCGTCTGAAGCCTGGTCTCTTCATCAAAGATGAGATAGTTGGTGCCTTAACCCAAAAGCTCATAGTTATTGGTTGATGTGTGCTCATTGTTCCATGATATTTTTACTGGAGAGGATGTTTAGGAGTTGTACAGTGGGAATCTAGGATAGGCAACTCAACTTATATATCATTTTGGCTTTTCATACATGTTTTGTATTCAACTTGTGCTCTCTTGCTGGCTCTCAGTGCTTTTGTTTAGTGGTAGCCAGGATTTTTTAGATTCGTTTTATTTCATGCACAAAGTTGTATCATAATAGATACACACAAGGTGTAAGACAACAACCTAACCATACACATATGGGAAAATTGGATGTGTTCCATACTTCCCTTAGAGTATTTCGAGTACAAGGAGTTTGAGGATTGACAGGAAATGGCTTGAAACTGATTCACAGAAATTTGACACAAGCAGGTGCTGAGTGAGGGAGATCCAGTGTGGCGAATGCTGTTTATTGTACGGGGCCACATGCAGAGCTCATATCGGCTGCGACACAACAACAGGACCACCATCTGCATGCTTGGCCCAGGTAACTTCTGTGGGGATGAGCTTATCTCATGGTGCCTCAGCACACCATTGAAGGATAGTTTACCCCTCTCAACAGTAACTTTAACAACAGTAGACATGACTGAGGTGTTTGGGTTGGATGCCCAAGACCTTAAGTACATCACAGAACACTTCAGCCACAAGTTTGCCAATGACAAGCTGAAACGCACTGTGCGGTTCTACTCCTCCAGCTGGCGCATGTGGGCAGCTGTCACTATTCAGCTTGCATGGCGACGCCACAAAGCTCGTCGCATTCCCAACATGTCTGGACCTCTGAATCTTGCTGAGGTGTCTCTTGCTCCCAACTATGCTTTGAGGGGCTCTATTCTTTCACAGTCTCAAAGAGACCGACTACGTCTGTACACTGCAATGTTCACCTCACCAAAACCCCAAGATCTTGTGGAGTAGATGTAAGGTTTGTACTCTTCACATATTCATAAACAAGAATCTTTCTGGATAGTGCCGTTGCTATGGATGTATGCTGCCAGGAGAGGAGCTTGTTACTGTACATTTTCCATGTGATCATGGAATGTGATTTTGGTGTGCATGTTAGAGGTCATATCCACTTGCAAATATTGAATCATTCAAAACATGTCACTGAATGTCACCAGACCAGACTACCTCTTCATACTCCATGTCTACTTGGACATCTATGTGAAAGCTTTAGGGAGGATATGCTTCCACACCTGCAGCTTGTGGCATCCAAGGATTGGCATGTTCTGATGGTAGAGAAACTCCTAACTTGAAGACAAATCAAAATCTGACAACTTCACTAACTGGATCAAAAGACAAGACTGCAAAGGATAGAGTTTGAGTTTGTAATTGAAACACACCTATCAACCTGTAAACCGTTTTCCTTCAACTGAACTTCACCACAACTTTCAACAATCCCCGGCAAAACTTATCTTCCATTTTGAGATACTTTGGAACCAAATTTTTTACTGAAATCTCTGCAAAGCCCAAGAGTGAATCTTTCACTGTCACTCTAGAGAGCCTAGTTAAATATTTCTCCCCAAACCCTAGAATAAGTTTTCTTTGGTTTGAACAACTCTAGAGCCATGGTTGAAAGTTTCTCCACAAACTCCAGAATGAATCTTCTTCAAGTTTTAGCAGATTTGGAGCAATACCAAAAAGTTTATCCACAAACACAAAAACGAATCTTCAAATTTGAATGACTTTGAAGCCTAGATTAAATTTTCTCGACAAACCCAAGTATGTTCTTCAATCTTCTCCTGAGTGCCTCTCTCTTTTTTGGGGGTGCAAGGTTGTTGTGGGTGGAGTTTGGTTTTATGTTCATAAATGGTTATTCATAGACCAATTGCCACATTCACATGCTTTCAAATGTAAATTCATAATGTCCTTAATTTGTCCTTTAGTTGGCCTCACTTTATTTTCCTTGGGATTTTGCAATGTGATGTAAACTTCTATGAGTTTTTAATACTGAGACTAAACATCAAGATATATTAGAAAGGACACAAACAAAAACCTACAGGTCTCATGTGGCAATGAAAGGACCTAAAAAGCTTAGCCACTCATCTTTATTCTAGTTGTACATCACAACTAGAGACAAAGAGAGGAAGGGAAGAAGAGAGTTGTATTTGCAAGATGGGCAAGTTGAGTGGTGATGTAGAGGTTGCATATGGCAATTAAGGGACTTAAAAAGCTTTAGTCATTCAGCTTTTTGTTAGTTCTACATCATGACAAGGAATGAAGACAGGAAGGGAAGAAGAGAGTTGTGTTTGCAAGGAGGGCAAGATGAAAGGCAACTCACTAAAGTTCAGTTGTGAACATGATACATAAAATAGAGGACATATGAATCTTTTGTAAAATGATTTGGAAATTCATTGCTTAAAAGCACTGATGATGATAATGGGCCTTATGAACTTTGTTTGTTGAAACTGTATAAACATGTATGAAATCATTACAAGGAGCTAAAGGATTTCAATGACAATGGTTCAAAGTTCAAACTTATCTATCAAGGTCTCCATCCTTGTCCTTTGTCAGTGTGGCCTCTTCAAAGAATAGTTTTAGGGTTTTACCCTACACTGACCTTCAAAAGGGATACAAGAACCAAACCTGATGAAAATTATTAGTATATATGTCTGATACCCTTACAGCATATAAGATTTCAAAGAACCCACCATCATCCAAATTTTCCGATCTAAATAAGGGCGCATCCTGCATTCAGGACTATCAATGGATGAACCCTATCTGCCAATTAAAACAACTCCATACATTGCATATTGTCAACACAACAATCTTGGCATTAGTTCTGGGAAAAAGTTCTGGCAAAGAACAAAAGGGTGTGATAGAAGCAGGCATTGCACAAAAGAACTTTGCCCGGTAGCCATATGTTGCTGTACCCTTACCTCTCCTTGTGAATTGACTGATACTGTTGGGTTCTGCCTAACTCTTTTCATACTGGTGTCTGTCCATACAAAAATGAAAAACCTGAAAGACAAGAACTAAGCTATTACATTGCTTCTAGGCCCTGTCCTGCCATCAACCAACTTCCTGCTTGATCCAGCATTGATTACAGATTTCCTCCTGTTGCTGGAGCACTCTTACTGAATTAAGCTGGGACTCTAAACCTGCCCCCAAGCATAGTAGATCTGAACTCATGATGCTACATGAACTGTAGAAAAGGAGAAGTTGGCTGCTGTCTCATGTTGCTCCGAGATGAATCTACTTCTTTGCATATGAAACAATCATCGGATGGCTGGGTGTGATCTTGAAATTTTGAAGAGCTGAAAGGGCAACTGATGCTTGCATTTCATCCCCAAACTCAACAAATGCAATTCCAGGTTTTGCCTCAATCATGCGAACCTCCTTGAAGCCTGGGAACTGCTGGAAGAGCATCTGGATTGCCAAGCTTGCAGCTTCATGTGGCAGGTTTTGCACAAACAGAAGGCTGTTGGGTGGGGCAGGCACCTCTGGTACCATAGGTCTAGGTACCTGGTACTGCTGCTGAGCCTGCATGGTCATTACAGCCTTTAACTTGATGATGCACACTCTACATTTCTTGACATGATATCTATTTGAGCAAAGAAGATCTGGGAAGCACAAATTATCAGCTGACACATGGACAGAACAAATAATGACCCTTTGAGAAGGCAGCATATAAGGTGGAAGGAAGAGGCTCTCAAATCGGGCCTGCTCCAGGGAGCAACAAAGAATTTGTGGCTCCACAGGTACATGGTTTAGCTTGCCCATGTACATATTGTAAGAAAGGAGAACCTATGAATTACATGTTAAGGTTGAAGGGATGGTATCATCATTAAGGAGTGCCACACAAGGAAGAGTACTCACAGGTACACCATATGGTGGTGGATAGACAGTAGCTGCGGGTGCTGCAGCAATCTCTGCTTGTTGCTCCCGTCGCTTCCTCTCAGCTGCAAAAAGACACATTCAATTGTCACCACCAATGCTTGCAAATGTGTAACGAAGTATCATATTGCAAAGCGCAAGTCCATGAACCCAGACAGATAAGAATGAAACAGTGTGTGATGGCATTTGCAGAGAAAAAGGTGGATTTGATAATACAGCCTGTCATTGAAGATGTGGGTGAATTGTATCTGGGTCTGTGAAGTTTCTTACCCTTCTCCTCTTGCTTTTTCCTCTTCTCTTTAGGAATGTAAGTCCCATCTGCCTTGGTTATTGCATCCGATATTGTCTTGGCATATTGTATTTTCTGCAATAAATTTCAAACAATCTACAATGTCAAATGACCATATCTGATTAAACCCTGGTCTTCAACAGAGACTAGGGACCTCTGGTTAAACAGAAACTGCCCAATAGCAAACACAATGTCAAGAATACAGAGCAGACTCTAAAATGAAAGGGAGTAGGACAGAAGTACTAACCATGGGTTTATCATAGAAAGGAAAACCCTGCATTTGACGAAGTGCATTTGTAGCTGCAGTGACATCATCAAATACCACCCAAGCCTGCCCCCGAAGCTTCAGTGTCTTGCAGGCTACAATGTCCAAAATCTTACCAAACTGAGAAAACACTGCATACAGTGATTTTTTGAGCTCTGCAGACAACAAATATCCCATCCAATACATTTTTCAGCAAGTGTCTTTGATGGTCCTCTTGGCGAAAAACATTCTGACTATGACATTTCTATTGTTTGTGGAAACAAAACAGCCTTTCCCCTCTTTGGTTGTGACACATCTGTGACCCTCAAAACTCTTCAACTGTCACATCCAATCTGCAAGTCTCTCAACTTTCAGAAAATTTCAGATAAACCCTAAAACCTTCCAGCCCTCTGACCATGCTCTATTCCCATAACGAGAAATTTCAATAACAATCAGTTCTGTCTTTAAAACCAACCCCCTGACCATTTAGAGTCATCATCTCATCCTTCCAGAAAGTTGAAGCTTTCTATGAATGCCTAGGCTGCTGGTGATACAGACAGGTTACTTGAGGTTTGCAAAACTCCCCTGCAAATTTCTTCCCATTGGAATTTCCCCCCCTGTTTTGTCAACCGATACACTACTATAACCCAAGCAGAATCACTCTTTAAAAGAACCAGTGCCCTCTCCCATATTGCAAAGAGACTGAAGCACGTCCTCAGTGGGATGATGCAATGCCAACAGACAGCAGCATATCTCCTAAACCCTGCTAACCTAACAAACTGCACATTTCCTGGCAAAGTACACTCCAGCCTAGAAACTAGGGTTTAGGGCTGAGAATGAAAGAACAAACAGATCCTGAAGAGAGAAGGAGATAACAAGACAACATGCACCCATTGCTTTGCATGGAGAAAAAAATTAGATGGGAGAAGGAAGCGGTCAGAAAGAAACAGGATGATGCAATATTAACAGACCAAAGCAGACCTCCTAAACCCTGATGACCCTGAGCACATTTCTTCCTGGCAGCATGCACTCTAGCCTAAAAACTAGTGTTCAGGGCTGAGAATGAAAGAACAAACAGATCCTGAAGAAGAAATCAGATAACAAGACACAAGCACACATTGCTTTGCACAGAGAAAACAATGAGATGGGA
>Ga0116227_10009714_pt1 | contig 17281 bp, 10 predicted proteins | sample S1TSphgellanicum_FD_89693 | JGI IMG/M metagenome (GOLD analysis project Ga0116227, IMG submission 89693) | Host-associated microbial communities from peat moss isolated from Minnesota, USA - S1T2_Fb - Sphagnum magellanicum MG | ecosystem: Host-associated > Plants > Peat moss > Unclassified...
AATAGAATAGACACAAAAAAAAAAGAAAAAAAAAAAAAAAAAAAAAAAAAAAAAAAAAAAAAAAGGGTATAAAAATATTATGTTTTAATAAAAAAAAAAAAAAAAAAAAAAAAAAAAAAATAAAAATTAAAAAAAAAAAAAAAAAAAAACAAAAACCAAAAAAAAAAAAAAAAAAAAACTAAAACCTAAACATAAACCCTAAACCTAATAATAGAAAAAAAACATAACATGTAGAAGCATAGACAAGACATAAACATAAACCAGAATGAATAAATAAGAACCTAAAACCTAAACATAAACCCTAAACATAAACCTTAAACTTAAAACCTTCAAATAAACCTTAAACCCAAAATCTAAAATAAAACCTTAAACCTAATAACAAAAACATAAAATAAAATAACATAACATAATTTGTAAAAGCATAAATAAGACAGAAGTAAAAACCATAGTGAATAAATAAGAACATAAAATCTAACCTTAAATTTAAAACCTTAAATGATAGGACAAAAGCAACAAAAACACATGATGAGAAAAAAACCCCCCAATTATAAAAACATTTAAGAAATGGTAAAGAATTATACCTAGTTGGAGGATATAGGCTACCATTTTTTTTTTTACAACTTGCAAAACAAAGATGACAACATATCCACAAGGTCCTTGATTGAATCTTCATCTTTGAAAATATCAACAATAGATTTCCTTGTGTCAAAATCACGAAATAATTTCCATTCATCGAACACATTCATTGCCCAAAGCTCGACGTGCTTGTTATTTTTCAACTTCCTTTGTTAACATTTTCCAACTCCGTATCATCAATTTCAAGAAATCAAGATTTCAGAATTGGCTCCCTCACATGAAATTCATAATCAATCTTCTCAACAACCTCATTTCCTGGATGCACATTAACTTGAATAAGAGGAGAAGATGTAGAAGCAACAACATCAAGATTGAAATGAAAACCTAAATCAGGTACAAGAGGAGGCATGGGAAAAAATACTAAAATTAAAATTAAACCCTCCTTGCAAGGATCAACAATAGATGTAAATGTAGAGGCATTGGGAAAGAAATCAAATTTGTTTTCCAAATGCAAATTAATGTTAGGGTTGAAAAAATGCCCACAAAAGTCACCAATTGTTTTAGGATGTAATAAAATAGAATGAAAAGGAGGCTTATTAGTATTAAGATGCAACTAAGTGAAATCAATAAGAAGTTTATCAATAGAAAAGGTAATAGTGGATTCATGAAATTAAATGCACTTCACATATATGTCATCTCCATTAGTGGACCACAACAATTCATCAAAGACATCAATAGTCAATGATGGTGTAATAAAAGGTATAGCAGCACATAAACCAAAAGGATACAAGTTAAATAATTCATTGGATAGAGAAAAAGATGAAGGCACGATTTTTTTCAAAATTTCAAAAACATTTTTTCCTATAGTTCCTTCGTTACATAACACTACTAGAAATCTTGTCATTTGTAACCAGTCACTATGCAACTAGCATGCAACTTGTTGTTGTTTATAATTATCTTGGTCATGTTGCAATCACAAATTTGGTATTGTATAATTTTTGGGCCATATGGTTGTGTGTGCAACTAACATGCAACTAAATGTGTACAACATGGACACATGTCATTAAAATAATGGCCTAAACTTATACATACTTAAATATTATACTTAATATATCTACATAGGCTATATATAATAGTATTATGTACCTCTAATACTAAGGTTAACCCCATGTTAACTTAGGCTAGCCTAAACTAACCTAGGTTAAAATAACCATGGTTAAATTAAACTAAACTAACCATAGTTAAATTAAGTTAAGTTAAAACAATTATGGCTAAATTAAATTAATTTAAATTAATTATGGCTAAACTAATTATGGCTAAATCAAGTTAGGCTAAATTAAAATAAAATATATTAATTATGGCTAAGCTAAATTAAGCTAAATTAAATTAGGCTAAAATAAATATGGAAAAATTAAATTAGTCCAAATTAATTATGGCTAAATTAAGTTAGGCTATAATATTTATGGCTAAAATAAATTAGACTACATTTATTGTGGCTAAAATAAATTAAGTTAGATTAAATTAGGATAAAATAAATATGGTTAAAATAAATTATGCTAAAATATTTATGGCTAGACTAAATTAGGCTAAAATTGACAATGGTTAAATTAAGTTAGGTTAAACATATTATTGCTAAACTAAATTATGCTAAATTAAGTTAAACTAAACCATGGTTTAAATATGTTTAACTTTATTTTATTTTGGAATTTTTTTTCAAAAAATTTACATTTAATTAAACAAAAAATTATTCAAAATCAATTAATATGATAATATTTTAAAATATTATAAGTAATCATAATTATTAATTAAATAATTATTATAATTATAGTGGTAATCAATTATATATATATATATATATAATCAATAGGTATTATATATTTAAATTTTATTATTTATGTTAAAATATTAATGTAAATAGGCTACATGAATTAACCTACAAGTATACAAACATCTTAAGCTAATTATTAATTTAAACTAGATAATAATATTAGAATCATATTTTCATTAAGTAGTCATAATTAATAAATATCCTATAATCACCTTTGAAGCACAAAAGAAAAGGAGTAATGAAAAACTAATAAGAAGAAAAATAAGAAAAATAGACTTTCCAAGTTATAAAACGTTTTGTTTTTTGTTTTTTTCTAGAAACCTTTCCTACTTTCAAAGCTCATAACTTTCTTATTTCTTATTCATTTTAAATGATTTAAAGTGCTATAGGAGCGCCATCTGAAGTCATACAAATCACATTGGAACTTTAATAGCAAAAAAAACATAAAATGAACTTTCTAGGTGTTTAAGAACCGACCTCAATAGTTTCTTTTTTGAGTTTTTTGACCCCCTTTACTTTGGGGGGCCATAACTTTCTCATTTTTAATGTGTTTTCAACGATTCTTAGTGTGTTAGATGCGCCAAGAGGAGGGCTTCAAGTTTGGTTTGGACACCAAAAACAATAGAACCTTCCCTTGGCTGTTATATTTTAATATAGTAGTTGCATCTAATGTGCAACTAGGTTGGTTCATGAAGTTTGCAATGGAATGTTTTAACCCATATCCTTTGGCTTCCAATTCTATTTGGCTTAGTATATAACTAGGAACAATAGTTATGTTGAAACCAAATTCTAAGTGCCACTGGGGATGAATGAATGAAAAAAGCTTGACCTTTATGAAATGGTCAAACTTAAAAATAAAATTGGATTATTCTAAACCTACTTATATAACCTAAACCTAGCTATTTTTCAACCTACTTATTTAATAAGGTTTAATTATTATCTAGCTACCTAGGCACCATTAACATCTTATTAGCCATAAATTGGATGACTTAGATTTCATTAATTAATATTTAAAAATTAAAAAAAGGTGGGCCTTGATTGCCACGTGTCACCATACATTGGTGTTAAAATATTGAACAGTGTTAAATGGTCAATGAACGTTCCATGGACACGTGTCATCATCCTAGTGGCAAAAACTTTATTGATTGAGATTAATCCAATGAATTTTTAATTTTGAAGACACAAAAAAATTAAATAATGACATGTGTTCACAAGTTAGTTGTTTATTTTTTAAACATGTGTCATATTTTGATTAATTGCATGTAATTGCAAGGAAAGTTGCACATAAGATGCAACTACATTTGGATTGATATGTATGTATGAACATGTATATTAACATCGTATATACATGTTGCATACATAGTGTCGCATGCAATTGCATGTCATGTGCAACTTGTTTTAAGCAACTACACAAATTTGCAATTACATGTGTCGCATGTTACTGAATTTTAGTTGCAAATGACAGTTGCAAAACTCAAAATTTCTAGTAGTGTAACTTCTTTTTAGATGTTTCATTAGTAGTAGACATTACAAAAATAATAAAAGAAAAAAATAGAAAAGGAAAAATTACATTACATCAAATTTGAAAATGAAAAATGAAGTTGAAAATTGTAAGTAAAGGAACTTGCATTAAAAAATTTGCAAAACAGAAACAAAGCAAAAAATACACCCACACACATGAAATAATAACAAAATTTTAAAAAGGAAGAAATAAACTTTGAAAACAAGAGGAAATGCAAGTATGGGGGAATTTTTTTTAAAAAAGGTGCAAACAATAGGTGCATGAAAATATCTAGAATTGGTTGTGATGTGGGAGACACCATGATGCCCTAGCACCAACGGCAAAAACAATAGATATAGGAGAAAATCATCAAGAAAATGCCCAGAAAAAAACCTACACACATCAAACATCAAACAATTTTTTTTAAAACATGAATGAAAAAGCTAAATAACAAGTAGGTTGAAGGAGAATAAATGTTCATAAAGGTGCGTAGAATTGAAATGCACTAAAATAAAAATGCATTTGCAAAAGAATAGATCTTCACCTAGAAACATTTATTACAAGAAATGTGTACAAATTAAATACAAAAATGAAAACAATGCAATGCGAAGCCAACATTAGTATGAAAAAACAATGTAATAACTAGACAAAAGAAGTTGTAGACAAAGGAAGCTCTTAAAAAAAACAATGCAACGAGCAAACTGAACAAGTTGAAAAAACAATGCAACAAGTAGATGGAGGAAGTTGTTGCAACAAATGCACAATGAAAAGAATGAAATGTGTTGAAATAGAAGCAAAGCCACATAAGAACAAATGAAGAGCTGGAAGCATTTAGTGGAAGAAATGTGCACAAAAAAACAAAAAGAAAAAACAATGCAACGAGAAACCAACATCAACTCTTGCAAGCAATGACCAGACAAGAATTAGCAGACAAAGAAAGTTGTTACGAAAAAACAATATAACAAGCAAATGGAGGAAGTTGGTGTGATAAATGCGCAATGAAAAGAATGAAGGTGAGAAGCTCGCCTCGATAAATAGATAAGCTCTAACCTAAAACAATTGTAAAAAATGATGAAAAAAATATGTACCTTCACTTTATGGCTTCTTTACACCTCAAAGATGCACCAAAAGAAAAACTTTAGGATCAAAAAATTTGGGGCACTTTATGTTAGGGAAGGGTCTAAACCTAGACCTTTCCCATACACATACCACATTATGTTGAAATACAAACAAAGATTATTCTACGTGCATGATGATAATGACTTTGGGGCTTTTGAGATTATAAAATTGACATAGTCATAAACTATTCCAAGCCAATTTTGAAAGTTAAAACATAAGCTTGAAAATATAATTTATATCCACGAACAAAAAACATGTTTTTAACTATCCACATTTTGGAAAGGATGGAAAACTAAAAGGTTTAGTATTACAAACATTTGGAAATTCATTTGTTGGAATAGAACACAAATGAAATAAACCTACATATTAACTTCAATTGACTTCAAAAATGTATTTGGCAAAAATCAACCATGTTTTAAATTGTTGGTTAGTTTGTAAGATTTAAGATTCAACAATGACACCTTCTGAACTATCAAGAAATTCAACAAGAAAATATTTAAGCTTGAAATGTGTGACCAGCAAATGAATATTTTTTAAAGCATGATGTTGCATTCATTTGTGAAGTTAATTTTTTAAAAGTATGGTTCAATCATAACCAATCTTAACACAAATTTCTTGTTAACTTAATGAATTTTATAACATTGTTTACATATATGTGTATGCATGTTTGTTAATAAGCAATAACAAACTAAACCACTTGAATGTAATATCCATTCTATAATATTCCATATTTGATCTTTAATCTTATTAAACAAAACCAAATCATCATAAATTTCCATTAAAAAGTTTACAGGACCCCCAATAGTACTACAAACACATTAACACAACTACCACATGACAATATAAGTCACATGAATTCCTTGATATAACATGAAACCCTCAAAGCACAAGTTGAAATGACATTATATTATTACTATGACAAGTTAGCCAACATTTACGAAAGCTTCATCAAATGCCTTCTCTTGACTATAACGTAAACTCAATATTCGGATTCCAAATTTAAAAAGAAAAATTCCATTACATACAAATATGCAAGGTTTCTATTACCAAACAAGCACCCCAAACAAATAGATACTATTTCATTTGATGGAGAGCAAGGGTTTGAAAATTGCAAAACTTAGTTTGCCGTCTAAATAACACATGCATATGTGTGGGACAAGGTCAATAATACAAATGCGGTTGTTAGTAGATTTCAAGCACATTCAAGTACAAAGTCCTTTTGGTCCAAAGGCTGATTGTATTGATGCTAAATGGGGATTTGTGACAAGTTGTGCATGGGTTGTAAGTGTTCCACATGGGAGATGATGACATGTGAGCTTCAACTATGAGAGTTGATCTTACTTGTTGCAGGTTTGTATTCAAACAAACCCCTTTCTACTCTTTGTGGGTGTTATCACCTTGGCCAACTTGAAAGGCAAGAAGAGCATTGTCCCTTTCTTAGAACTGGAACCAGATGTACTTAGTACACAAAAGACTCCAAAAAATTTGGTGTAAAGTTGGAGGGGCACCTTCTTTAGCCTGACTTTTCATCCATGGAGAAGGGCCTCATTTGGAGAAACAACTTAGCATTAAGGTGTTTTAGAGAGCACATCACTTCCATTCAAGAAATGATACACATGCATGTTTGCCACTTGCGACAAAGAAAAATGAACAAAAACAAACACTTCCAGTCATAAACAGTACATGTGCTCTAGTACTAATGATGATGTATGTGGCTCTTTGAAAGATCTCTAAGTTAGCTGTAAGCTCTGCTTGTGTCAATTCCCACTGTGACTTTTTTACTTGGAACTGTGGGAGTTTACATGCATGTCATGAAGAGGCCTTGCTTTATTGTGAGCTTTTTGGGGGTTACAAGTTGCAAACTGTTGTTCTGTGCAAATTGTATTACTATTCTTGTATCTACCCATTTGCTGCATCTGGTTTTTGTTTTTCTTCCCCCTCACTTTGTACCTAGTTTTTCTTTGGTGTACTCTTGAAGCTTTGTTTGCATTTGCATGGTGTATTGCTTGAAGTTTTGCTTGCCTTTTGCATGGTGAATTGCTTGGAGTTTTGGTTGCATTTGCATGGTGGATTGGTTGGATTGCTAATTGTGGGATTTTTGGGTGGTGTTTTGTGGCAATTTCTGAAGTAATTTTTACTACCCATTTGCTTGAATCTTGTGGTTTTGGAGTTTTTGTCAAGGTTTGAATGGAGGATCCACGGACTGATATTGAGTATGTCGTGCGAGGGCTGGTGGAGAAGCCCACACTGAGGAGGCAGGCAGCAGTATTACGCAAGTACTTCACACCAGATGTGCAGTTCTACCACTTTTATATCAACACTAATGGAGGTTTGAGAGATTTGATTGCCATCTACCAATTTGCAGAGCTTGCAGTGAACTACCAGGGCGTTGTATTTCACAGGATACTCTATGATGACACCCAGAACTGTTTGGCCCTGGAAATGACAGTCGATACTCGACCCTGGTTGTCTCTGGGATCAACTGTGTCCTTGAAGTTCTTCACTCTCCTTCAGCTCGAAAACTGGCGAGTAGAGGTTGGTTTCATCATGACAAACTCCCATGCCGTATAACCTAAGTTGGGTTTTTGAGGGCTTGGTCAACCAACCTCTTGAGCTTGAAGCTTTGGTCGACCAACCTCATTGGAGCTTGAGGTTGGTTGAGCTCTTGGAGCTTGAACCCCAGAACTCGGTTTGTTTTTCTGATTGTTGAGGAAAGTTTCAAGTGATTTGGTTGGTTTTTCTTTTCTTGGGGGTGTGCAGGGAGGGAAGACAGTGAAGAAAATCAAAGTGCAGAAGGACTACTTTCAGCGAGCGCCAACATTGCAGTTTATTCCCATCTTTGGTCGGATCTATGACTCGGACACCATCCGTTTTATCCTGGGATGGATGCTGGCCACTTTCTTTGAGTTTGCACGCACACTGTTTCTCATCTTCTGCCCTGCCACTCTTTGGCATGGGCTTATCGGTCTTTGGAGTCGAGAGATTGAGGCAGAAGAAGAGGATGCCAGAACTGTTTTGGCAGAAGGATTGAGGAGATGAAAGAAAAGTGTTGATTATCATTTGAGAAGGAAGAATAGGATGCCAGAACTTGGTTTTGGCAGAAAGATTCAAGAGATGAAAGAAAAGTGTCAATTATTTGGGAATCATAGGATATGCCAGAACAGTTTTGGTAGAAGGATCAAAGAGATGAAAGAAAGTGTTAATTTTTTGGAAGCATTTTGTTCTCAAGATATGGTCAGCAAGATCTTGAAACCACAGTCTATATCTGCACTACTATCCATGCAGCAAATCTCTTGAATAAAAAGTCTTTGAAGTTGATGAGCTTCTGAGATGTGTACCTCCACTTTGAGTTCCACTGGAGCTCCTCTGATATGCTAGGCAGTAATTGGAGCTGCAATTCAGGGACATTTTTGGTTTAGTGGATTGTTTCCTGCAACCCAGTGTACAGTTTTTCTCCAAATGAATGCTGAAGCGTCCATCTAGTTGGGAAGTTGGCCTTTCTTGAGACAAAGGATCAGCCTGCATGCACTGACAGCAAACACATTGGCAATCATAAAATTTCTCCCTCTACACAGGGAGGCAGCTTACCCATAAGGTTCCACATAAACTGCATCCTCTCCCCTCAAGTTAATCACACCCACCCATTCATAAAAGCAAAATTCTATTGGTTCTTTATGTGGGATAAGGACCAAATGGGTCTGTTCTGTGTATTTGGGTCCAATGCTGGGTTCCTGCCTCATCATGTGGGGCTTTGTTCCCAGAACAGCCTCCTTCAAGGTCATTACACTACACATAATTATCTTAATCCAACATCCTTTATGTTGAACTGTTATTTACTTGGTAACATTGCTGCTGACCACACCTCTATTCACTTAATTATGTTGCTACTGTGCACTTCAAATGTGTCCCAAAATTTGTCCCATAAAAGTGGTTGAGTTGCCTTTTCCATCGCTGTTGGGACTCAACTTAGCATCAGGCACTACTATGCACCCCCTGCAGCATGCATTACAGCTGTGAAGCATCAAGGCAAAACAATATGTCCTACAACTCTGCCAGAGAAATTATTCACAGACCCAACAACAATGTTTGAGCTTTCACTAATATATCGACAGGATTGGAGAGAAAATTCCACAAGAACAATTTGACAAAAAAGAACACGATCCATTTTGGTGATTCACCCTGTAGATTGGTGGGGGCAAAAGCTGAAAAGCAGTGGGACTACAGAGCATTTTTCACTAGCAAAGATTCCCTTCCAAAGAACTGACAAGCCAGGAATTTGTACCTGCCATGCATAACATCAGCAGCAGGAAGCTCCGATGGATTGCCAAAGGTACCAGAGTTCTCAGAGAAGGTTCAGGCAGGTCGCATTCCATCCTGCAATTTCCCGATGAGCAGGTGCAGATCTGCTAAAGCAGAGCATTATACTGATGAATTTCTTGCTTGTAAAATCAAGGGTTTGTTGAATGTAGTCAAGGGTCCCTTGTGCAGACATGAAGTCCATGCACTGTATCCAGTTCCGTACTTAGAAAACCTGTTCTAAGGGCCACATTCTGCCTCCTAGTGAGTCACTAGGCCCTTTCACATCAGAAAAAAATCTAGTGTACCTCAAAGAAAATGGGTATCTCTATTACACCTTAGAGGCAGTGGCAGCTTGCAAGGTTTGAAAGGCCTTGTAAGCACTCCCTCCAAGACCTACTACACTGCCATAACAACATCCACCACACCCATACACGTTTAGGCAATTGATGTCTGCTGTTACAACTGAGATTTGCCTTAGCTTTCATCATAAAATTCCTTGGCCTCCAGTGTTTTGTGTGAAGAATCTCTAAGAAAAGTGGCCATGGATTAAAATCTGCATACTCTCATCTGTTTGCAAACACAGTTGGTCCACCACACCATGAAATCCTAAACCAAAAGATTCAACCATGTAAATGGAAGTTACAAAATGGATAAAAGAGAGACAGCTATACACCAAGACTGCTTTTATTTCTTACAGACCAACTCATGAATGGGTAGTCATGCTTTGTGGGACTCCACAAATCAGTTGAGACAGAGATTGGAGTTTCCTTTATGTAACCATCCAAACAACCCAACCCCATACATATCTCAAAAAAACATCTGTTTTGAACAATATCAAGCCATCACCATATCTCTGATAAAGTCGCAGTGAAAATCTCCACAATATCAGGTAGTCAGCACCCAGTGGAAAACCCTATTTGTTTGCTGGAGTGAAGTTCAATGAGATGCTATTCACACAGTGCCGGGCATCAGTTGGAGTTTTGAAGCCTTCGCCTCTGAAAACATGGCCCAAATGACCTCCACATGCTGTGCATGTAATTTCAGTGCGCCTGCCATCTGCATCCGGCTACAATCCAACCCGACACAACAATACAAGAGTCAATTGGAAGCATGCAACAAGTACAGATCCAATTGCACAAATACAAGAGCGTAAAACATGCAAATTGCCTACAAAACATCCACACAACAACCATAGAACAAAATAACCTGTGACCCAAAGACTGATAACCAGATTATGCACAAACAAGGGCATCAAAATTTTGAAGAGCCTACAGTTTCTGTGATGGCACCAGGAAGGCCTTCAAAGAAAGCTGGCCAGCCACAGCCAGAATCAAACTTTGTTGTAGACTTGTACAATGGAGTTCCACATGCCGCACACTCATAGACTCCCTCATCATAGTGCTTGTTATACTTCCCTGTTCCTGCCCATCTGACATCCCCACAGCACATAGCCAATTTTACCTCTGGACAACAAGAACCTCAGTCACACAGAACTCAGAGAGACTTGATGAGAATTCAAAACCCTAAAAGAAGAAGAAGAAGAAGAACAACAACAACAACGAGAAGGAAGAAGAAGAAGAAGCTTCCTCTAGCCAAGGCAGCTTAACTTCTCCTGCCAAGGGTTTTTTGCATGCTTATTCTGCCATAAACTCAAGCAGTCTTTCTCAGACTACTAGCAAGAGGAGGAGAACAAAATACTCCATTTGTTCAACAGTAAGAAGTTATGTACTCACTCTGTGCCCTTCTCACGAAGAATGCGGAACTGCTCAGGGTTAAGAACCGTTCTCCATTCTTCCTCCGATTTCTGCACTTTTGTGCCGCCCGCGGAAGGAGTAGATGCCATGGTTCTGACGAGTCGGCAACGCTGCTGGGCGCAAACCTTGTTGCCACCCCGAGCGGAGAAGCGCAAGGAATTGGCGACGAGGCAAAGAGGAGGAGGGAGTTGATGAGGATGATGATGATGATGATGGGCAGCAGCAGCAGCAGCAACAGCCACAGCAACAGGAGCTTTGGGTATTGCGAGGCTTAAAGACTTGATCATTTCGCTCTCAAACGGGAATTGCGAGAAGAAAGAAAAGGATTGCGTGCACTGAAAGAACTCTTTGTTTTGTTTTTTTGTTTTTTTAGCTTTTTCTTCTTGGGTTTTGCGAAGAGAGGAGGAGAGGCTAGAGAGAGAGAGAGAGAGAGAGAGAGAGAGAAGGAAAAACAAAAGAAGAGAAAATGCATGTAGTCCACATTTGTCTCAGGAGCCACAAAAGTGTCACTAGGAGATGAGAATATTCCAGTGTTGGGTGTCAACGCAATCCCCTCTTTAAAGTCCTCACAAGCAGCTTTATTTTTTTCTACTTCCGTGAACTTGTAAAATAGACAACAAAGGGTGATGGCTTAAGGGTTAGACGCAAGATCCTCAGTGTGTTTGTAGCATTCGCCTTTGCCAGTGCCCACATCCAATAGACTAGCAATCTTAGCAACTTCCTCCAATTCTTTAGCATCATTCTTAACCATTACATACGAAGCTGCATATGCTTCTTCTTTTTTTCCAGTCAATTGAGACCTTTCTGACATTTCTGTATTGGACATCTCCAGTAGGTGCGTCCAGTCTCATATGGCAAGAAGCGTTTCAAAGAATTATATAGTGGGGGGCAGTCTCATCACCGTCCTCTCCCACAGTATTTATTGCCTCCACATCCATAGCCTGCACAAATTTGTGGAAACTCCATCTCTTTGATGTAAATCAAAGTTGCTTGTATTGCCAAAGTTGGAGGTGGGTCTGCATATCCAAGTGTGCCCAGCTCTGGTAGCCAATTAGGGTACCATGCGACAACCTCTGCCAAACCCAGAAGTGAGAACTTTGCACATAGCTAAGTAAGTACAAATACACTCATTTCTTGAAACATGGAGCCATCTCCTCTTCACAGATACATTGTAAAAAAACTTAATTCATAAGATGATAGGATCTCTTGCTATATAGATCCTAGTTTCTTTGTGACAGAAATATAAATCCTTTTTGATCAATTTAAATTAATCATTTTAGTTTTTTTTTGGGGTAAAAAATCAAAGAAAATAAATTTATATTAAGTATCATGCTTAGTGTCGGAGAAAGTATATGGATACCATCTTTGAAGATAAAAGAAGATCACTAAAAGTATATGGATACCATCTTTGAAGATAAAAGAAGATCACTATTGAATCCTAACTTGTGTTTTTACACAATTTGTTTTGTGTAAAAATTATGATTACAACATATTCTTATATGAGGTTTTTGTCAAAAATGTAAGTCATTTGGTTACATAGAATCAATAGCAACTTTTCTTCTTCAATATGCATCTTAACAACTTAATTACCAAAAAATATAAAACAAATTATTCACAAATTATGGTAGTCTTTGTTTAATATCAAATTAAATCCATGAACCAATCAATGCCTCACAGTTATATTATTCGTAAGGTTGTTGATGAGTCATAATATTACCATAACATAAAAGACGTATGAGAAACCCTTTTACCATATGAAAAGTGACAAAATGTTATAATAATCCAGTTTCGAAAATAAATAATCATACCTTGCACATCCTTGCAAGTTTCCTCTCACTCCTTTTCAAACATATAAATGTTTTTTTGATAAAAAATTATATTTGATAACTAGAATTTTAGACTAAATTTTTTTTTGATACAAAATTATATTTGATAACTAGAATTTTAGATGCATTAGGTATTAGTAGTTCCATTTTGGAGAGTTATAAAAATTGTTAGAAAGAATCAACGCCCTGTGTTAAAACCCCACATGCAAATGTGTGTTTAGACCAAGGGTTTTAGTTTACATGAGCTTGTAACACTTAGCCATTTTCAAGAGTACATGCCTTATTTGGCTTGTAAATATAAAGGCCAATTTAAATGTAACAAGATGTTGATTTTTTTTATTAAAAAAAACAATTCGTGTTCGGTGACCATTATTTCAACCAAATACACATATTAACTTTGTAAGTAAACTCTTGGGACATGATTCCTAAAGTTTTTCAAAGGAAGGACTAGCATTGAATGTCCTTTATTGGTATTTGTATGAAGCCCAATAGGCTTATGTTTAAAAAAAAATTGGACCCATCTATGTGCATTCATAAATTTTTGACTCTTATCATAAAGCCTAGAAGGGTGACCAAAAAAGACATTTTTCAAAATTTTCAATGGCCTTGCTAGGGCACACCCTTGAAGAAACTAGTGATTTTTACATAGATATGGATTCTTTTATCGAATTTCAACAAAGTTATTGGCGTTTCTTGGGCTTCAAGACAAGCTTGAAATGCTTCTTGAGATTGTAGCTACTCTAATTAAAAGGATTCAAACTTTGAACAATTTTAAAGGCTTGAAATTTTTTTCGATCAATTTTCCTTTCATGGACACCCCAAAATCATTAGCCAATTTATAGACATTTGTCGTTATTTTTTATTCGATCCACATGGAGCCTAAATATATTATCAATTTAGTTTAACCTTTGTAATCAACAATTAATGTATTGAAACCCATTTTATTGACCTTTAAACCAAGTAAAAGTAAAGTTAACTTAATTTGAATTCAAATTCATCTTTCATAGGAATTTCAAACATGATTTCTTTAATTAATCTAGCTTAACTTTTAGAGCCTTTGTTTTTGGAACCTTCTGCTTTTGATATTTAGGGCAATGTTAATTGAATGAAATACATGGTCATTAGGTGATGCCTTAGTGATCACTCTTCATGCAAAGATGTTATTGATTGTATGCAGTTTCACATTCATGAATCTTTTCGATATTTCAAACTCCTTCCTTAAGGTTTGTTTGAAATGGCTTTGCAAAGTAAATAACACCACTAAAATACAAAAAATTCCTACAATCAACTAGAATGGTATGCCTTTTAGTTTTTTCCAATGGAAAACTTGCTTTAATTTTGAGTAGTTGGGAGTGAGACTTTTATTCATTCACACTAATATCAAGGTACAATTATCAAATATGAATGATTTGTTTTGTAATTTGTTCAATCTCACTATTTTAACAAGTTGCATAGGAGTTCAATCCTTGAAGTGGAAGATCTTGATTCTTACATCAAAAAACTTGCAAGACCCATCATTACAATCAAGGTCTTGGGCATCACTACATTCAACTACCCAAATACATCTAAATTCATATTTTAGACAAGGATTTAGTTACAAGAATTCATTTGAATCCTTATTTTGGAAAAGGATGGTGACATTTATGTCATTATGTTTTTATGCACCCTATTATGGCTTACCAAATCAATGTCATAAATGTTGGGGCATAAGCATGTTGAAGTAGGCCAAAAAAGTATCTAAATAATGTAGAAGAATAGAATTGTCAACTTTGGAGGTTAAAAAGTAGGACACATTCTTGAATTACATGAGCATATGTAGTATGACATGAAAAAGTTTTTAAAAGCTTAAAATGTTGCGTTTAGTTTTTTTCCAACCTATTTTCACTCACTTTTTTTGATTTGGTGCTATTGTTCCACTTTGCACAAAGTAGACATATAGTATAATCATAACCTTTCATTTTTGAAATTCGTTTTTATGGCTCCCTTAAAGAATGTTTAAAACATGTTTTTTATCATGTTACAAACACAAAATGCACTTATAATTCAAATTGAAAAATAAATTTTTAGTGCTTTAGACCTATGTAAGGAAAAGCTTAATTTTCAAGGGTTTAACATTGTCAAAATTGAAATATTCAAGTTTGAAAAGATGTATATCAAACATTAATAACACATCATTTGAATAATTTGATTTGAAAATAATATCAAATATCAACTTGCAATAAATAAATAAAACATTTTGGATAATAATATGAATTGGGGATGATCATATATGGTTTATTTAATATGGATAGTACACCAAAATTTTTATAACATTGGCAAAAGTCTTAAAATTCAAAATCTATTTTTCATTATTTTAATTTTTTTGAGCAAGGATCACCAATTAGCCTACTTTAACATGCTTGTGCCCGTTGTCACTTTGGCCATTTGGTAAGTCATGCCCCATCTTTCACCCACCTTTGATGATTCAAAAGAATAAAACATTTATTAATATTGCCTTTTAGGGTCCAACAAGTTCCAACTTCTTATGAAAGAACTAACTTGTTGCAAAGAATTTAGAAATAAAAAAAAATGATAAAGTCTAATAACTTGGGATTGGGAGTCCCAACAACAAGACTATTACAAGAAACAAGGTGGTACTTAACATCTTTGGAAATTCCAAAAATAAAGTTTTGCTTGAAAATAACTTAAAAATGACACAAAAAATTGAAAAAATTGTCATTATAAGCATTACTACTCCTTTTGCCATTTTGACTATTGCTCATTGACTACTGCTTGTGGTTTTACAATGTTACAACAAAATTTCCATTGTTATAGAAGATCATTTATTTTGTTACAACTTGGATTTAACATAGTAAAATGTAGTTTACCCTCCAACAACCATAGATCCAAGGAGTAAAACAATATTATTTCCTATTACACTTCATGAAAAAAAAATTAAAAAAATTAACAAATTGACACATTGATTTGGCACCCCATTTAGTTGTTACATTATAAAAGATTTAACAATTTCTCAACATGATCGGTTATAGTGAGACTAACATGTGATTCATCAAAACTAAGCGAAAGAAAATACGAACTTCTATTAAGTGCCATCTTAAGAAGGTAACTTTCAAACAAACAACATAATTGCAAGATACTCCAAAGGATGAGAAAACTAGTTAGGCCTTGTTATATGCTTCCTAGGCTTGATTACGATGGCCTAACATGCATACTTGATGGTTTAAGATGAAACTATTTATTGTTAGACACATGAGACTAGGGACCATGAGGAGGATAAATCTTGTTAATTAGAGTCTCTATTTAAGGTGTAATAACACATATTATAGTTTTAAATATGAAGAGAATTGGGAATTTGGGGGCATACATTTTTGTAAATTTTTTGTTCATCTCCTTTTTTAAAACATTTTTTTCCCTTTGCAATTTTGTACAATATACATTAATCTTGGCATTCTTTCTCATTTAGGGTTAGAAAATGTACTTGTATCCCAAATGATGAGAATGCAATCAATTTCACCCAAAATGAAGAAAATAACATAACATTATGATGGTATTACAAATATCCTTCTCACGGTAGATTAAAAGTTGTAATCAAAATGATTATGTTACGAATGCCCTTGAGTTTTCAATTAGAGTATTGCCAATGCAAACACTTTTGAGTATTTATATTAGAGTTTGTAATCAAAATGAAGGTGTTGCATTAGCCCATGGGTTTCTTGTCGCAATGAATGTATTGCAAACACTACTGCTATTTTTTTTTTATTAGTGTTGGTGTCGCAACCCCACTTTGGCCAAGTGTGGGGGTGAAGCCCAACACTTGGAAAAGTTGGAGGTTGGGAGTCTTTCGGGACTCCCGAATGTTCAGAGCTCGACAGCAAGGCCCAAAACACCTTGCATTGGGGTGTTCTTAGTGTCATTGGAAAGGTATTGAAACGTAGATATCGAAAATGGCCTCGCATTGGCAATTCGGACATTTGCAGCCCAAGTTATGGGCAAAAGAAGGGCCGGGAGTCAAATTGGCAATTTGACTCCCAACCACTAAAAGTCGGGAATCAACCTTTTCCTGATGTCGCCTTGAAGAGTGCAACACGGCGTTGAAAAGCTCTCGACGAGAGCTACAACATTGATTTAGGACTTGTCTCGATCCGAGTTCAAAGCGAGGAGCTATGACCATTCAAAGTTCCGGGAGTCCAGCCGGGACATTTTCGGGACTCCATTTCGGGAGTCCCAACAAAATGTGCCATTCGGATGTAGCTTCCGCGACTAGCCGCAGAGAATACTATATGGGGGAAGGTGGTGGCTTCCCCCGAGTCTGGGCCGTGGTGAGTCTTGTGTGTCCAAGTGCCCGTGGCAAGTCCCAACACCCAAGGGTGTCCCGAAT
>Ga0116227_10009715_pt1 | contig 17280 bp, 22 predicted proteins | sample S1TSphgellanicum_FD_89693 | JGI IMG/M metagenome (GOLD analysis project Ga0116227, IMG submission 89693) | Host-associated microbial communities from peat moss isolated from Minnesota, USA - S1T2_Fb - Sphagnum magellanicum MG | ecosystem: Host-associated > Plants > Peat moss > Unclassified...
GATCATCTAGTTATTCAAGTTAAGTATTGTTGATTACATTAAGGTAGGAACCCATGTTCAATACAAAACATTTTTCCATCTTTACAAAACTTAAGGTGAGTGTGCTCACTGAATTTTTATTAGTTCAATGGAAAGCATTTTCCATGTCCATTTTGTGTGTGATTAGTGAGCCATGGTAACCCTAACCCTAAAACATTGTTAATTAAATGTTAACCTCAATTCATAATGTTAAATTAAGGTCCATTATTCCTTTTCAATAAAAATATATTTTACAAATGATTTAACATCGCCATGTGGCATGTTTCTATTATTCGATCTTTAGAAGATGTGGCAGATTTGAAATTTCCATTCAAATAATAATGCGACATGTGTCAAGATCCTCATTCTTGACATTTGATGATTGGAATATATCTAGGGTTTTTTAATAAATATTTAAATGCCATGATGCTCATAGTGAGACACGTGGCACATTTTGATTAACCAAACACAAAAGACATGACAATTTCTTGGCCATAAGATTTAGACAAATCTAAATCATCCAATATCACAATTTGGGAAAATCAAACCTTTTAATCAAATGCCATGTTTGTAAATAAAAAACATAGGAATTGAATGGTCCAAATATTAAAAACCATGCCATGTGGCAATAACCGATTAGTTAATTTTAAAAAAAACATGGCCACTCCCTACCCACAAGATCAGGAAAAACTTGATCTTACATTGTTTTACCACGTGTGACAATCCCAATGTGTTGAATCCAATGACCTAGATAAATTTGGAAAGATTTAAGGAACATAATTTAAGTATTTCAATAGTTAACATGTGTCTCCACATGGTTGGAGGTTAGATCCACCAAAATAGTTGCAATTTACAATCGCAAAATGATGCCCCATATACACTATGTATATACTAGCCTCATTGGATGAAATAATATCTACTAAATTTAATCTTCATCTACCATATGATGATGTCATCATGATGTAATGTTTATGCAACTTGTCTTAGGCGACTACTAGATAGTTAGTTGTAAAATGTCTTTTTCGACTAAAAAATAGTCGTAGACACCAATTGCAAATCAAGCTTTTTCTTCCTGTGAATTGTGGGATACTTTTGCATCTCTCAACCATGGGTGTCTTAAATAACATTAAATAACTAAAATCTAGAACATTGTTGTTGATAACGATAAATATAATTGTATAGGGAATTTCATGAACAAATATCTTCAGATCTAATAAGACCAAGTGGTTTGGCTATAGTTTTATTTGGCATACATAGATTATAAAGCGTTATATTAGGATTTGACAAACCTAATTACATTTTTAGGTTCTTAGTAATGATGTTTACTCCAAATCCACCATTAATCAGCACATCATTAATGAAGTTTTTATTAACCTAAACTTGAATCACGGCCATTTGATGATCAATAGCCAGTGTTGCACATGCAGGTTTAGGTTGGATGAGTTGAATAGACTTAACTGGTTTGAAAATGTATTATTTAATGTCCAACACAAATTTCAAGAGTTGCCCCAAGTTGATAACATACTTAATCTCCAAAACTTGAATATTGATGTCTTTCAAAATTTCTTCCAAAATCTTCTCCAGTGATATTATTTGTGGAGTCAATTGAGTAGGTTGTTTGCTAATAGCTAGTTGATTTACGAATTTTGATAGACCAACCCAATTTGAATGAAGTGGTCCGTTTAAATTAACGAATGTTTGTGACGTTAAGTCACTTCCCTATAATTCCCTAATAGTATGAATAAAGGAATCACGCAATTGTTCCTCTGTTTGCTAATCAATTACTGCTTTTGCCTTGACCGATTCACATTCTTTAAAAACATGTTGCTTTGGTACTTGGCTACATGTTGTGACAATAACAACTACATTGACTAGTACATTATTAGGTTTAAGGTTTTTTGTTATTATAGGGGCAGTAATGGTTTGCTTAGTCTAAAACATGTTTTAAACTTTTATCTTTTTAGGACAGTCAAGTGCACAATGTTCAAAGCTAAAATAGATAATACAAAAATACATTAATGGCATTCTGGTTGGTTTAATAGGTTGTGCATAAACTTCAATCACCGGTTGAACAACTTTAATGGGTACAACATGAACTGCAGGTTCGTCTCTCTTGTTGTTATGATAAATTTTTATTGTATAACTTGTTTTACCACAATTTAAACACATTAATTGCTGCTTAAAAGTGGTATAAATGACTATGGGCTATGCAACCGGTTTGGATCTCTAGCTTAGTTATCAATGCATTGTAATTTGTTATGACCTATCCACTTTCCTCGCAAATCACTACAACTTCCTAATGTTTAATAAGGGTATCTTTTGTCATACTTGTTGTTGTTAATCTAAAATACAATTGTAAACCTACTCTGAAAATAATAGTAAGGAAAACATCATTAGCTTTCACTTATAAGCAATCAACCAATTTAAGCAAACATTTGCAGTAGACCTTTACCCATTCACCAATTTATTGTTGGAAATTTTTCAATTGCATACAAATTTTTTGGTCATTTTTCACAATCTAGAAGCGTTAGCAAAATGCTTGCTCCAATTTATCAAATGTGTAATTAGGATGATCTTGTACGAAGTTTTCACCCAACTCTAAAATGTTGTCTCGTAAAATGAAACCAAATAGGTTGATGATATTAACCTCCACAATCTCACCATGGCTTTGATTGCCTTCTTGAAAACTCTAATGTGAGCATCAAGATTAGTATCCTTCACATATGTTGGATATTGAAGCTTTTGATATGGCAATTTATTGGTTGGTTTAAATCAAACTATAACCAATTGATACCATGGTGGCATGAATATCCTTGGATCATGTGCTTTCCATCCGTAAAAACCAGCATGTGGATCAAGTGGGAATCCTTTAGGTGGGTCTTGATTAAATAATCCTCCTCATGGGAATCCTCCATCATGTGAACCTCTAGGTGGTTATCCACTTGGGTATGGATATGAATTAGCCTTTTTGGGCAATTAGATTGTGGTAGAAGTGAAATTTAACTCATGCAAGAATAATTCCACACTACTATAATAACATATTTGCATTACAATATGCACACATCCACATTTTCTACCCTAATTCCAACACACCTAACTTTGCAAATCATTAAAACACTAAATTCATGGTTATCTCATATTATCAAAATCTGCATTTCAGAATATAATGTAGAAAAAATCAAAAGACAATATTATAATTCATTACATTATATTTTTGATACTATAAATAATTCACACGATGATATGGATATGGAAATCATTGCAAAAGTTTGTACTTCTCTGTTTTATTGAAAACTCCTTGAGAATTATAACAATCATGTTTTGTGGGAATGAAATCAAAACAACAAAATAAAACTTGTGATATATCAAAATAGAATCCATGGTTTTCTGTTACAAAGTACCTTCAACTATTTTTGCTTCCCAAAATTGTGTTTAAAAATGAAATCCTTTTCCCTAGGTCTCCCCTTCTTAGGTAATCCCAAATCACATCATCATGATTCAAACCAAACAAAAATTCAATATTCAAACCAACAATGTTCCATGAACAATCCCTATCTTAAATGTTTTGTTCATCCAAACCATGTAATTATCCTACCCCCTTAACATTACCCCATTTGTACTTTGGATTTCATCCGTGAAATCCTTATGAAATGATAGAAAATAAAATGAAAACATTTTGCAGCCTTTTAATCATTTGATTCCTCCAATATAATCTATGTAGTCTCGATTTGTTCAACAACCAATGGTTATGTACTAACCTCTGGCTCTGCAATTTTGACTTCCTTCTCCATTAACTCAGTTTGTGGTTCTATTTCCAAGGGTTGTATCTTGGATACTTCTTTTTATGTCACTGAAATAGTCTCCACCTACTCTTGTTCTTGAATTATTTGTGGTTTTTTTTTCTCTTCTTGGCCCCCTCCTTTGAGGTATTGTGGTTTTTTTTACTATATTTCATCTTTTTGAATTATTTATTCTTCGAGGTTCTTTGGTTCTTCAGTCTGTATTTCCTCCTCCTAAATTGTTTCGCTAAGCCTTGTTTCAGCCTCTTCATCCTTGTCTGATGCCTTTGTACTTGTTGGATTGCCACAAACAAAATCTGGAATTTTTTTATAATAAATTTCCAACTTTTATTTCAAAATTATTTCATCAACTTTATACTAAGCCAAATTCTTCTCCAACTCCTTTGCAAAATACTCCTTTGCAACTTCCTACCATTCCTTAAATTCTATTTCAAAATCCTTCATCTTATTCTTTGTCCTCATCATAATATAATATTGTAGCATTTTTTCGTAATCCTTTAGCCTTTTCTTGACACTAGTTGAATCTAGACTCTTCCTTTACTCTTATGTAATCTCCAACTATGCTTGCAACTACTGCAGATTCCTTTGATACTCATTTTCCTCCACCAACTTTTTTTTTTGCCTTTGTTATCTTTCTTCTAGGCTCTTCAAAATTCAACAAAGATGCATTTTTTATATTCACCAATTACAAAATTTTCAAAACATTCTCCTTCTCCTTATTTTCCTTAGTCAATGCTTCCACCTGACTTCCCAAAGCCTTATATTGTTGCTTATAAAATAACAATGCCTCTTACCACTTTCTCTCTATGGTTTCCCATATTTCAGCCGTTTGCTTCAACTCCTATAGTTTTTCAGCCTATGATTTCATTTGTGTTGTGCTAACCTTAATCTCCTTATTTTCATCTTACAATTTTTGAAATAGTGTTTTAATATTTTGCTCATTCTTTGCCATGCTCTTCCTCCATATTTCAATGTTATGCTTATAGTCCTTTGCTTTAGCCAATTGCACTTGTAGTACTACCTTCTCCTTCTCCTTTATAGCCAATCTATTATTTAAACTATTCACCTCCAAATTCAAATTCCCCATATTCAGATTCACAATTGCCATGGTTTGAAATAATTCAGTTGACTTATTTACATGCATTACTTCTATAACTACCTCTTCCACAGATTTTGGTGTACTTGACTATGTCGTAGGATTTTTGGATCCTTCTATAGATGATCCCATCTCTTGCACCAATTTGTTCCCAAGCCCAAATTCAAATGGAAATCCATATGGAGATCCTGGTCTACTAACTAGTACCTATTTTGATGGTCTGAACATTACAAAAGAAGGTTGTGTTTCCACTTTCTCCGTCTATAGTCCAATAGCCTATAGACCTTCGTGTGTCTATTGTTGTTGTTATTGTTGCAAATGATGTTGTTTAATGTTGAAAATGTTGTGGATTTCCAGTGGTCTCCATCTAGTCTTCATACATGTCCCCATCAAAGTGCAAATATTCCTCACCCTTTAGAAACCTTGTGTCATGTTCCCTATTAACTTTCTACCTTTGTTCCCTAAGTCGTCTTTCACGTGGGAATGTCATCTACGGTACCTCTACATATTGTTTGGTTGCTTGTACCATTGTTGGCACTATAGATGGTGCCACTTTACCCCTCATCACTTTTTATGTCTTTGCTTACGTGCTTTCCTATTCCTTCTTAATTCCTGAGCCTAAGGCTCCACCTTGCTCAGCTTTTTTCTTCCTCTTAAGAGCACTTCTTGGAGATTTTGTTGCTACCTTCTTTCTATTTTCTAGTGAAGTTTCCATCTCCTCCCTAGTTCTATTCACCTTAGTTGATGGTTTTTATGGATTCTCCTTTTGGTGGACAAACAAATACTAAAAGATTTTTGCAAATATCAAGGCAAACTAACATGTGTCCTTCTTATCCCCCTTATTCTCCTTGACATATTTATACCAACAATCTAGCTCACTACACAAACTATTTGATATAATCTATGCTCAATCTATTCTACCTTTTTTTTGCCTTCATCAATGTAATGGGCATTCTTGTTGCTAAAATACGTCACCTTTCTCTATAAATCACCAATATGATTGCAAGATATTTAACAAAGTATGGCAAACCTAGACTCTTTGCATTCCACTAATTTGTTGTAGAATTTATAAGTGCAATTCTACAATTCTATGATGCCAACACTACTAATGACTTACTACTTAACTTTCAAGTCTTCCACATACCCTTTTGTGCATACTCCAAAGACATCTACAATCAATTGTTTGTTAATGACATACACCTTATCCTTATGCCCAAAGTAAAATATATGTGCCCTTGATCACAAATGTGTTTAGAAATTCCAACATGACATCAAACTTGGGTGCTTCCCAACTCATCAAATACAAAGGAACAAGCCCTACTCTAGAAGCCTAGTCTTCTTCCACACTGATATCCTTCCAATCCTCCATCCTTTCAACATGCCCATCGTAATTATATTTTGTTTGTATCCACATGAATCGTTCAGGATTTGGAATGTGAATACCTTTTTCTAAATGTGTAGCTATGTCCATGATAACATGTCTTTTTTTTGTTGCAACATCTAATCACACATCTCAATCTCCATCGCCCTTAGTTGTGCTTCTATCAATGCTCGCACTTCTATGGATAGTTGTACTTCCACCGCAACAACATCCTCTTCCCTTACATTCGTTTATGCTATCTACGCCTCCACATATTGTTGCTCCATAGCTTTGTTTTCCTCTAATTCTTCAATGAACACCAAATCCACTAATTAGTTCATGGTCTTGTTTGCATATTTGCATGCCAACGTCTTCTTCTACTCAAAAATTTTATTGCATATGTTTTAGTTCAATTTATACCATGAATTATCCTTTGCACAAATTGTATATTTTCATTGTATGCTTTTCCTTCTACACATTTTGAAGATGATGAAGAATGCAGTGACAACTTTATAACCAATGGTTGAATATTCAACATTCCTTCACTGTTTATTCTTCGCAACTCCTCTTTTACTTCTTTTTTTACAACAATTTTATTTCCTCCTCTTGTCTATGTTTGTGTTCACTCTTTTGCGCTTCTTTTTCCTTTGTTATTATTTGTAGTTTCTCAATCGCACTCTCTGCACTCATGTTGCTGTGAACTCTAGAACTTCGAAAATGCTCACAATTGTCGATAAGAAATGAAAATAACTTTTGATGGTTACCTTCTTTTTTTCATCGTTGAACTTCCTACCCATCACATCCATTTTTTAACCTACTCGTCATTTTTTAATTAACACCTAATCCTCAAAATTAATATGGCCCATCACTATCTTTTTTGTGTCCCTTGTACAACCACATGGAAGCATTTCGCATCATCATTATGAATGGATGTTTCATATTTCATTTTGCTATTAATCCACATCCTTAATCTCCTTACATTAATTGTGCTGACTCCACCTTGTTCACCATGTACGCCTTCAGTTGATTGTGCCCACTTATTTATTAATTGTGTCAACTCATTTGTTGACTATGGTAATACGCATGCTAACTATACCAATTTTTCTACTAACTATGGCAACAAATTTGATGATTATGCGAATAGCCCTGATGATTAGGCGAATATTTTTGTTGATTTGGTTGATACCCCTAACAAATAATCTTTAGATCTCTGCATCCCAATTCCCTCACTTCTATAGTTATTACTCACGAATTTGTTAATCATCTATAATTCTAAAATCAATGTTGCGTTGATCGCAAGATTTTTCATATGTTCTTCATTTTCATTACTTTGTATATGTGGTTTCTGTATGTCATAGTCTTCATCTTCCACCTCCATATCAAAATCCTCCACCTAAAGTCCACTTGCACTCTATTCCCAATGCATTGACATTTGTTATTTTTGTTTTTAAACTTTAGATTCCAAGGTTTGAGCTTATTCACATGACTAGCATAAGGTTAGTCTCAAACTTTTCAATTGTTACCAATAACATAGTGTTATTTGGCAACACATACTATACTATGTACAGTCTAAACCATTTCCTATTAAACTTCCCTAGGTGTGATTTATTGCCTTTTGGAAGCCACATAACATAATCACCAAAATTTATAAAAAAATTGGATTTTTTTATTAACTCCACAATGTTCTATTCCAATGCCGAATACTTGTAGTTTTTCCAACTTGTATTATGTCTTTTTGTAATTTCTCTAGCTTTGTAATTTTGCTAGTTAAAACTTTCATTGAAATATTGTCTTTTTCATTCCCACTAGCAATTACCATATGTATTATGTGGGCATCAATGGATGTAATCAAGACATTAATTGATGTGGTGTATACCCTATTACTACTTTATATGCAGTTATGTATGAAAATAACATTGTGGACAGATGCTCATCCCAATCTGTTCTATTCTCACTAACTAACTTGGTCAACAATGTCCCAAGTACCTTGTTAGTACACTTAGCATTGCCCATTCCTTTGAGGATAATAGGTTGTAGAACTCACATGTTTCAACTAAAAATGATCTGTCAAATATTTGATGGCATCATTAATGAAATGAACCCCCTGATCTATGACTATAGTTAAAGGACATCTAAACCTGGTTAATATGCACTCATACATAAATTTTATTGTGACTACTATAATATTAGTCCTCAATTCTTTTGTTTCCATCCACTTGGTAGCATAATTTGTGGCAACAAGAATACATTTGTTCCTTATATATCTTCTTATTGGCTTAATTGGCTGCACAAAATCAAGTCCCCATTTCATGAATGGTTCTTTTGGAAGACTTGTGACTAACTTTACAAGACTTTGATTTGCTAATCCTCCTATCATTTGACGTGCATCACAAGTTCTATAGTAATCATGCACATCTTTATACATAGTTGGCCACCAATATTTAGCATCCAATATTTTCCTCTACATTATTTTAGTTGCAAAATGTCCTCCTGATGGTCTTTCATGCAATTATCTCATCACCATATGTGCTTTTGTAGTTGTCAAACATCATTGCATCTATTATATTGGCCCATTTTGTACAATCCACCATTCTTCAATGTGAAAGGCTATACTTTCCTAACCAATTTATGTTTCTACTATATTGATAACGTACCCTTAATATGTCTTATTTGCAAGAAATCTTTTACATATTCAACCATTTAGGCTTTGTGTAAAACATGCTTGCATATGTGGTTTGATCAAGCACACTTGTGGGTTTTGTAATATTTGGTAGTCTTAATAATGCATCTCCAACTACATGAGCTTGACCTAGTTTATACACTACTATGTAGTCATATTCTAGGAACAATAACAACCATCTAACTATTCTCCCCAAAACTTGTGGTTTAATGACCAAATAGACCAATGTTGTATGATCTACATAAAAGACAAACTTATTGCCCAACAAATAATGTATAAACTTGTGCAAAGCAAAAACCATTGCTAAGGCCTCTTTTTCTATTGTGCTATAATTTTATTTTGCTTTGTTCAAAAGCCTATAAAATACACTATTGGTTGATCACTCTCCATGTTACATTCTAAGACAACATAGCCCCCACAACTAACAAGGATGCATATGTTATGAACATGAAATTCCACTTGCTAGTTTGGTGATATCAATATCAGTGCTTCAATATATCTTTGTTTGATCAATTCCCAAGCCTTTCAACATTCCTTTGTCCAAAGAAAAGTATGCCTTTTCGGTCAATTAGTAATAGGTGTTATAATAGCAGTAAAGTTTTTGATAAATCATTTGTAAAATTGTGCCATCCCATTCAATACTTAAATTTGTTGTGGATTTTTAGGTGGTGGCATATTTTCTATTGCTTGTATTTTCATTGAGTTTGTTAGTTTCATTTCTTTGGAAACAGTAAAACTTAATATTATCCCTAAAAATACCATAAATGCACATTTATTTGGATTTAAATTAATGCCATATTCTCTGCACTTTTGAGAACATAGTGTGAGTTTCTGCAGATGACTGTCCATGTTATTATACACTATAAAGTCATCCAAAAATATCTTCATAAAACTATCCAAATCTTTTCTAAATGCTTTTGTAATAACTTTTTAATATGTTGGAAGTCCATTTTAAACTCCAAATGGCATCACCTTCCATGTAAAATCCCCCCAATCTATAACAAATGTAATCTTGTATCTATCCTCTCGAACTATAGAGATTTGAGGATATCCTAAATCTAAGAAAGAAGATGCTTCGTACCTTGTTAATGTGTTAAACACTTCATTTATGAAAGGTCATGGGTATGGATCCTTCTTTGTGGTTACATTTAATTTTTTGAAGTTTATACTCATTTTCAATTTGCCATTTTTTTTGGGTACTATTACTATGGGTGACAACCATGTAACCTTATATAAAGATTGAATGAATCCAGTTGTTAACAACTTATTTATATTGTATTTGATTGTTGTGGCATAATTTGGATTTAATTTATACCTAGCTTGATGTGTTGGTGGTATGATAGTGTTCAACTCAATTTTGTGTTGTGTGAGCTCTAGTGGAATGCCTTTTGAAATCTTTGTATGTCCATTAAAAAACATCTTTGAATTCCTTTAACAAATTTTCCAATTTTAACACCCTGCCTATTTCCAACTACGCATTAATATTCACCAATTGTGGTTCTGCATTAGTTCTTAAATTGAACTTCATCAATTGTTGATATTCAATTAATGTCCATCTCACTATTTGTAATTCCTATGTTTTGATTTTTGCTAGAGTTTCATCCATTGCAACACTCCTTGGTTGATGACTGTAATACATATTTGGATATACTTTATGCTCTATAACTACTTTTGGTTCATATCTATTGCAAGTTTTTTTTTTTTTGGTGCTCTATATTCCAAATTCTTGCTTTGAAATACTAGTATTCACATTTGTATCCATGATCTCTACATCTATGGTTTTCACATATTAAATTGTCTTAGGTAAACTATTGTTCTGATTGAAAACAAATTTGGTTTTGTAGCAAAGATGATATATTCTTCTTCATATGTGATACCATTATCATAATGGTAACATAATAACACTTCTGGTTTTCTTACTTCACCTCCCAAATGCTTGTGTTGTAATTGTTTTGACTGTCCCATTCCCTTGTATGGTAACTATGTTACTCCCCCAATCATGTGCCATTTTAACATCCTTCAACCATGGTTTCCCCAACAACATGGAATAATTAGAATCTATCACACTATTATAAAGTATAGTTAATGTATTTATGTAAGGAATGCCATGAACATATATCTTCAAATCTCTAATCAACCCCACTAGTTTTGTGGTTGTTTGATTTGCCATTTTCAAATTATATGGTGCAAGTTTAAACTTTGAAAGCCCCAACCTCAATCTCAACTGTTATGTGATAATATTAATTCCATAACCTCCATCTAGCAACACATCCTCTATTGTATTCTTCCCAATTTGTACTTGGATAATACCATTTGATTATCTATTGATACAACAATTGTCCCTACCTTTGGTGTTAAAAAACCAAGTTGTTTATCTATGGTTGCTTTACTTAAATTTTGAGTTTTATCTAGTTTTGGTTTTTGCCAAAGATATTTCTTTAACTCAAGAGCTATTTTAAGCAAATGTTTCAAATTCAAAGTATGATTGGTTTCTAACATCTGCTTACCAATGTCTAGAAAAATATCTTCTATTGTGATTATTTCTCCTGTGAATTCACTACCTTTTGAAATTTTTATGTTTTTGTAGGAATAATAGTTGGCACATCCGACTAAGTTATGTTCCATCCCTCCATGGATGTGGATGGCCCTTTTATCTAGGTCTGTGTTTTCTAAATTTGTTGAATTGTCTCCACCATTGATTTCTTCAACCATTTTTCTTTCTCCTAGTTAACAACATTCTTTGTTTTCCTTGTCTCTTTATCCTTGAACACCTATTCTTCAGTTGCTTTACTTATTGTTATAACATTAACATCCACCACATTCACATCTATAATGACTGTTTGTGTTTCATTAATGACTTGAACCTCTACTATTGCCACAAATTTCCCATGAAACATCTTCTATGTCTCATCAAACTTTGGACAATCTATCATTTTATGTCCACTCAAACCATAGATGTGACATGCATATGAAGATGTCTTTTGTGGTTTTTAATTTAGTTGTGTTACTTTTGTGGTTACCATCGCGGTTTGCTCTTTCTTCTTTCTACATGTTTCCACATTGTGATTCGTCATACCACAGTTTGTGTAATACTTGTAAATCTTCCTTGTATTACTTTGTGTTTTTGTTAATGTTGCTTATTTGGTACTTTGTGGTAGTGAAAATGCACTCTTTGTTTTTGCATAGTCATGTTTTTTTCACACAACGTTGTCGCCTTCTTATGTTGTTGTAATGTTGACCACTTCATCCTTGTAGTCACAATTTCTGGAGTCTGATTACAAACCTGTTAAACACAATAGTTAAAAAACTATTTATGGTTGATATTTATAAACCATGAACTAGCTTCTGAATCCGATCATAATAAACCTCCACCCTTTTAGTCTCCTCATGCTTCATGTTCTTCAACTCCATGTATATTTGCTTATCATTTTAAATCTTCTGATGACATTTGTAAAGTGCATGTGTAAGCTCCGAAAAAATACAGTTAAGAAATTTTGACATGTAATTATGGCACCAATTTGATGTTGTATCTTTTAACATATAGTTAAATGTAGTGATGATATATTTTTTAGAAGTCTCTGCATTTGTTTTTACTACAAAATTGAACATTCTGATGTGAACATCTAGATCAACATCTTTTTTGAAATCAAGATATTTAGGAGCTACCCTATTTGGCTTAATAGAATGGCCATTTTTGTGTTCAGGAATTTGTGTAATTATAACAGATGATTTTTGATATCCTCTTTTTGGATTTGCAACATATGTATTTTTGTACCCTCCAGTAGCCATTAAGTTCATCAGTGATCAATTTATAATTCTATTCACATGAATAATCATTATCAGATTGGTAAACACCATCTGAGTTGTCCCAACAACTCTAGTAGTTGTTGTTGGTAGTGCCGAACTCCAATTCAAATTCCTTCATGTCGAGATTCCACCCAATCCACTACCTAAATTTGTTGCAAATCCAATTAACACTCCACCTTTGACAACATTCACGTTGGGTGTAAGCATTATTTCCACTCCTATGGTTATTATGACAACATTAGGTGATTGAATAACCTTTATTCTAGAAGGTTGTTTTCGAATTTCAACAATTGTTGCTTCTAACATTTTTTGTGAAGTTAAATTGACTTGAGTTTGACGATGCCCCATTCTATGGTTACCCATTGGTATCTTCTATGTTGAAGAATGTGGATGTGAATACACTTTTGGTATTCTGTTCCTGAATTGAATGGATGGAAAAATCTATCAACTTTGTGGTCCTAATTGACCTCCCAACTCCATGCTTCTCAATCTATTTTGGACTACATAAATTCTTGGTTCCTGGTCTTGTGATTGATCCATTAATGCTCCTCCCACATCTCTATAACTCCACATGTCCAGCAATACTTACGTTGATGTGAAAAGGCACAAAAGGACAATCCATGATTACATGTCCTTCCTCACAAAATGCACAGATGCTTGAACTAATCTAACTACTTTCGAATCGACATAATTCAATATCTTATGTTTCATATGTGTACTTTGTTTGATCCAACTCTAGATTTCCTTGATGTGAATATGATTGTGGTACTTTATCCAACACATACACCCATGCCTTTGCATATTCAAATGATCATAGGTAATTTTTCCCAGTCTCTTTAACTACATCAATATTGGTGTTTTCTTCCACTTCCCAATTTTCCATTAATTCATAATAATTTGGAGACGTGGACTAATACACAAACATGGGTTGTATACTTCTTGTAACATCCTTTCCTCGGCTCGTCATTGATTATAGACTTGAAATTTTTTGTGGCTGATAAAGTACTATAGAAATCCCTGCTCTGTCTTAATTTCTTTGACTTTAAACCATAGATTGAGGTTGAGAAGTATACTGCACCCACTCATTTGGGTGAATAGTCAACTACATCTCTCTTCATGGAGATTGTTGTCTATAATTATGCCTTTTCTAAGGACCCTTAGTCCGTACTTCACATTGTACCACCTCTTGTGGTAGAAATGACATGTTCCTTACAAGTTTTTCCCCTGTTCTTAGAACTCATTTGTCTAACATTAGATTCTGATATGGGGTTTTTATAAGCCTTATATACTCCTCTCCATTTTCAAGATTATCTTCTATTTGTTTTACAGTAACTTGATAATTTGCTTCCAAGTCCAATTGTTGCTGTAAATTTCAAGTCACCATCCAATTCATCTTGCTTCATAATTCTTCGTCCTTAGAGTTTATAGATTGTTTTATAGTCCTTACAACGTCAATTGTTTAAACCTTTGATATTTTCTAACATCCCCCTTTAGATTTTGAGTTTAAAAACAAAACCACTCAAATAAACACTTTCATCTATAATACAACAACAAAAATTGTAGAAAACATTTTTGTTACTATGAAATAACGAAGAAAAAAATTCCCCACGAGATGGTCGCCAAATGGTGGACGTGAAATTTAACTCTTGCATAATTATTCCACATTATTATAACATATTTGCACTACAATATGCACACATTCATAGTTTTTACCCTAATTCCAACACACCTAACTTTGCAATTCATTAAAACATCATATTCATGGTTATTTCATATAACTAGAATTTGCATTTCAGAATACAATGTAGAAAATATCTAGAGACAAGATTACAATTCATTACATTACATTTTTGATACTATAAAAAATTCACACAATAATATGGATATGGAAATCACTGCAAAAGTTTGTACTTTTATGTTTTACTAAAAACTCCTTTAGAATTATAGTGAAATTCCATGTTATATGGAAATGAAATCAAAACAACAAAATAAAATTTGTGGTTTTTTATTACAAAATACCTACAACTATTTTTACTTCCCAAAATTTTGTCTAAAAATGAAAGCCTTTTCCCTAGATCTCCCCCCTTTGGGCAGCCCCAAGTCACATCATCATGATTCAAAACCAACAATGTTCCATGAACAGTCCGTATCCTAAATGCCTTGTTCATCCAAACCATGTAATCATCCTACCCCTTTAATAGATTGGAACACCATTACCATAAACATGTAGTCCAGTGGTAACATGTATATTAATAGGTAAAGCTACTACTATTGTTTGTTTAATAGGTACACCTTTTGCAACGACAACTGGTTGTTCTAGTCTAGAAATAAGAATTCTAGCAAGATAATAGTTTTGCACCAATAGCTTAACAGGTGGCACTAGTTTTGGTTGGCTAACACCAGTTGCATATCCCTTATTTCTTCAAAAAATCAATGGGTTGGGTCCCTTGATTCTTGAATATTAAATAGAGTACATGTTAGGATCCATAGGTACAAAAGATGGAACTATATTATACCACATTGAGTACAATACAGTTATAGGTTGCCCTGTTAACAATGGTGTAACATGTTGCGACCAACTTAAATGTTAATTAACTGGTATTGGGCTAGTAACCAAACTTAGTTGTGGTCAAATTTGTTACACGTGTACACCAACATGTGTCGCTGGTGTGCTTGGTACCACAAATTATAGAGAAGTTAGTTATGAGTTCTTCTTTCATCAATATCTTCAATTTATCATGCACAAGGGGACAACTTTTGAACTCATGTCCCTTTGTTGACAATATGCACATGTTAATGCAACTTCAACAATGGGTTGGGTGGTTGTAACTGGTATACTTTGTTGAATAACTGGTCATTCAACAGTTCCCATGACAAATACACTTGGCCAAACAATTTTATGAAGTGGTTGTGTTTATTGCATAACAACAAGGTCACAATTGCTTCCACCAGCTCTACAGGTTGTTGAAAATTAAATCTATGTGAAAGTCTCGCTCCAAGTTACGTAGTTATTCCAATTGGGTTAAAAGTTGGTTGCACTCCAATTTTGAATGTGTTGCGATTGGATTCAAAACAAGAACTAGTTCAAATGTATAGTAACCAACAACCAGTGTTGATCGAAAGGGCATAGTAGCTTTGGCAATATGGTAACCAAGTGTCGTAAACTACCATTTTTGTCTTGCAAAGGTTACTTCATTAGGATGTTAAACAAGTGCGATGTTTTGGCCATTTAGTGTATTCAACCTCCATTGTTGGGACAACTATTGGGGTGTCAAAAGTCGACTAGTTGAAAGTACTTGTGGTTCCCTTCTTTCCTCCTACTTTACTAGTATTTGATGAAAAGGTATGTCTATTATAACAAGTTGTTGAGGCTCATTGCTAAGAGCTTCAATCAATTATATTCCCTTGGCTTGAGAACGTGGTTGTTTTTGTGGTTGAACCACTTCACGAGCGGGTCGCTATGATGCTTTTAATTTTAATTGCCTTTTAAGGCCCCTTGTGACTACTTTTGACTTTTCACAAAAATCATTAATTCAAATTTCTTTTGGTCAACAGGTTGTTAAGAAAAAAGTCAAGGATTAACATGCAAACACTTTAAAATCCTTAATTATTGATTTGTAAAGAAAAACAAAAAGTATGAACACAAAAATAATCTTAGAAAACTACTAAAACTTAATACATATCCAAACCTAAAATATTAGAACAAAACAATTATTAAATGCCAAAGATTGTAAACATGATTGTTCACACTTTCATTCCACTATGTGGTCGCCAAATGTTAAGGGTGTTTTTTATTCCCTTTAATTTTACATGCTCTCTTCTATTTTCCAATTTTGGTTTACTAAAATTATCAACATGTATGGTTTGTTTTTCCAAATTTGAAATATCAAAACACAAGAAACATTAAAGTCCTTTGTTTATTCATTAAGAACAAAACTATTATACATCTTGCATTCCAAACAAAATAGAAAGGAAAAACTTCAAAGAAAATCAGAGTAGATTTATTCAAATTTCAAAAACTCTCCAATAGTTACATAAAAAAGAAAAATTCTTGATCTAGTTCTAAGGCCTCCTATTTATACCAACTCGAAATGTTGTTTCAACTTAAACAATCGCTAGTTAGTATAAACTTCAAAATCAAAATAACAAAGTTACTCGTCACAAGTTTAAATCAACTTGTTTTGTTAACAATTGATTACTAAAATAAACACTGGTTACTAGTTCATATAACAAACCAATTAACTCAAGACCTATTATCAAAAACATAAAATAGTCTTTGGGTTGTATTGCCTCATTGGTTACTAGTTAGTTTTAACCAGTCATTATATATTGAAAAATTGGGTTAACATTTTCACTTGAATAAAAATAAAGGTAAGGATATATTCAAATATCATAAAATTCAATGTAAATTAATTTTTTCCTTAGATGCATTCCTTATATAAATCAATGTGCCTTGGGGGGGGGGGGGGGAAAAAAAACAATAAAAAAAAAAAAAAAAAAAAAAGAGAGGGAGAGAAAA
>Ga0116227_10009716_pt1 | contig 17279 bp, 12 predicted proteins | sample S1TSphgellanicum_FD_89693 | JGI IMG/M metagenome (GOLD analysis project Ga0116227, IMG submission 89693) | Host-associated microbial communities from peat moss isolated from Minnesota, USA - S1T2_Fb - Sphagnum magellanicum MG | ecosystem: Host-associated > Plants > Peat moss > Unclassified...
AATTTAAGGGAAGATTAGAAAAAAATTATTTAGGCCTTGGACAGCCCAGAATCAATTTTTTTTTTTTTTGTATTGACCAAGACTACCTTTTTTTTTCTTTTAGCTACTGTCTGTCCCAATTATGGGGATGGATGAAATGTCCGTCCGACTTGATGATGGGACGAATTTTGGGGAAGCTTTTTTTTTTTAGCTACTGTCCGTCCCAATTAAGGGGATGGATGAAATGTCTGTCCGGCTGGAATATCATAAAATAATAATAAAAATAGAAAAAAAATTAAAAAATTAAAAGTTTCTAAAAAAAATTAAAACGCTAACCAAGTTTAAAGAAACCGGGGGACTTCACAGTGGCCGAAGGTCATGGGCACCCACTAGTCCACTAGATGGCTGTTATGACTCAGCTGTGGATGAAACTCAATTGAGTTAATATCTGGTTTCACATTGGTAACCCATTGTGTAGGAAGTAAGTCCTATGTATAGATAGATAGGTAGGGCAAATAGGTGACTACTAAGTAAGTAGATGCTTTATACGGATCACATGTATCTGTATTCACTACCTATATACTAATAACCTGCAAGTAGGTTGTAGTAAGTAGACAGCAAATATAAAAACAGCTGAGCTAACCACCAAGGTTAGGTGGGGAACTGTTGGGTTCCTGGAATCCAACAGAAATCTGTTTTTTTGACACTATACCATCCATTCTTCATGGTTTACTTGTGGATGCTGGTTCCTGTGACTTTGTCAAGTGCACTGCAAAACAAAAAGTCCTACCTTCAACCCAGGATGTTAAGAGAGAGGTTTTGACCCGTGTTGGCAGGTTCATGAATTTCAAGAGGTTCAGGTTCTTTAGGCACATAAATATAATTTTATTAAAAAATTATAAACTTGCCCTACATTTAAAATAAGTTATTACGTTTGATTGGTTGTACAAGATTAATATTATATAATCTTGGAGTGTTTGTAGTAGTTGAACAAATTAATTACAAATTATTATTTTTTGAGTTTAGTTGTGTGTAATGGAGATGGAATTGAACCTTGTCTTAAACTGGAACAGCTCTAAATTCTTTGTTAAAATGATCCTAATGCAAAGTTTTCAAAATCCAAAAAAATTGGTCTCAAGACCAGATTGAAGATTTTTCATTGAAAATAATTAAATTTAAAAGAAAAATCAGGACAAGAGTTTCCTTTCTAGCTTGTAACCAGGCTTGAGTGAACCAGCACCTGCATTGATATCTTCACCTTTGTGGAGTAAGGACTTTTAAAGTGAATAATTAACTGAGGAATGTTAAACGTGGCAAGCATGTCACTAGAGTTTGTTTTGAGTAATTTTCACGGTTGCGTGGCAAACATGCTTAATGTTCTTTTTTGGGGGATGGGAGTCACATGCAGTAGAGGCAATAGATGTTCATATACACTTTTTAGTTTAATTTCATCTTATGAATAGCTTTTCTTTCTTTTGTTTATTTATTTTTGTTTGCTTGTGTTTGATAATTGTTGTTTTTTATTTGATATTTTATTTGTTATGATATGGAAGAAACCATGTTTATCTTTCTTTAAAGGGGAAGTTGTTCGCAAACCATTCATTTGGAATGCATGGTGCATGCTTACTATAAATGTTTGCAAATTTTGATTTTGTAATTATAAAGGTTTACAAAGATTTCTAGTATTGTAAAGTACATAAGTAAGCCATGTGAAGATAATTTATTTTGAGATTATGCCAAGAGCGGGGTTTTTTTTGTGATGGACCAATAAATGAGACTCATCACAAAAAAGAAACGAGAAAAAAAATCTGAGATGCCTCCTTTCAATCATACTATCTAGCACTTTTTTAGGTTAATTCTCTTTATCAATTAGTGGGTATTACAGTTACACTATTTCAACTGGGTAATAGAGAGTGTCAATAGATGAGGGGGTTCCAACTCGTGTTGGCAGGTTATTGCTTTTTAAAGTGATTGCTGCTTATGTTTTTTCAGAATTTTTTTGGATCATGCAGGTTATCAATATCAATATTAAAAAATCGATTGTTCAGTAGGTTATGAAAAAATGAATAATAATCATTGATTATGCTTAAAGGTAGGTTATCAAACAATCAATTGATAATCACTTATTATTCTGTCAGTTATTAACTATTTCTAGGTTTTTTAAAATTAAAATTATTAACATTAATATTATTCTGTTTTTCAAAAAATGTGCACTAGGGTTTAAAGATTGATAACCTACCTGGATGATAATCAAGTCATCCAGGTAGGTTATTAGATTCTTGAAAATTCAATACCAAGCTGTTATTAATTTAACCAGTTATGAAAGAAATCAGTAACAAACTGGTAGGTTATTAACAATGGGCTTGATAACAGGCTCAATACTCAGTAGGGAGCCAACACTAGTGCCAACATTCCAGCACCTATCGGATGAGGTAGCAACAAGATACATCTGACACGCATTCACTTATATTCTACAGACTAATAATACTTTGGGATATAGTTAGTTAACTTCTCTAAAATTGTGATGTCCAATTGACCAAGGATGATAGCACATGACCTTGAAAGTAATCTCAAATGTGCCTGCTGGCCAGTATTGAGAAAATTGCACAACAAAAGGTATCAGATCATGGTGCTTCAGTACAAATTTTCATCAGATTGAAATTCCAGAGAGTAAAATCAAACTGAGGAGAGCATCTGGTTCTTCGTCCATAAAGCAAGTTGTAGCTGCCTCCATGTTCAAAGCTAGCAATTTGTCAACTGTCTTGAATTCCTCCCCAAGTCCCCCACACGGAAGTGAAAGTCCACAAGCATCTAAACTACTACTACCCAATGCCCATAAATTGGGAAAAATTGGTTTAATCGATGACCCCTTTATAGATAGATGTTCTCATCATTAATAAAATCATAATTTATAAATGAAACAATTTATTAAAAAATATTGATAAAAAAAACTGGGTTGGAACTAGGGTGAGGTACCTGATCATGAAGAGAGCACCCCACTTAACAACGAGACAATTTAACATACTACCTTCGAAGGGGAATGTTAGCTATATAATAGTAATCAACTCACAGTGAGAAGTATGTCCTACCTCCCAGCCCAGCCCTCAGCTTTGTGCTATTGATAAGTTTTGGTTTGTCAAAATAAAAGTCCTTAACAAGTGTATTTTAATCATTAGAGCTTTGCCACGCTGATCAGAATCTACCCAGTCTAAAAGATAAAATCCTCAGACATTGTGGATAAGGATTCGGTAGCGTTAAAACTAGTGTTGGTTGGTCTTTACTTTTCAAGAGAACCTGGCCTGGTAACTAGGACCAAAACTGGCTATTTAAAACTAGTGTTGGCTAGTTTCAGGTTCCTGCTGGGGCTAGGGTCTTAAGTTTAGATAAGATTTTAGGTTTCTAAGTTTTAAGGTCTTGCGTCTTAGTTCTAAGGTTTTAGGATCCTAGGTCTTAGTCTTAAGCTTTGATGTATAAGGACATCTCCAATGACAACACTAAAATGACCTTTACACAAATATGTCACAATGTCCCCCATGTTGTTCCTTATGTTGGATAGAGGACTAAATAAGGCTGTGCACGTGGACAAAATTCAAAATCTCTTGGAAGTAACTCAATTTAGAAATCATCCTCAAGAATAACTCAAAATCAACCCAGGCATAAACCCAAAATTCGAGGTCTTTTTAATAAAAATTAGACTTGTTGGACCTAAAAACCATTGGTCGAGAAAAATTGACCCAACCTGAGAACTAGTGGGTTTTGATTTTTGAAAATATTTCATAGACCCAAAACCAGAGGGTCTTCTATTTTAAGGAAACTGTAGACCAGGTCTTGGTAGACCTGGGCTGGAGGTGAGACTCAAGCGTGAGAGCCGGTCTACAGAGCACGACTCGGTAGCCTTAAAAGTCCACTTGTATTCAAGAGGCTAGAATATGATATGCCAATTGGATTGGGTCCACCATTACAATGATGCAGTGACTTATTTATCCAACCAAGTTGATGAAGCATTTAGTCAGCTTATGCTTGACGGCAAGATACTTGAAATAATAACATATATTTGTCCCCAATTCCTTGCTTGAACTTGTTGCCGAATCAATTTTTGAAGTCACACACCTGTTTTGGTAGTCATGCTTGGTGAACAAAGCACCAGACATTTGGTCAGCATGTGGAAATTCAGCATTCACATTTAATTTTGAAGTTACCTTTCCATAAGGTCAGTTTCGTCATTAAATAATCCTCAAAATAATGAAATGAATTTTTGTGAAAATGTGAAGTTGCTATGTTGAAAATCATCATAATTATCATAGGTTAGTTACACTCTGAGTAATTTCACTACTCATGTGACAATATCATAATAGATCATGGAAAATTCAATAATTTCAAAAAAAATAAAAACGAATTAATTTTTGGAAAGAAAATAAGTATTCCTTTTGTCAATGTGGAAACTGACCGTAGGCTATGGTATGGTAATAATAGAGGATTTGAAGCAAGAAAGGCACTCTACATTACAGTTCAATCCATTGACCTTTTATCTGAAATATCATGGTATTTGAAAATATTTCGCAAGGAACCCTGCCCTTTCAGTCAGCCACCCCAACAATTTACCAACTCCCCCCCCCCGCCCACAACTAGTTAGTTAGCCTGACCCAGCTTACCGGCCTACTTTTGTGACAAAGTTTCACCCCACAGCCAACCTACTTGGCCATGGCTCATGACCATGGTTCTCCCCTCCAATAAAAGGTGGCGGCGAAGGCGACCTTCCCCGTCAAGCAATTGTCAATTGAGTTGTGGGCACAGGTCTTTACGCTCTGTAAAGCCCTTGGCCATGGGCTTTACCAGAATGGGGCATGTGCTCAGCTCTGCCTCACAGATGCCCTTCTTCTGAGAAAGGGCAGGACCTTGGACTTTAATGGAATTAGGCCTGGTCTTGTCTCCACCTTGCATGGGCCTTATTCTGATAAAGCCCATGGTCTCAGGTTTCTTTACACTTAAAAGAGTGGTACAAATTAGCCACTTGGACCAGAGATTTGTACATACCAGGCTGAGAGAAATATGAGGCCCTCTTTAGGGGAAGAGTGGAGACTAGTAAATCTTGGGCCAATATTGAGAAATATTGAGCACTATTGAAAACCCTCGGCATTGATCCAGTAGATGAACAAATAAGATTGATTGTTTTGGGTTCTACTTTGGCGTTAACCCATTGTGTAAAGTCGGCCTCAGCTGCAAGCGGGGCAGGCAATTTGAACATACAGAGCTGCACCAGACAACCTAAAAATCTGAACACATGAAATTTGGTGCATTCAAACTTCAAAACCCAAAAAAGAAGGAGCAAAGATCAACAAAAAAAGAAGTGGAATAACAAATTAGGTACCCAAGTGCCTTAACAGCTTAGACACCAATTATATATTAGTTTTAGATATGCTGAAAAAAAATTTAAATTATTTTTCTCAAAGACCAAATTTTTGCAAAGGAAAAGGAAGAATGTTTTGAAATACCTTTTTGAAATGGAATCCTCAAAATAAATGAATTAAATAAGACATGCGCTGAAGCCACCCAAGTAAACGTCAGTTTTCAATGCTTTGTCAACTGATCTCGTGACAGCCAAAAGTTTTTCTGGGGTATCAAAAAAAAAAAAAAAAAACATTTTGCACCTGATGTAGTAGTTACATGTGGCCCGGGAATCCCAAATAAAAGTCCTAAACGCACTTTTAATTAGGACCAAAACTGACCAAACCCCCAAAAACTTGACCCCCAACACAGGGTCTCCAAAGCATGGTGGACCCCTAAGAGCCTTTGACGTCTGACTCACCCCAATTGTACATACGTATACCAAAAATATACATGTATTCCAACAACCCATATAAAGAGTATATTGTCCGTCTGCTCAACAAACACGAGACTCGCAGAGAAGAAGAAGAAGAAGAAACGAGAAACAACAAGTCAGAAGCGGAAGAAGAAGACTTGTTGTTGTAAGTCTGGAACATGGGTGAGCTTGAGATCTCATCAGGTTGATTGTGCACATCGGGTGTGACCAAAACCTTCTTTTCTTTGGCATGTTCCATACCCAATTAGCTCTCGTAGTAGCAGACTTTGCTGAGTTTCATTCAGGCTGTGTTTTTTTTGTGTGACAAACTTGAACTGTCGTAATGAGTTTTTGCTTCTTTTTTCTTCTTCTAGAAAGTCTCAGTATCTGTTTGCCCTAGAGCTGAGGTGCATGAAGAAAGAGGGATGGGGATCATGAATTGCGAAGGTTTTTCTCGGCGGCACGGGAAGATCTGAATCTCATCGCGTTTGGGTTGCTCAAGAAATTTTCGTGTACTGCTGCACATGTATGAGAAAGAAAGGTGGGTGAGGTCGACGCGGCAGTTCAGGGTTTATGTGAATTCGCGCATGGATTCTCCTGGGGCAGTAGATTACTGGGTTTATACCACTACAGAGTTTTGAAGAAGGGATTAGAGCTTCTAGACAGCTTTCGATTGTACATTTCGTAATTGTGCTGCTGCGTACAATGTGCAGGAACAGCACTCTTAAGATTCTCATGAGGTGGAGTGAGTATCGAGTTGCAAAAGGAAAAAACTCGTATGTGGAAGCGGCGCTCAGGATCCTGCTCTTATAGTAGACTAGCGTACTGTAACTTGGGATATAGAAAGGAATTCTGCACCAAAAGGACCTGCTGCGCTCGAGACCTCATGAACACCAGGTTCTTAGTGCTGTGAAAGTCTTGTATCATGGAGAGAATGCAAGAGGAAAAAGCTACAGTGGATGCAACAGAGACGCAGCAGAGAAAGGAGAACGGTGAGGAGCAGAAGAGTACGTCGACGACGACTATGAGTAAGAGGACCACCGAGTGGGGATTGCGGAGATGGAAGCGCTTCTCGCCTTTGCAGCTGCTCAGATTCATCCGCGACACGTACGTGACGGGATGTGTGAGTGCGGGGAATAACGTGCATCTCAAGGGCATGGCGCAGCACGCCGCCATCTTCCACATCCCGGACGATGCTTTCAGTCGACAATCTTCGCAGCGCGACGACGGTGAGGCTAAATTACTCCAGGCGCTCAGTCGACAATCGTCGCACAAGGACGAATCCCAGGGACTGCAGGCGCAGCAGAAAAAAATCACGCCGATTGTTTTCAGTGCCGATCAGGTCTGCTTCTCGCTCTACGACCTTGTTGTTTTGTATTCAACGACAACACAATGTGTGATTTGGTTCTCGGCATTCTCATCGACTGATTTTGCAACCTTCCTGATGCGCAGCCAGCAAGATTTTCACACTCGGTTTCTGCCAAGCGAACGAGCTTTGAGTCCTCCCCGATGCGGCCGGAGTTAGAGCAATTCGAGACTCGAGAATTGTCCAGCGCTGCTGCACTCCCGGATCTACTGCGAACCTCAACTGCCGTGCATCGCACTGCGACGTTACTAAGAGCCCAATCCAAGCCGCGTATCGCCTCCCTGGAGTCGTACAACAACGCAGGCGGCAATCCCGTGAATCTAGACCTGAAGAAGGATCGAATCGCGCGCTCCAATTCCTCAGCTGTCAGGTTTTCGACATCGGATATACCTGATGGAATCGCGGCCAATCCATTCAGGTAGGAAGAATGCCTTCTTGCAAATCGTTGCGAGTTCTATGCAAACTTCATGAATGCCCTGGATCTCTGTGCCTCTTACCAAGTGTAACTGTTTTGGATTCCTTGACAGGAATCTTGATGCGTTTGGTCGTGCGCCGGGGAGAATGTCGGTTGATCTTTTGAGTGGAAGAATCTCACCGGCGCTCGAGCTCGTCAGGTCAACTTCCATCGTCGAGGACGGCGAGCTGAGTTATGTGCGACGCACAAGCACCTCCAGCCAAAGCAGCTTGAAGCTCAAGATCATAGGGTTTGAAGAGTTCAAAAGATCCAAATCTAAGAAGGCGAATCAACCCAACCCTTACAGCTTTTACGACTCTCGTTTTCCACCTGCAGCAACTGTGAATCAATGAGGATCAACAATAATATAGCATGATCCACCAACAACAATTTGCTCATCGATGGAACCTGCACAATATCTGGGTGTTCAAGCAGTGGTTCCTCTAAAAGATAATATGATGGATTCTACTCTGAAGAGGTCCTCCAATCTCATCAATGATCCACCACAATCTTGCAACACTTTTTTGTTGTGCCTGTGTGAACCCTGAACATGGCACACTTCTTCTGCTCATGATGCTTCCAGGCTTGACTGGATAAATCTTGGCACAGATGCACTCAGCCATGTGTGGATAACTGGATGAATCAGTTTCTTTGATGTATGGAAACACAAGGGAAATTTTTTGCAACCATGTTGCTTTGTTCAGGGCAGTTAGTGTCTGTGGCAGGGAGAAGGGTGGGAGGGAGCAGTCTGATAAGGATCTGCTCAAAAGCAATCTTACATCAGTCCCTAAAACATGATGAAAGAGTAGATTGATGACAAAAGAAAGGGTAGGGATCCTCAACACTGACTTCTTGACAGTTTTCTTGGCATAATTCTTCATCTTAAAATATAATTGCAGACCTGGAGTGTAAAGAACCTTAATGCGACATCTCTGCAGGAGAATTGCAGCTGTTGTACACAATGTGTGATCTGAGCTTGTAGCTGTTATTAGGTTTTGCAAGAGGCCAAGGAATAACAAAGTAGGAGATATTATGTTCCTGTGAATTGAGAGCAGAATTGGACCCAGTTATGGAATGTGAGTCTTGTTCCCCAATAAGAGCTGGATTCTTTTTTCAAGCTAAAACCTGAAGGTTACTCTGCCGATGGAAGTCAGTTTGGCTGTCCCATGATGACTCTGTTATATGGGAAGACTATGCCAATATCATTGTGATTTCTATTGTTTTGCATCTTGATGAAAGACTGAATGATTTGATCATTTCTAAGATGCCAGTTGAAGGCCCTGCAGAGCAAGTTTTACTTGATTGACATTAGGGTGAAGAAGAGCAATGGTGCATCATGTGACAGCTACATTTCCAGTGATCCTTAATGGTGTGTAAGTGATTGTTGTCCTTGTACATGTGTAGAGAGATTCTAAGTGTCTGCAACCTCCAAGTGATGCAATCCAAGGACCATTTTGTCATGGTCTGGCCCACTGAGAAGTGACTCTGTACTAGTAGTTACAGTTCCTGAATTCAGTACATGGACATAATATGTGGAGAGCCCATCCTCCTCTGGTCTGTAAAGCTGCTGACCCCACAATTCACTTCAAGCAAAAACCCTGGAACACACTCCTGCAAAACAATTTCTCCATGGCAAACTCCATATGCCTTGTCATTAATCTTGATTAGAATATATCCATATTCTCCCTCTCTGTACATTAGAACCCTTGTGGATCTTTTGCTCAAGAGAGTGATTTGAATATCTACAACTGGCTGATTCGTTGAGCCTGTGCATAAATTTGGAAACTTGGTCATAGGTACATTTTTGTCAGTCCTCTTATTGTACCTTCAGGAAATCTCTAGATGCTTGAGCACACACATAGATATCCAATGTCTGGATGCGGTGGTTTGCTTCATAGTAAGGTTGATCTTGATTTGTACCCTTCTTCCACCTTCCACTTCCAGGACCAATGCAGTATCCCACCAGAGGCTGTGTGTCCCATGAACTCATTCGTCCATCATTTATCATTGAGAAGTGCTGCTGGCTGCTATTCCAAAAGTTGCAGCAGAGTTCCTCATCCTGTTCCAAATGCTTGGTTTCTGAGAGAACGTTGGATGCAAATCTGGTTCCAAGCCATTTTTGAAGACCACTGACATCCTTTGATGCAATAAATGACCAGTATCTAGCACAAATCTTCATGTATTTCTTTCGAGCTTGTGCAAAAAAAAATGGGCACATGTAAAAGTTCTATGATCAACTACTCCCAGAACTGCATTTACCTTGCTCAACTGATAGAATTGTTCTTGAGTCGCTCAACACTATGTACCCCACAACAAAGCATCCATCATTTCATTTGCACAGAGCCTTATCATCATCTGAGACACAACAATATCCATTGGAGTTTCACCTCTATTACTGGCCTACATGCAGCACTCATCCTTGACAAACCAAAGGATCGTGAAACCTGAAGACTTAAACCACCAAACAGCAATTGAAGCTTACTCATGTCTCTCAATACTTAAACATAGATATTACCACTATTACCACTCCAAGTAAACTCCTCTCTCTTTCCTTCACTTCCCACTTGCACTCTCTGCATTTGTCATCCATACATATGTTCACACACAGCAGGCAAAGAAAAACACTTTACACAAATTGCAGTTTGATGTCTCTTCTTCACCATGATTACAGAAAGCATACACGCAAACAAAAATCAGTATAATTCCATCACACATCTAATTAGAGCTAACATATGGACAGAACTGTAGCACTGTAGCCAAAAAACTAGGGCCGAGGTAAGACTGCAGAACTGCCCTAATATGAAAAGCACAGATGCCAACTACACTTCTGAAATTTTTGTATCAGAAATAATCAATATCAAGCAATATAGAGGTTCTGCATCAAATCGGATTTCAACTACATCCCATGCATCCTAATCAAACCTGGTAGCAAGCTCTGCCTAAATAAAAAAGTGATGTGGCATTGGTATTAGATCCCTTTGGAACCTCTCGTAGAACATCATAGAATCTCAGGCTTGGCATTTGACACTAACATTCAAACATACATATATTCAGAGGACCCAAGTGTTCCTAACAAAAGGTTTAGACTCTCAAACATATGTTTCCACCAAAACCCTCCTCACGCAACCCCAATGCCCCACCACTCAGGAACTTCCCAGATGCACCACAATTCATTTCTGCAACTTCAATATTTCACAAATATTCTACTTGTAATCAACAGGAATTGCCTCTCAACAACTCCTTCCCATGCATCCTGCTTGTTCCCACTTGATGAATACAATTCCCTTGCAATATCTTGATTACTGACCCAGACAATAGAAACACGGTCCTTCATACACTTGGTTACTCTGGCTTATTCCCAGCAGATTCCCAAGTGTTGCTTCCCATCTCTCCTCTCCTCAATAGACAGCCAATACCTTATTCTGTTCACCATTCCTCTAAATTCTTCATCATCTCCCACCACATCACTACTAATTTTATTTATGAGGATGCTTAAACTATTACAGGTACCATGAGCACAGCAGAAAGTCCATGGCAACAGAAACTAATCTAAAACTGTACACTACTACAAGGACAGGTCCCTTGTTAGCAGCTCATACTACCTTCCTTAAAGAAAACCACTATTGTCAACATAATAGGAACACTCTTGAATTCCCCCCCACCCCCCTAACACCACCACTTGCCTCCTTTTAAATTCATTTCATATTCCCATCTCCATTCCACCGACCAGCATCAACTTGATGCGCTTATCCAACCACTAGCAAAATAGTCATCATCAAGAGAAAAACTCCACACCAGATAGTAATAAAAACCAACATCACAAACATACATCTAACAGGAGACCGAGCACACACAGTCGTAGCAGCATCTTCATTACTTTCTGTCTGCAACTTCTCCCTGCACAAAACTTAACACAAAGCAAACAAAACTTTCTAATTTGGAGAAGGAACTCTCCTTCCTCCTGCTAATTGTGTTTACATCATCATGATCAAAACATCAATTGTCAAAAGTTAGTGTAACTTTCCTATTGTTTTGTCCTTCACTTTTAAATCTAGCCACATTTTTTATTCACAACACAACCAAATTTCATTTCAGCTTCTATTCCCCTATAGTTCATCAATTCTTATTCACAAAGATTGAACATCATAAACATGTTTGTTGCATTCTTCCCAAACCCATTATAACCTTACAATAATTGTTCAACTACCAAAAATGTTTGGTCTCCAAGAACATTGTACATAGGGGAAATAATGATAAAGTATATCAAAACAAGCCCACTTGTGCGCAAAACCGCTCCATCATTAACAAATATAGATGATAACAATATGACAAACTCGCAACGCCACAAGTTGTGGACCCTCTGGACTTGCCTCTTCGCACTTATAAAGTATGATCACAAAGGAGGGTGTAACCCATGAAAAGATCATATTTCATGCAATTGAAAAAGGCATAAATATTTCACCAATTAATCAAAGGGATGTTTGATAAGTTAATGCAAATCTAAGTGCAAAATCATAGAAACTCATGAGTAATCTCACTATAGCCATAAATAATGAACACATACATCAGCAAAAACTGATGTACATTAAATGTGGTGAAACAATTATTCCAACAACAATAAATCTTCCTCAATGCACCTTTAGCTCTAGCCCTAGTGTAACTACATGAAATCATCAACATCTTACTTATGATATGTCCGCACTTATGCAAATGCTCTCATATAGCACATGAACTCATGTATCATGTGCTACACATTTCTTGCATATACTTTCAACCCCAATAGACATCAAAAAGAACTCCCAACACAATCAAATTTGGATGTTGTTGATACTAACATTATGATACACGAACATATCTTCACCATATCACTATAGTTCACCCTTAAACACCATAATCATCTATATGTCGTACTTGAAGTTGTCAATACTGTCAATTGTATTGGAACTAAGGTTGTTTCCAAAACCCTAGAGAGATGAACTAAAGTTCCAATGCTAATGAAAAAAGTACTTGAGGAAAGTCAAATACAACATTTTCACCTTAAAATTTAGGCCTTGGACATCCTATGTGGAATTAGTATGCGTAGGAACTTTTGCATGTAATTTTGATGTACATTACCAAATAAGTCTAATAAAAAAATCATTTCACAAACATCCACACTGTAGTACAACTTAACTTACATGGATGATTAACATTTAAATTGTTGGACATACCTCAAGCACATGATCCAAGCTCATCAATTGTTCCCCACGAAGTTCTGTTGTGTCATACAAATGTATGTGACTCATCGCATTATTCACAAACATTGGTACTTCATAATGCTGCTCCAAGTAACAAAGCTCCATTCCTTCTTGAGTTGATCGCTTAAGATCTTCAATTGAAATAAGGTTTCGACTTGCTGTGAACACATAGGGGCATGCTTCATTATCGTTTAATTTACCCCATTCACCTACAATGATTGGCCAAAATGTTTGGCAAATTGCAGAATTTATAACTCGTTTGCGACCATCCCTGCCTTGATTTAAATCACTCAAAACATCATCGCATCTTGGAAACAAAAAGTTGTGGTTCAATGATGATTCTTGTGTGTTGTCAGATACATCAAACCCACCAACTTGGTTGGCTGTAACATCAATTGAATTTGCCAATGAATCATTGTGCTCTTTTTTGTTTGCCACATTGAAACCTCCTTGAAGCTGTAACCATGAAGGTAGAAAAGGAACTTCACAATTTAAACCAAATTCATGGACCACAGAATTGGAAATTGTCCTTGTCTTTGATGGTGTAGTTGCATTGAGGATTTTCCTCGACAAGACCTTTGTAGCATTTTTTTCTGTACAACTCAAGTCGATTGTGATGTTATCTTGGTAATACCCAAGGTATTGACCTCCATTTAGCATTGGTGCAGCACCTATCCCAAGGCTACACATTGTGGAAGTTGCTGTCGTTAATAATCTATTGTGATTATCAAGAATTTCAAACTTGAAAATCAATTCAGGGCTCACAATAGCATTTTTTATCCTTTCTGGTAAGTTGTCCCCAAACACATGGTCAAATCTATGTTCGTCTCATCGTTGAATGAAATTGCCACCAGAAGCTGGATAAACCTTCACAATTAAAACCTTTTTCTTCAACTTATGCTTTGATCCATCTTCAAGGCGACGGTGCTTGGGAGGAAATTCATCTTCATCTGGGCAAAACCATGGTCAAATGAGTTGATGACATTATTAATTAAGGACTAAATATGTCTTTTATAATCATTTTGACTTTTTCATTTAAAAAGGAATTTTGAATGATTTTTTTTCAACTTGTTATTAAATATGCCTAAAAATGCACTAATACATCACATGTTGTGTTTTGATCATTGTTGAATATGTGTGTGTGTGTGTGTGTGTGTGTGTGTGTGTGTGTGTGAATTTTCAAAAAATGTGCAAATTTACATCTTATTTTGAAATTTCATTATAATTTCAAATCATACCAAAAATATATGTTAACTATTTTAGGTTTAATATCTTTTTGTATTATAAGTTTCAACTTTATTTTATGTCATGTAAATTATACCCCATTCACATATCGTAAAGGACTTTTGAAAATTTTTAATTCCACATCTTTTCAATTGTGGGTGTTTTTTGAATGTGGATAATAAGCTATTATCATTTCAATTTTTTACCATCAATTTTTTATTATTGATCTTGTCATGAAGTAGTTGTTTATAATTTTTTATTTATTTGATGTAGGTGTTGTTCTTGAGTTCAAAAGTCCTTTACTATAATCAAAACTTGAAATTAAAATTAATGAAAATTTTAATTTTAATTTTTTAACATTCATATTAATCATCTAACACAATTTCCCACGATTAACATCAAATTAAAATGACACCACATAAACATATGTAATAAAGATTTTAATTTTAACAATCATCAAACATGGTTTTTGACTCATTTGAAGTGATTGCACCCACCTGATTCCTCTTCTTCATTGTCATTTGGGCTCTTAGATTGAGAACTTGTCCTTCCATGTGATCGTTTTTTGCTACCTGCAATGCGATGTTGGTTGGAAGAAGATCCATGCTCATTTGATTGTTCATGTCCACTTTGACTTGACTTCTGTGGTTCAGAACTTGTTTCTCCATCTGTTTGTTTTGTATGACCTCCTATGCTTGTAGATTTATCAATTGATTCATACCCTGAACCTTTGTTGTCATTCAAAGTCATGTATTGGACAAGTGCCCATATTATGGGGTAGAATCTTGCTTCTTGTTTCTTATCCTCAACATACATGTGGACTCCACCATTTGGGTTGCACATCCCAATTCCAAACCTCTTTGATGAATCTTTAGCTGTCAAGCTACAAGGACCATGCCTTTTTTCTTTGATGCTTGGAAGTTCAATATCCATGAGCACATAAGGTTTCAACACATTTTCCTGCACATCGTGCCAAGCCTTTTGACCCATTTGAAACACCTTGACATCACCAAACTTTGTAACCAAAACTTGTCCCCAATCCAATCCCACCCCTACAACCTTACTCATGCATTTTGCTGATGGGAACAAGAATTCAAATCCTTCATTGGATTTTTTCCCAGCAATCTTGATTGAGTTTGATTTTCCATTTTGTGGGCTTGTGAGCTTGTTAACCACTTCTTGGATTCTTGTGACATCCAATGTTGATCCATGCCTTGTTGATTCACATTGAACTTCATTAGTTTGTGAGATCACAATATCATTGGGTAGAATAGGTACAGATTCTACATCAACAATGGCAGGTATTCCAACATGGGAAGCTGAAAGTGATAGATGATCCTTAAACACATGTGGGAAACCATTTAATTTTCTTGTGTATGAAATATCTTGTTGATTTGCTAGTTGGAAAACTTCCAAGTTGTTAGCCTCATTTGCCTTGCACACTCCATTTTGCTCCAGAACTTTGCATTGGGAACTTTCTGGTATCGAAAACTACACATAATCAATCCAATTATATGATTAGAGTCAATCAAAAGTAATTTTTTTCTTTTTAAGACCAATTTGCACATGATAACCACCCACCAATTCCAAATTCTTCAAAATGTTGTGATGCCATTCATTTTTTTGTATTTTTCTTGGTACTTTTACTAGTATTTTTTCACCATCAACTCCTACTTTGTAATTGATAGTACACCTTAGAAAATTTGGACCTCGCCTTACATAATGTATAGTAGAATAACACCCATATCAAAATTCTTTCAATGTATCAAGTGCAGCACAAAGTACAATTGTAAAATTCATATTTATTTCTTTGTTATTGGCACATGGGATTCAAATATTGATTTTATGATGTATGGTGGGAACAAAAGAGGGAAAGAAATAACATGGGACAAAAACAAGGGGTAAAAGGTGGCCACAAAGAGGGGTAGAGGATTTGATCACCATATCATGTACGAATAACCCTTAGTTTTGTTACATGACAATATCATGTTGGTATATTAACACATCATCCCAACATGTGTAAATGACGACATTAATGGTAGGTAACATTATGTTTGGTATTAAAGGGAAAGGTGTATTGTGGAAAGCATATGTTATTGAACTTGGTGTTAAGGGAAATTAACATTAGGACTGTAACATTAGGTTTAAATGGAATTTAAAATATTTAAATTGTTAACTTAAACTAAACTAAGTACCAATTAAATGTTCAAAAAATGTCATTTTCATTAATAATGTTGTCATCATCATTTACAAAATGGAAAGTTCCACAAAATTAAAAGTTGTAAATTTGCAAAAATGATGAATGTTTACCTGGTAATAATGAAGGAATGTAGATTTTTTCATGTCTTCAGATGTCTGGTGGATCGGACTCATGGCATTTGTTTCCTCATTAGCAAAGTTATGTGCATGCATTTGTTTATAAAATTGAACTTTATCACATGCAAAAAGCTTTTTCACTGTCTCCACATGGACCCCTTTAGTAACCCACCAAGAAGGATCATTCCAATCCATGTTTGTTCCATCATTTGTTAGAAGTTCCTCCACCACTTTTTCATGCCCATGTTCAATAGCCCAATGAAGAAAAAAATTATAACAATGATCTCCATTCACATGTATTTTATCATTTGCAAAAAGTTGTTTCACCACTTCTAAATGACCCATTTTAGCAGCCCAATAATCCGGATGACCCGCATTCACATCTATTTGGTCATTTGCGAGAAGCTCCTTCACCACTTGGAGATGGCCCCCTTCTGCAGCCCAACGAAGGGGATGACCTGCATTCACATCTATTTGGTCATTTGTAAGAAGCTCTTTCACCACTTGGAGATGGCCTTTTTTAGCGGCCCAAAAAAGGGGATGACCTGCATTCACATCTACTTGGTCATTTGCGAGAAGCTCTTTCACCACTTCTAAATGGCCTTTTTCAGCAGCGCAACGAAGGGGATAATCCTTGTTCACATCTATTTGCTCATTTGCAAGAAGCTCTTTCACCACTTGGAGATGGCCCCTTTCAACGGCCCAACGAAGGGGATGACCCGCATTCACATCTACTTGGTAATTTGTGAGAAGTTCTTTCACCACTTGGAGATGGCCCCCTTCAGCGGCCCAAAAAAGGGGATGACCCGCATTCACATCTACTTGGTCATTTGCGAGAAGCTCTTTCACCACTTCCAGATTGCCCCTTTTAGCGGCCCAAAAAAGGGGATGACCCGCATTCAC
>Ga0116227_10009719_pt1 | contig 17275 bp, 19 predicted proteins | sample S1TSphgellanicum_FD_89693 | JGI IMG/M metagenome (GOLD analysis project Ga0116227, IMG submission 89693) | Host-associated microbial communities from peat moss isolated from Minnesota, USA - S1T2_Fb - Sphagnum magellanicum MG | ecosystem: Host-associated > Plants > Peat moss > Unclassified...
GTAAAGCCTCTTCTTCGCAAACCAGAAATAGTTGGCATGCGTGGATCATCCCAGCCATTAACTAAATTCTCATTTACCAATTGCAATAATTTGCGTTTACTCATTACTGTTGAAGTAAGGTTTAAACGTGCAAATTCATATTGTTTAGATGGGAAAATCTCTAGTTTTTCGATAAACCAATCGTATAATTCACGGTGCGAAACGTATTCTAAAGTACAGATAGAATGTGTGATGTTTTCGATACTATCACTTTGGCCGTGTGCAAAATCATACATGGGATAGATACACCATTTGTTGCCTGTACGATGATGTACCGCATGTTTAATGCGGTAGATAATTGGATCTCGCATTAACATATTCGGACTCGCCATATCTATTTTTGCCCTTAAGATATAAGCACCATCAGCAAATTCGCCATTTTTCATTCTGGTGAAGATGTCTAAATTCTCTTCAATGCTGCGGTTACGGTATTTGCTATCTTGTCCTGGTTCAGTTGGCGTGCCCTTTAAAGCTGCAATTTCATCAGCAGAACTCTCATCAACGTATGCTAAACCCTTCTCAATTAATTTAACGGCAAAAGAATATAGTTCATCAAAATAATCTGATGCATATAATTCATTCTTCCAGTTAAAACCTAACCATTTAATATCTTCCTGCTGACTATTAACATATTCTGTTTTTTCTGTAACCGGATTGGTATCGTCAAAACGCAAATTAGTATAGCCGCCATATTTTTGTGTCAGTCCGAAGTTAAGGCATATCGCTTTTGCATGGCCAATGTGTAAATAGCCATTAGGTTCAGGCGGAAAACGCGTCACTAAAGTTTCATACTTGCCACTATTTAGATCGTTCTCAACAATTTCTTCAATAAAGTTCAATGACTTTTCTTCACTCATAAAAACCTGTAAATTAGGAACGCAAAGTTAAAAAGATTGAGCGTATATTATGTAATGATTAGAAAATAGATAATGTAGAAATAGGGAATTGAGGGTACTTATTGAATAGGCTGCTGGAAAATAGCACATAGATTGAGCTTCAATTGCTCTTCACCATTTTCCATCAATATGCAGGAGCTTAAAAATAGAGAATGGGCTGAAAATGTATCTCTATTACCAATTATCGATTTCATGTTAACCATCCTCTATTTCCCATAAAAGAAAAATCGATACATTTACATCAACTTAATATTCACTATGAGCAAAGTATTAAACAGGCCAATACGCGTATTAGTTGCTAAAGTTGGGTTAGATGGCCATGATAGGGGCGCAAAGGTAATTGCTACCTCGTTGCGTGATGCTGGAATGGAAGTCATATATACCGGCTTGCGCCAAACTCCAGAAATGGTGGTTAATACGGCATTGCAGGAAGATGTGGATGCTATAGGCATATCCATCCTATCTGGAGCACATATGACAGTTTTTCCTAAAATCATTCAATTTATGAAAGAAAAGCAACTTGATGACGTTCTATTAACGGGCGGAGGAATTATACCGGAATCGGATCGTAGAAAGCTTGCTGAAATTGGTGTTGGAGCGTTATTTCCTCCAGGAACTACTATGGCAAGTGTTGTAGCATATATTCAGAATTGGGTGGAAGAAAACAGAAATTTTTAAATTATGGCATATCAAAATTTAATATCAGAGATAAAAGAAAACATTCTTTACATTACTATCAATCGCGAAAAAGCTTTAAATGCGCTAAATAGAGAAACACTTGCTGAACTTGCAGATGTGATCAATTTGGCAAATGAAAATGCAGATGTTAGAGGGGTAATTTTAACTGGCTCTGGTGAAAAGGCTTTTGTAGCAGGTGCAGATATTAAAGAATTTTCTGACTATAACGCTGAACAGGGAGAAGAATTGGCCAGAAATGGACAGCATCACGTTTTTAATGCGATTGAAAGGTCTTCAAAGCCTTTTGTTGCTGCCATTAATGGTTTTGCGTTAGGCGGTGGGTTAGAGTTGGCTATGGCCTGCCACATGCGTATAGCTGCAAGTCATGCCAAATTGGGTTTGCCGGAAGTTACATTGGGCTTAATACCGGGTTATGGAGGTACACAAAGGCTCACTCAGCTGGTAGGTAAAGGTAAAGCCATTGAATTAATTACTACAGCAGGCATGATTACAGCCGAGGAAGCTTTAAAAATTGGTTTGGTTAATCATATAGTACCGCATGAAGATTTAATCAATAAAGCAGCAGAAATTTTAAATCTTGTTAAGCAAAGGGCACCTCTTGCGGTATCGGCAGCCATTAAATCTGTAAATGCGGCTGTAAATGAGGTGAATGGTTATGACGTTGAAATTTCAGAATTTGGAAAGTGTTTTGAAACAACGGATTTTAAAGAAGGTGTTTCTGCATTTATTAACAAACGCAAATCATTGTTTAAAGGGCAATAGCACAAACAAATGATTTAAAACGTGAATTTTTTTAATTTAATTGTGGTAAATATTTCCCAATTAAAAACGTTTTCAGTAACTATGCATCCTGTAACTTTCTAAAAATAAGGCTCTATTTCAGGAAAGCCTTATCCTCCTGTTCAGAGGTGTTTAGCTAAACAGTGTCACGCTCATGAAGAAGAAAATTTTAATTGTAGATGATGAAGTAAACATAGGATTGTTGCTGTCAAAATTTCTGGCAAGAGATGGTTTTGAAGTAGCAAATGCTATGTCTGGTGCGTCTGCAATGGATATTTTATCAAAAGAGACATTCGATTTAATTCTTTGTGATTACCGTCTCAATGATACTGATGGTAGAGAAATCTTAATTAAAGTAAAGGAAAACTATCCAACTACAGGCGTAATTATTATTACTGGTTATTCGGATATTAAGCTTGCCGTAGAGTTGATTAAGCTTGGTGCCCATGATTATATTACCAAACCGCTATATCCGGATGAGATTCTATCTGTCATTAATAAAGCTTTAGAAAGTCAGGAAAATTTAAATGAAACTAAGGTGCAGGACGATGCCAGAAGTAATTTGGATCAAGAAGCAGAATATGTTAATTTTAAAGATTTTATTGGTGGCGAAAGTGAAGCATCTGCCAAGCTTTTAAAACAAATCCATCTCATTGCGCCAACATCTTATAGCATTATTTTAACAGGTAAAAGCGGAACAGGAAAAGAAAGAGTAGCTGAAGCCATTCACTCAAATAGTTTACGTAGAGATAAACCTTTTATTGCAATGGATTGTGGATCATTAACCAAAGAGCTTGCCGCAAGTGAATTTTTTGGACATGAAAAAGGTGCTTTTACAGGTGCTTTATTTACCAAAATCGGGCATTTTGAACAAGCAAATGGGGGTACACTATTTTTGGATGAAGTAGGTAATCTATCTTATGAAATTCAGGCCATTCTATTAAGAGCAGTTCAGGAACGTAAGATAAAGCGCATAGGTAGTACAAAAGAGATTGACATTGATGTTCGGATTATTGTAGCAACCAACGAAAATCTGGCTGCAAACATCGAAAAAGGAACATTCCGTGAAGATTTATATCATCGCTTTAATGAATTTTCTATTCATTTACCTTCTCTTAAAGAACGTGGTCATGATATTTTAATTTTTGCTAATAAATTTTTAGCGGTAGCAAATTTAGAATTGAATAAAAAAATTCAGGGTTTTTCTGATGGTGTAAAAAAATGTTTCCTTAATTATAGCTGGCCGGGTAATATACGGGAATTAAAAAATGTAGTAAGAAGATTGGCTTTATTAAGTGATGGAAATGAAATCCAGGTTGATGTCTTACCTCTTGAGCTTTTTAACTACGTGGGCAGCTACGAAAAGGAAAAAAGTTTTAGTCAATTAAAGTCCCAGCAAGATAAACCACAGGATCTAAAAAATGCAGCTCTGGAAGCAGAATATGATGCGATTTTGAGCGTGTTAATTAAGGTCAACTTCAATAAAACCAAGGCGGCACAAATTTTGAATATTGATAGAAAAACACTTTACAATAAGATGAAGGCGATAAAATTAAACGGATAGAATTAAATTTGTTTTTCTATAAAACAAATCAATAGTCTTAGCCATTTAAGAAGTACCGTTCATCTAAACTATGTCAGTATTTTCTCATAAGCAGCGTCAAAATATTAACCTTGTAATCATTATTGCGCTTGGCGTTCTCATTGCATATTCTTTGCAGGATATTTTTTCTGCAATTCTAAGTACACTTGTGATGTATACCATTATGCGTCCAGCTTACATCCATTTGGCAGAGGTTAAAAACTGGAATAAGCGTTTTGTTGCTATCATGCTCATTACCATCAGTATTGTGTTAATCATATTACCTTTTTATGCCCTAAGCAGTATGGTGATTAGTAAAATTTCTGAGTTGAGAAGTAATGAAATCTTTTTTAAAAATTTGCTGATTAAACTTCAGCATATGCTTCCTTTTCGAATCAATGAAAATTTAATACAGGAAGGTTTAAACAGGCTTGGTAACTGGGCCACTCAACTCTTTCCATCATTGATCTCTAGTGCGGTAAATATTATATTGAGTCTGCTTGTGATGTACTTTTTACTCTACTTTATGCTTATTGAAAGAAAGCAATTTGAATTTTCTTTGGTAAAATATGCCCCATTTAGAGAACAAAATGCATTACGTTTTGGCAATGAAATGAAAAATACAACATATGCAAATGTGTTAGGGCAAGGGCTGATTTGTTTGGTACAAGGTTCACTTGTAAGCTTATCCTTTTATGTTTTAGGTTATCAGGATCCTGTGTTTTGGGGGGTAATTACAACATTTATTTCTTTTGTGCCTGTATTGGGGCCGCCAGTTGTATTTGTACCAGCTGCTATTTTACAAATTGTAAACGGTCATAATTTTGAAGGTTGGGCGATGCTGGTTTTTGGTTTTGTGGTGATCATTAATATTGATAATGTACTGAGGTTTATCATTGCAAAAAAAGTTGGCAATATTCATCCTATTATCACCGTAATTGGCGTAATTATTGGTATCCCTTTATTCGGGATTTTAGGACTTGTTTTTGGTCCGCTTTTGCTATCTTATTTTATTCTGCTTATTAAAATTTATGAAAGCAGTACACTGGCATCAGAAAGATTGGAAAGAATTAAAACAAATAATGAGCATATTGAGTTATAAAATATAGCTTAACAATTAAATAATATAGTAATTCTTATATTGTAAACGTTAAACCCTAAAAATACATAATTATGAATGATAACTCGAAAGTAGTAGTTGCCCTTTTAGCAGGATTAGCTGCCGGTGCCGCTTTAGGTATTTTATTTGCACCAGATAAAGGTGATGAAACCCGCGATAAATTAAGCCAGTCTTTAAAAGATTTAGGAGATTCTATTAAAGATAAAGCTGCTGATGAAATCAATAGCTTAGCTAGTTTAAAAGAAAAAGTAGTAAGCTCAATTAAAACTAAATTGAGAAGTGTTGAAGAAGAATATAGTGACGACGTAGAGCACGCATAAGCCACAAAATAAAAGCTGAGCGTTAACCACGCTCAGCTAAATTTCATCTTAACTATGCAAGAAAATAAAGAAAAAGGTATTGAAGATATTTTCGATGATGCCAAAGGCTACCTAGAAGCTAAAGTAGAATACACCAGGCTTTACCTTGTAGAAAAGGTATCTAAGATATTTGCCGATTTAGTAACCAATACGGCAGTAATTGTGTGTTTTATACTGGCCTTTTTATTTGGTAGTGTAACGCTAGCTCTTTTCTTGTCAGATGTTTTAGGCAGTTATACCAGAGGCTTTGGTTGCGTATCATTAATTTATATTTTATTAGCAGTGGTCGTGTATTTAACTAAAGATAAATACATTGAAAAGGCAATCATCAATATTGCCATCAGAAAGTATTTTACTAAACTTGCAGATAAGGAGGAAGAAGATGAGAAGTTATAAAAACATCAATAATCTCGAAGATTTGCAAGCCAGGAAACTCGAGCTTAAAGTAGAGTACACGTTAAAGCAAAATATGCTTGTTGCTGATTCAAAAGCTTATGCAAAACAATTTACGATTGGCGCATTGATTAAAAAATATGCTACTCCAAATAACTTTTTCAAAGCAGATGAAAAGCTAAATATTAGTGGTACAGCGATGTCATTATTGCTTCCTATGGTTATGAATAAGACAATTTTCAGGGGTGCAGGATTTTTAACAAAAGCTGCTGTTGGATTAGTGTCAGGTAAAGTAGGTAAATCATTAGATGCCGAACATATCTCAGCTATTTTTAATTCTGTAAAGGGTTGGTTTGGCGCTAGAAAAGAAAAAAAAGCAAAGAAATTTATTGACTATGGTATTCCACCAGATAGTGAGACTTATTAGTTTCATGATTCATTAGTCAGTCATTTGTTCAAATAGTTAGCAAAGAGTAAAAATTAACAAAAAAGCCTCAGAATTTTAAATTCTGAGGCTTTTTATTTAACCTAATCTACTGGTTGGTATTTCACCAACCGATAGACACAAGGCTGCTATATGTGCTTCTGGCCCAATGAACCAATGACTATTGAACAAATGAACTTTATAATTATAAATCCGTTTTAATTTTCAATTCTTTTAATTGTTTTTCATCAATAGTACTCGGACTATCAATCATCACATCTCTGCCTGAATTGTTTTTAGGGAAAGCGATCACATCACGAATTGAATCTAAGCCAGCGAAAATAGACGTTAAACGGTCAAAGCCAAAAGCAATACCACCATGTGGAGGTGCACCAAACTCAAAAGCATCCATTAAAAAACCAAATTGTTTTTGAGCTTCTTCTGTAGTGAAGCCTAAATGTTTGAACATTAAAGCCTGTAGTGTCCGATCATGAATCCGGATAGATCCTCCGCCAACCTCAGTTCCGTTAATTACCATATCATAAGCGTTGGCACGTACATTTTTAGGGTCTGTGTCCAATAAAGCAATATCTTCCGGCTTAGGAGAAGTAAAAGGGTGGTGCATGGCATGGTAACGTTCCGTTTCTTCGTCCCATTCCAAAAGAGGAAAATCCAATACCCAAAGGGCAGAAAATGTGTTTTTATCACGCAAACCTAAACGATTACCCATTTCTAAACGAAGCTCATTTAATTGTTTACGAACTTTATCTGTAGTGCCTGCTAAAATTAAAAGTAAGTCACCCTTTTCAGTTTCGAATATCTGGCTCCATTGTTTTAAATCTTCTTCGTTAAAAAACTTGTCGACAGATGATTTTATCGTTCCGTCTTCGTTATGGCGGGCATATATTAGTCCGGTTGCACCAATTTGTGGGCGTTTAATAAAGTCTGTTAATTCATCTAGCTGCTTACGTGTATAGCTTGCGGCTCCTTTGGCATTAATTCCAACAACCAATTCTGCATTGTCAAAAACCGGAAAGCCTTTGCCTTTTACCAAATCATTCAGTTCTACAAACTGCATGGCAAAACGGGTATCAGGCTTATCAGAACCATACAAACGCATTGCATCAGCATACTGCATTCTTGGAACCTCTGGTAAATCGTAATTACGGACTTCTTTAAATAAGGTGCGGATTAAGCCCTCAAAAGTATTTAATATATCTTCCTGTTCAATGAAAGACATTTCACAGTCTATTTGTGTAAATTCAGGCTGACGATCTGCTCTTAAATCCTCATCTCTGAAACATTTTACAATCTGAAAATACCTGTCGAAACCTGAAACCATAAGCAATTGCTTAAAGGTTTGTGGCGATTGAGGCAAAGCATAAAATTCACCCTCATTCATACGACTTGGCACCACAAAATCTCTTGCACCTTCCGGAGTAGATTTAATTAATACAGGTGTTTCTACTTCAATAAAATCTAAGGCATCCAGATAGCGACGAACGGATTGCGCTATTTTATGACGCAAAATCAGGTTGTTACGAACTGGGTTACGACGTAAATCCAGGTAACGATATTTCATGCGTAGTTCATCGCCGCCATCAGTATCATCTTCAATCATGAATGGAGGTAACTTAGCCGCATTTAAAATTTCTAAAGATGTAATTTTAATTTCTACATCGCCAGTTGGCATTTTAGGGTTTTTATTGCTGCGCTCTACAACTATACCAGAGGCTTTAATTACAAACTCACGACCTAATAAACGTGCAGATTCACATAGTTCGCGGTTATCATCCATGTTAAAAACCAACTGGGTAATACCATAACGATCGCGAATGTCTATAAAAGTCATTCCACCTAAATCTCTTGATTTTTGTACCCAACCACACAAGGTTACACTTTCACCTAAGTTATTAAGGGTGAGTGCACCACAAGTTACTGTTCTTAACATATATTGTAATCTAAATTGAGCGGCAAAAATACCGAATTAGTTTTAAACTTTGGAATAGAAGATTTGAGCTTTTTTAAGCAATTAGCTTTTGGATTTTAACCTGCTTAGTGTTTCTGGTGAGATATTCAGATAGGATGCGATCATTTTGTTAGAAAGTCTTTTAGCAATAATTGGATTTTGATGAAGTAATTGCTGATACCTTTCCGTAGCATCTGATGTGATGAAAGACATTAATCTGTTTGTGTTGGTTACATAGGCATACTCCAGATAATGGCGATAAAGTTTTTCCCAATGTGGAACAATTGTTAAAAGGTTATAGAAATCGGTTTTATTAATGCTCAGCAATGTGGTACTTTCTGTAGCCTGAACAAATTCTAAAGACTTTGCCTCGGTAACAAAACTAACCAAAGCCGTTACAAATTGATCTTCGAAGGCAAAAAGTCTGGTTGCTTCACTGCCTTTTTCATTTAAAAAATAGATTCGCAGGCAACCCTTGGTTACAAAATATATTTTATTGCTAATTTGACCTGGACTTACCAAGTGTTCATTTCGCTTTACTTTTAATATAGTAAAAAATGATAAAACAGTTTTTAAATCATTTTCACTAATCCCTATTCGATTGCTGATATAATTAGAAAGCTGTTTGTACATTATTTGTTGTAGTGTTTATTTAGTTTTTTGATGCAATTTTCTCCGCCAGCTTACGGGCAATCGGAATGATCATGAAAGCAGAAAGATATGAAACAGGCAGCATTACACTCCATGCCTTTAAAAATTTGATAAACCAATCTTCGCCAAAGCCATAGTTACGCATCAAGCCTACGAATGCCATAATTAAAGTCATCGGAATTACAACCAATAGTGTGTTGAGGTATTTAAAATATACTTTTTTCATATTAAATTTGTTTTAAAACAAAGATGCAGGGATAAAAAAAGCTAAACTATGATGTAAGTCAATAAATAAGAATGGCTTAATATTTCTCTTCCAGAACCACCTGTACAGAAATTACTTTCCAGGTATCCTGTATTTTTTTCCATTGAAAAAGTTCTTCTGTTTGGATGGTTTGCTTTTTTGCAAACAATAATCCTTTCATGTAAACAATTGATTTTCGTGCAATCTTTTCAGAAAGAATCTCACCTTCTATAGATGATTTTATGCGATAATATGATGTAGAAATATCTTTTGTTTTTTTAAAAAAAGATTCGGTTTGGTAAAGAAGTTCTTTTCGGTCATACACTGTCGAGTCGGCTTTGGTGTAACGAATACTATTATCAAATAGATTCATATAGAGGCTAATGTCTTTTCTTTCAAAAGCCAGGTTAGCCTTTTGATGTATGTTATCCAGTTCTTGAGTAATTAAATCAATTTCCATGGCATGAAGTTAAAAATTTGAAACAGGCTTTTAAATTAATTAATAATGAATGTGCTCATCTTTCGAAATTAACAGATGAAAGAGGTAAAAGATTTAAGGATTTCATTATAAATTAAGACACTTTTAAGTTTATTTAAACTTTTTTATACATTGATGCAACGTTTTAAATTCTCTTATGTCTTTTAATCAGAATCTTCGAAATTTTGGAAACGGTATATATCGATAAAAACCTGGAATTAGTAAAAGCATGCATGCAAGGCAGTCGGGCAGCACAGTTTGATTTATACAAATTGTACGCTAGGGCGATGTATAATGTAGCCTTGCGGATTTTAAATTACGAAGAAGAAGCAGAAGATGTTTTGCAAGAATCTTTTCTTGATGCCTTTACCAGAATTGTAGATTTTAGACAGGAAACAACATTTGGACTTTGGCTGAAACAAATTGTAATTAATAAATCCATTAATTATCTGAGGAAACGCAAGATGGAATTTGTAAGCACTGATGAAGTTTCTGAAGTGCCTGATGAAGAAAGTTTCGATGATTATGATACCCGTTTACAAGTTGAAGAGGTTAGAAAAGCAATTATTGAATTGCCAGATGGTTATAGGGTGGTTTTAAGTTTATACCTGTTAGAAGGCTATGATCATGAAGAAATATCACATATTTTAAAAATTAGTGAAAATACAAGTCGCACACAATACATGAGGGCGAAAAAGAAATTGAAAAGCATATTAGAACAGAAAGGGATGAGAGATGAATAATAAATTAGAAACCTTTGTTAAAGAGAACCGGAGATCGTTCGATATCATGGAACCTACGCCAGCACTTTGGGCAAAAATTGAAGAGAAGCTGGATCAAAAAAAAGAAAAAAAACCAATACAGTTATATTTATGGATGAGTGTGGCAGCAGCCATAGTAGTCGTTTTTGGTTTAGGCTGGCTCTATGCGGGAAGAATGCAAAACGGCGCCATCGAAATTGCTGATGTAAATGCTGTTTATGCTAAGAAAGAAGTTCAGTTTGCCGGATTAATTATAGAAAAGAGAGATAGCCTCGCTATTTTTGCTTCCGCAAACCCAGAATTATATAAAAAGTTCACAGCTGATTTAAAGAAACTGGATGAAGAATATGAACGTTTAAAAAATGAACTTCCTACTTCTCCTAACCAAACTTTTGTAGTTAAGGCCATTGTTAAAAACCGTGAAATTCAATTACAATTACTGAAGCAACAGCTATTAATCATAAATCAGGTTGATGATTATAAAAAGGTTAACCAGATTTAAATTCTTGATTCAAAATTTAATACTCAATATTTTAAATCAGGTAATTGCTTGTTGCTATTAAAAATCAATGCACAATGGTTTAGGCCGCCGGCAGGTTTACGCCATATTTATAATTAACAATATGAAAACAAAAATATTATTAGCCTTTATGGCTTTCATAGCCGTAAAAAGTAATGCACAGGAAAGCATTGTTACAACGATGCCAACAGAAACTTATGCAGTAAACTCTAAAATTTCCACAAATACATACACAAATACCTCCATTTTATTAAAACAAGATGAACAAGGTAGTGATAGTGAAAAGTCTAAAACCTATAGTAAAAGTTTTAGTGTAGATGCAAATGATAAAGTGAACCTCAACAATCAATATGGTTCTATTACCATCAAAACCTGGGATAAAAAAGAAGTTAAAGTAGATATAGACATCAAAGCATTTAGTAACTCTGATAGTGAAGCGCAGAAAATGATTAATGCAGTAACCATTGATGCGAGTAAAAATGGTGATGTGGTAACTGTGAGTACCATTATGGGTGAAAGAAATGGCCGTTATGGCCGTGGAACTAAAAATGGAGTAACCACCTGGAGGAGAGAAGTTAAAATCAATTATATCGTTTATATGCCTGCTTCAAATTCACTTACCATTTCTCAGCAATATGGTAATGTAGAGGTCGGTAATATTTTTGGTCCAACTTCATTAAAAGTGCAATATGGAAATCTGGTTGCGGGCAGCCTTAACAACAATAACAATTACGTTAATGTACAATATGGTAAATGCGATATTCGGGAAATCAATGCAGGTGTAGTGAAGCATAGTTATAACGGGCCTGTAAATATCGGGAGTGTTGGCACTTTAGAATTAGATGCAGAGTACGTTGCTGTAAATATTAACAGTATTCGCAGATCAGCAGATCTTAAAATTCAATATGGCAAGGGTTTAACGGTAGGTACCATAGGCGGAAACCTCCTGCTAAATGCAGAATATGCAAAGGTTAATATCAACACAGTTAAAGGAAATATGGTTGCCAAACAAGCTTATGGAGATTTAACTATCGCATCTGCTGGTAAGATAGCTGTAGATGCAGAATACTCCAACGTAACTTTAGGCTCGGTTAATGGCGATGCCAATATCAAAATGGATTATAATCGATTAAATATTAATGAGATCAATCCCGCTTGTAAAAACTTTACTTTTGGAGGCGAATATGTGAGTGTTAGCCTTGGTTTTTCTGATCGTTATAATGGTAATTTTAATGTTTCTACTTCATATGCAGGTTTTAAATTTGGTTCCAATGTATCCTCTTCACTGGCCAGTAAAGATGATGAAGAAAAAAGATATGCAGGTAAGATTGGTAATGGTGGTGCAGGAAATGTAAACATTAAAACCAGTTATGGTGCGGTTACCTTTAAATAAGAATTTCTTAGCTAAACAAATCAGAAGCCTTGCTTATTTTAGTAAGGCTTTCGATTTGTTTATGCTGTTTGATAGGAGTTGCTGTATTTTCTCGAATGCAAATGTCTTTACTTAAACGGTGTTTTTTAGACTGTAGAAAAGTTGAAACTTAAAATCATCCAGATAAAACTGAACAAACAATATGAGAAAAATTCTTTTACTGATGCTCTTGCCTGTGGTAGCTTTCGCTCAATCTCACAAATTAACAAAGGCAGATAAAATTTACGGGTTATCAAAATTTTGGCAGGAAGTAAATTGTAACTTCGTTTATTTAAACAAAATAGATCGGAATAAATGGGATAGTACTTATAAAGCATTGATTACTTCTATTCCAGAAACCAAAACTGATTACGAATATTACCACGAAATGCAACGGTTTTGCGCCACACTTAAAGATGGCCATACCAATATTAACATGCCTGCCGGTAAAGATTTTGAACCGCTAACCACCATGTTTGGCAACTATCGCCTTTTTATCGAAAACGTAGAAGATAAGGCAATCGTTACACGTGTTAACTTTAGCAAAAAGGATGAAATCCCGATTGGAAGTGAGGTTATAGAGGTGAATGGAATGCCCACTACTAAATATATTACTGAAAATGTTGCTCCCTATATCTCTTCATCAACCGATTATGGTTTAAAAGATTGGAGTATAAGTAATCTACTTCAGGGATTAGAAGGAAGTCAGTTCGAAATCAAAATTAAAAAACCTAAGGGGCAGATTTTAAGCTTAAAATTAATTCATCAGCGTACTGAGGAAAAGGAAGTTTTTCCTGAATTCTCCTCATCTCTGCTAGATTTTAAATGGTATCCTAATAACGTAGCCTATATTGCGCTTAACTCGTTTGCAGAGGAGAAAATAGACTCTCTTTTTATCACCAAATTACCAGAATTGTATGAAGCGAAGGGCGTAATTGTTGATTTAAGAAATAACGGAGGCGGAAATACCTCTATTGGAAGCTTCATATTAAAATACTTAACTAACGATAGCTTGCTTTATGGAGCACGCTATTCTACGCGGCAATTGAACTCGGCGTTTAAAGCCTGGCGAAAATATACTGCTGTAAAGGATACTGTTAATAACGAATGGAACAAAAAGGCATTTCTAACTTATCAGGATAATTATTTCTACAATTTCGATTATCATCCACTGAAAAATAATCTTTCGGCAAAGCGAATAGTCGTTCCTACGGTTTTATTAATTGGCCACAATACCGCTTCGGCTGCAGAAGATTTTTTGATTTATGCTGATTACCAAAAACACATGACCAAAATTGGTAGAAATTCTTGTGGAAGTACAGGACAACCTTATTTGTTCGATCTTCCTGGCGGAGGAAGTGCAAGAGTATGCACAAAAAAAGATACTTATCCGGATGGGCGTGAATTTGTTGGTTATGGCGTAAAACCTGATATAGAAATCATCCCAACAGTAAAAGATTTTATTGCCAATAAGGACGCAACCTTAAATACTGCTGTAGATTACCTTAATAAAAAGATAAAATAATTAACAAGATAAACCAATAAATCTCACCATATTAGTTAGAATTATGATAACTGCGTTTGAATCATAAAATTTCTATGAGGATTTACTTTGCTACATTTTTTTTGATGGCAGGTTTGGCCAGCGCTCAGGAAAAACCTGTTAAATGGGCTACACAAGAAACTTTTTTTGAAGACCTGGTTAGTAAACCATTGTCAGAATTTCATGGACAAACAGTAGAAGGTAAAAAATTTTCAAGTAAGCAGCTGGAAAATAAGATTATTGTTATCAATTTTTGGTTCGAAAAATGCCCGCCCTGTATTGCTGAAATGCCAACATTAAATAAATTGGTAACTCAATATGGAGCAAAAGGCATCAGGTTTATTGGCTTAACGCATGATGCTCCACAAAGTGCCAGACGTTTTCAGAAACGAAATGGTTATCTGTATGAAATTATATCATTAACCATGGATGAAATTCGCAAGTTAAATATCAACCACGGTTTTCCATCAAATGTTTTGGTTGGGCGAAATGGGAAGATCATCTATGCCACTGCCAATGTTTCCTTTTGCGATGTAGCGTTTCAAGCTAAATCAATCCTTTTTGTAGAGAAATTAAAAGCTGAAATCAAAAATCTTCCAGCGTCAAAATAAAACCAATAGTCTAAAAATATGTTTCCATAAACGGCATTGATTTATATATCTTCGCCTGATCAGATAAAATACATATGGATTTTTTAAGTACGCCTGAAGCGTGGATTTCACTCTTAACCTTAACACTGTTGGAAATTGTGTTGGGTATCGATAACATTGTCTTTATTTCCATTCTTTCAGGCAAATTACCACAGGATCAGCAGAAAAAAGCCAGGCAACTGGGCTTAGGATTGGCCATGATTACCAGAGTGCTGTTGCTGCTTTCACTCAGCTGGATCATGACACTTACCTCGCCTTTATTTAATCTTGGAAGCTGGATCGGCATCAACGGTGGGGAGTGGTACGAAAAACTCGCTATATCGGGTCGCGATTTAATTTTAATCATTGGCGGATTATTTTTAATATATAAGAGTACGCATGAAATTCACAATAAGTTGGAAGGTGAAGAAGATGAGGAAGGAAAAACAAAGGTACATTCATTTTGGGCAACAATCATTCAGATTTTAGTGCTGGATATTGTCTTTTCATTGGATTCTGTTATTACTGCTGTAGGCATGGCAGAACATATCGAAATTATGATTGCGGCAGTTGTAATCGCTGTAATCATTATGATGTTTTCAGCAGGAAAGATTAGTGAATTTGTCAATAACCACCCAACAGTAAAAATGCTGGCACTTTCTTTCTTGCTGCTGATTGGCGTTTCATTATTGGCCGAAGGATTAGATCAGCATATTCCGAAAGGTTATGTTTATTTCGCCATGGCCTTTTCAGTTTTGGTTGAAATGCTGAATCTTAAAATGAAAAAGAATACTAAAAAACCAATTGAGTTAAGGAATATGCCGAAGAAATAAACCTTAAAAGGCTTACTATAGTTTTGGATAGCAATTGCTACAAAATACTTGTTTAACCTATATTCTCATGAAACCAGCAGCAACAAAAAGTATATATGTTTCAATCACAGCTATCATGGTTTGGTTTGCACTGGGGCTGCAATTAAAATTAAGCATAGGGCATTCTGGCGGAAATATCTGGCATGCGTTAAAGTTATACTTATCGTTTTTTACTATACTAACCAATATTCTTGTTGCCTGTTGCTTAACCTTCATTATCTTTTTCAAAGGAACAGGCATCAGTAAGTTCTTCAGCAAGGCATCTACCCAAACCGCTATAGCTGTTTATATACTGGTTGTAGGATTGGTTTATAATATTTCGCTCAGAGGATTAACACACCCTGTAGGATTGGATAGGGTAGCAGACGAATTGCTGCATGTGGCAAGTCCTTTGTTATTTCTATGTTTCTGGATCTTTTTTGTTAAAAAAGCAGGGCTTGATTATAAAGATGCAGTGAAATGGCTAATTTATCCTTTACTATATGTGCTTTTAATTGTGGTAAGAGGCTATATTATAAACGAGTACCCTTACCCGTTTATCAACGTTGTTAATCTAGGTTATCCAAAAGCACTATTAAATACTGGTATTATTTTGTTGATAATGTGGGTTTTATCACTGCTTTTTATTTTTATTGGCAAAAAGATGAAGAAAATTTAAAGTATATATTCTTCGTTAATTGGTTTGATTGGTTCGGGTATATCAGTTTCTTCCAGCATTTGTAAAAGATTAATCTCTATAGTTCTGGTAATCTGATTTAATGGAATTCCTGCAGAATTATTTTCAAAAGGATCTACTAAACTCATTCCATTAATTTGGGTAGAAACAAATACAAAACCGATTAACCAACCTAAAAAAATAGCCGCCGGACCAGCAGACTGACTAATCACCAGTGTGAAGGTAACCACAAAAAGCCAGATAAAAACTTTGGTTAAATAAGTATAGGTAGTAGGGAAAATCGTGTTTTTAATCCGCTCACTCATGCCCATCGAATCAGAAAAACGAACCAGCATTTCATTGATTTCAATAAAACGGAAGCCATCAATTTTATTTTCCTTAGAAAGTTTTTGCAATTCTCTTGATTGGATATTTAAGATAGCGTTATGGATATTGGTGTGTTTTCGAACTTCTATCAGGTCTTCAGGCAATAAATATTTAATATAGATTTCATCTACCGTACCTCGTAAACCTGCTTTTAGTGCATACAAAAAGGCTATGTGCCTAAAGATTATCCTTTTTGAACTGGCCTCATCTTCATCTACATAGTTAATTAGAGCCCTTGCAAAAGAGCGGGAATCATTTACCAAAGCGCCCCATATTTTTCTGGCTTCCCACCACCTATCATAAGCCTGATTATTATTAAAGCCAATAAAAAATGCAATAGATGTACCCAAAACGGTAGGAATGATCGATGGAATTTCAAAATGATGTGCAATTAAATATTCGCGAACAAAATAAGCAGCAGTGCAGGAAGCGATCATAATGAGATCAACTTGCCAGGTGTTCCTTAAGATTCTACTTAATCTAATGTTTTGTATTAAAAGCATATGTTTGGTTTTCGGTGTGAAAGTACAAAACTAGTTCCAAAATGATTTACTATTCAAAATTAAATCAATCATAATTTTTTTGTCGCTCAAATGTTTATATTAGGAAACCAAATATTCCTGTTTATGAGCGAAACGTTACCCAAGAATAACATTTTCAAAGTTATTGGTGCATCATCATTGGGCACACTTATCGAATGGTATGATTTTTACATCTTCGGCAGTTTAGCTGTAATTATAGGGCATCAGCTTTTTCCTGAAGATGCAGGGGCTTCGGCACTGATTAATACGCTTGCTATTTTTGCTGCAGGCTTTATCGTTCGGCCTTTCGGGGCTTTGGTTTTTGGAAGGCTAGGTGATTTA
>Ga0116227_10009723_pt1 | contig 17271 bp, 12 predicted proteins | sample S1TSphgellanicum_FD_89693 | JGI IMG/M metagenome (GOLD analysis project Ga0116227, IMG submission 89693) | Host-associated microbial communities from peat moss isolated from Minnesota, USA - S1T2_Fb - Sphagnum magellanicum MG | ecosystem: Host-associated > Plants > Peat moss > Unclassified...
AAGGTGCTTGCTTGTTGGATTGATATCCCATGACCAACCATGGCAATTGTATGTCCCAATCACATGTATGCCCCTTTTATAATTCATATTTTCATAAACTTTTCTTCACCATTTGTAGCATGTTTTCAACCAAGCCATTGACTTCAAGGTGATCACAAAAAATAATCTATGATTAATCAAAGTTTGTTCACACAACTTTTGAAATTCTCCTTGGAATTTCGTGCCCTAATCCAAAAGCATTTTTAATAGAACACCAAATCTACTTAAGATTGAATTCAAAAACACATAAGTGGCCCTTCATTACTTTTGTCTTGGAGTGGTGCCAACTCAATCCACTTGGGAAAATTTTTAATCATAACCAACACATATGATAAATAATTAGGCTTGATGGACTAGCAAAATCAAAACTCCATCAATACCCAAGCCCCATAATTAATAGAGGTTGTGAATGAAAGGTAGGTGCATTGCATAATGCAAACCCAATCACACACCATGCATTGTGAAACAAATTGTTCAACTTCCAATTGCATGCCTCTCCACCAATATTGGCCTTAAAGCAAGTTTAGTTGTATTTCACAATGTCCCAACTCCTAGTGGGCATTCTTCACATGCTTTCTTGTAACTTTCAATGTGGTACCACTCATACACACCCATCTAGCCATATCCTAAGAAGGTGTTGTCCTTCCCAATGAAAGACCCGATCATTTTCCTTGGATGTCAATCCCACACCCAACTCCCATGTTTGTACATTAGTCAACATTATGGCAAAACTATGTCTTTTTTGCTAGTAGTAAACTTCACTTTGAACATGTTATTATCACGACTAAAAATAATCATGATGATGTGGCAAAAAAATATTAAAAATAAATAAACATACATGGTAGGTTATTGAGTTTGGGTAGGTAGGGCACAATGTTTTTGGATTATTAGCTAGGTTGAAATTAGGTATGTGAGTAGGTAAGCCAAGTGGTAAAATTGTTGGTGTCCATGTGTACCAATTAATGTTGAAAATATAATGATAATTATTTATATAATAATTTGTTTTCAAAAACTGACAACTAACACATAATTCATCTTAATCATGTCAAACAAATATTCAATAATCATATTAATCAAAATAGTCATAACATACACAACATGTGGCATTGGGCACGTCATATAATACATTTGTCACTTCAATCAAGTTAGACATGCTAGCATGTTAATAAAACTTCTTGGTCAATTTTTTTTTAAAACGACTTGATTATTTTGACTAAAGCCAAATTTGTCCATTGTGCATTATGATTGAAATTTCAATAAAAAAAACCAATGCAAAAGACATGTTTTGTGGTAATGTAATGTCATCAAGTTCCACCTTTGAATACCCCAAAGTGCCTAAAAAATTCCCTTGAGCTTGACATGATACATTTTGGCAACCATTTTGCTAAAATGCAAAAGAATGAAATAACATGCCACTCATGCATAATTTCCAAATTTGTTCCCTCATGCCAATATGTTCCAATAATATCCAAGTCACTGGAACTTGGCTTCCTATTCAACCCATCTACATCCTTGTTGATTGTCATAGCCTGATGTTTGACATCAAAATTGTTTTCTTGAATATTGAAATCCCATTTTTCTAGCTTCCCCACAAACCATTTAGAGTCCAGTACCCATTTCAATGGTTGGTCATTAGTCGCCAATATCACAAACTTCATGGGTCACAAATTGGCAATAATGGTCATGCAAAATTTGTTCTCTCCTAGGTTCATATTGTTTAAATATGCATGTTATGTATTATCTAGACATGAAAGTTGTGGACATGACTTTTGTGTCCTAACACATGAATATACATACAACATTTGTGTTGAAATATGACATTTATGTTTAAACAATATGCATGACATTCATGTTTAAACAAAATGAATAAACAAATGACATCCATGTCTATGTAATATGAAACTATGAAAAACAAATTTCACATGACAATTATTGCCAAATGAAATTTATGATGAAGGTGAATGGATTATCAAACAAATAGCATTGAAATGTGCCCACAACATGAATGACTTGCAAACATTCCCCTTCATATGAATTATATTTGACCCTTGCTTGGTTATTGGACCAACTTACATTATTTGCCTTTAATTAAATAACATTAGTTGGACTTGAAACCTTGGAATTCACATCCACCTTAGCTTTTGGATTCCCAAACATCTTGGGTAAATCATGTGGCCCAAATACTCCAATTATGACAGGAAGAACCTACATTTTCCTAAGTGTAGTTTCAAACCACGTGCACCAATTGTTCCAACACATCCTACAAATGATGACCATGTTCCTCCATGGAAATCTAGATCGTAGATCCAAAGTGTTAAATACCTTGGCTTGGCTAATATAACCAAAAGTCTCCTTTGGCAATGGCATGACATACTTATCAAATTGTGTCCATTTGTTAATAGGTCTATACTCTTCACACATCCAATGCTCAATCCATTTGCCAAAATGTCTTTCTTGGTAGGCATAACCATGGCTAGTGCATACTCCCTTTTAGAAAGCTCCACCAACCTTACCTCCAAAAGTTCTTTTGTTTGAGTTTTAACCAAAACCCATTCCATGTCATTCAACCTATAAAGTCGTTAGAAAAAAGGCTATCAATATCCAAGATGATTTGTATGTCTTGCCTCTTGAGTTTGCTTAACTCCTTGAAGCTAAAAACAAAATAATGAACATAGTTTTGCAACAAACATCACATCTTGTGTGCCTCCCCTCCTATTACTATTGGACCAATATTTTCTAGTTTTCATGTGTCCATAATTAGATGTGCTAGCTTAGGCTTGGATGGTGACTCATCCCTAATGCCTAAGGTTGAGAACACACCTTACAATTGTTGTGAGTATGATATGGGAGCATTCACACTTGAAGCCCCCATTCCACATGTGCATTTGATGCCCCGATGGACCTTTCAACTTTTTCAAATAAGTCCAAAAATGCATCTGACTTGTATTCTTTCCATCCTAAACATCGAACCTTCATGGCATATCACCTTTTCCCTTTGCGTAAAACTTCAAAGTTATCATGGATGTTTGGCCCAATTAAAATCGCCATATGTGATTTAAATATCTTGTCAGCCCCCTACATGAATGTGCATGTCCTAGGATAAGATGCATGAGGTGAGGAAGATGAAAAATGCAGGGTGTCTGGGTGTAATAATCAACATTGGTTGACCAATTTTAGGTTAATAATTTAGTTGAAATAGTTCAAGTCCATGATTGGACCAAAGACCCAATATTTGATTACTTTTAATAGGCCAAAAATTTGGGTAGTGTGGGAATGGAAACCCATAACACATTTTCATTCCCCTTGTTTATTGTAACTTTGCACTTGCTGTTCTTTTTACGTTTGTGAACAAGGATGAGGAGGAGGAGAGGCCCCCCTTGCACCTACCTTGCCCATGTTGTTGATGAAACATAAATTTGGTCGAACTTGGACCTCAATTGACAATGGTAATGGTGGCATGTTGTTTGATATTGTTGTCACTATCATTGTTGCACAAAGAAGATGATGATGATGCCCACATGCCCCTTGCCTATAAACAAAAACAACAACAGTGACTAAAAGCTAGGCCGTGGTGTTAGGGTTTAATGGCTTGTCTAAACTTTGCAAGGCCCAAGGTTTCCACCTTGCTATCAAACTAAGACAAGGAAGAGGGTTGTGTCAATGAATGATAGAGACCTTTCTTCACACCATTTTTCAAACTTTGGGTACCCAAGCTCCTTTTTAGGTTCAACTCCCAAAGGAGTTTTAAATCAAAAACATATTCACAAACATCAAAATCATTAGGCATGCTTCTCTCAACTCAAGATGTTGTCTTGTTGCATTAATATGGACCCAATTACAAACTATTTTCCTGCAACCTTTCCATTGTTACAATAAAAACTAAATCTAGTTTAACACCAAAACTAAATTAAATATTTCAAAAAACCTCATTTGCAATGTGTGAGAAGCCAAGTTTGAAGCACAACAAAACATAAACCTATTTTTCTTGTGTGTTTTGGAATTCCAAAACACAAAAGAAGAGACTCCAAAACCACATTGAAGAGGTAAATCCCAAAAACATGAAAAATTTGAAACCTTATTCATACTAAATTGGGTTTTAACAACACATAAATAACTTTTAAAAATATTTACTTGTAATGAATACTTGACAAATTGTTTCAATAGACCTTTTCCATATTGCCATGAAAAACTGCAAAGTGAAACCAAATATGAATTTGACTATAATTTGTCTATTTGCTAGCATGGTATGTCTATTAACAATTAACCTTGCCTCACAGCTCTTTTGATATGAAATGATGGTGTAATTTTTTCATTGAAATAGATGGCAAATGCACCCTCTTTTAAAAGAAGGCTAACCATATCAATGGCTTCATTTGCCACCTCTAATTTCTTCATGGTGAGGAACAAAAAGTTCCATCAATCTTCTCAAAAGCCTGTGCAAAATCCAACTTAAAATAATCGTGCTTAGATCATTTTGCCTAGTCAATTGTCTAGTGGGTTAAAAGCACATTATCAAATATGTATCTTAAAGGCAAGATGTATCAAAAGGTATTCTGATGAGGGATTGATTGTCATAGGCTTATGTTGTTATATAGCCTTGCATGCAATTTCTAGGTGCATTTAAATCGTTGATGATGGCTTTTGATGTTTGAAGTATGATCTGAAGAACATCAAGTATAAAAATTCCTTGTGGATAATATGTGTTTGCATTTGCATTAAGGAGTGTCAGTTTAAAGTTAGACAAGATTTTGGGGTCAAATTATCTCCTTTCTCAAAATAGTTGCAGTAGGAATTAGGGCCTAGGCATAGACTTTCAAAATCAACTATATGTTCTTTGCAGGTGGGCAATCTAATTAGAGTGTGATATGCAAATTAGGATTGGGAGGAGGGTGAAGAATAATAGTCAAGAACTAGCCAATGTTTTTTAGGATTTTGTGTTGTAGAAATTGGCTACATACTAGATATGCAAATTAAAAAATAATCCTTTTATATTCTTGGCTACTTGCTGGAACTTGTCATAAAAATCTGACAATATAGAATTTTTTTTCTAAATCTGGTAAATTTGGTTCTTTTTTTTCCATGAAAATCCTTTATATAGGTTGAAATTATTGTTTTTTCAGGTTGAAATTTGGTGAAAAATTCAGCACTAAAGAAAACATTGGAACTAGCTCCTGGACCAAAATAGAGTGTTAATATTTTAAAAATGATGTGTAGGTAAGCCACCCCTAAGGTGCTGCATAGGTTTGAGCCCTTGTTTGAGCCCTTGTGAACGAGGGTCAAGCTTGAGTGAAAGGGTGAAAACCTATGAAGCACTGAAGGGAGGCCCCTCACCCTGCATAAAACAATTTGAAAAGGAGACGTGAACTCACTGTGCCAGCTTGGAGATTGCATTACATTTTGTGAACCCATGGCCCACTAAATTCATGGGATTTAATCCCACTCCAAACACAAAGGGATTTTTCCCATTTGCTTTATACATAGTGTTAGCAACTTCAAATTTCAACTCCATAAAAACTTGTGCTAGGAGCTAATTAAAATGTTTCAAAAAATGGCTGATATTCATGAAATTGCTCTCCTTTTATGCCTTTCTTTCATCCCTACACCCTTCTCTCAACCCCAACCCCTTTTTCAACCTATGTTATTGTTATCTGCAAAGTAATGAAATTTTATGAAACTCAAAATTAAATTCACAAGGTTCAAAAATATTTAACAGTGATTGGGTGAAAACAATCGGGAAAAATAAAAAGAAAAAAGATGAAACTCAGAATTTGGTCCTAATATGTGTTTCAGTCCCAGTTTTAGCCCAGAGAACTTTTTTCACTGTTTTTTCAAAATCTCACCCCCTTTATAACCAAACAACGGGTACTGGTGATGTGTGAAACCAGTACCCCCAGTTCCTTTTCTGATAACTCTATTACAAACCTAGTGTTCAGAAAGGATTGGGTTTAATTGAAGACTCTTGGTGGAAGATCCTTCTCTTTTCTTTTCTACTAGGGTCATTCATGGGAACGAGTTGCCCTCTAAATACACATAGGAAATTCCTCCGGGTTCTTTATGAGTATGTAAGCCCCACCCCGCAGTGAATGTATTCCTGAACTGAGGGGCCCAGGATGAGGGGAGTTGTTTAATCAGCTTAGGGTGACAAAGAGAGTGAAGGGTTGGTTGACATCTAGTTTGCATTAGCTTCACATCCTGTAAATTATTTCTTTTTCTTTTTCTTTTTCTTTTTTCCTTGTACATTTTCTGGATCTGCGGTGTGTTTATTAACAAAGTTTTGCAGGATTAACACACATGAAGGGTCCAAATTCATTCTCTTTGTTCTTTAGCATTTGTATTAATAGCTATGGTGGGACTGCAGTTTGCTGGCCCTGCCTTGTAAGGCAGGGTTATTGTGTTGAGAATCATAATAGAGTATAGTAGCTTCAAGGGATTTTACTCCCTAAAAACTAGGTGAGATAATTCATCCTAATTTGGTTGAAAAAATATTCACATCCATATTTTGACATTTTGTTTTCTCCTCAACCTCCTCAAATGTGCACCCAACCCCAAGTGAATTTATCACCAATCCATAACCCACAAAACTAAATACGAAACTACTTTCTCCAAAAATGGTTATGGCAAACATTACATGCAAAATTCATGTAATTTTTTCAAAATGCGACAATGTGATTGAAACATTCAATACACACTTCTTCTTCTTTTCATTTGAACTTTTGCACAAATGTGAAAAATACATATGAAAAGGGAATACCTGATCACTTTTTTTTTTGGACAAAAATATCATTAAATTTCCAAAAAATTGAAAATCATGTTGTGACATTTCTTTATTGATTTTGGTTTGGTAAAGTTTTTTAAAATGTTTAATTGGGTTCAAAGAACATGTCATCATTTGATTTAAAATCCCTTTTGGGTTCTTCATAACTAATGTGATGTTAAAATATGAGAAAAAAAACCGTGGCAATTTTTTTTTAATACAACATGATGATCATCAAAATATATTTTTCTTTTCCCCTAGTTATGACTAATTTATCGTACAATATTGATTGTTGATATTAAATTAATGGCAGGGCCACTGTGTATAATACACCTTGTTTTGAATTGACAATTGTGCCAACTTTCCACCTGAAAAATATGATTTCAACCTATACAAAGGATATTTCATGGAGAAAATGGTCCAAATTCACCAGATCTCAAAGGGAAAAAAATCAAAATCACCAGTTTTTTTATGATAAGTTCTAGTAGATAGCCAAGAATATGGAAATATTCTGTTTTTTTTCCTACTTTCTTCATATCTAATATGTAGCCAAATCTGGCTAAATCATCTTATGGATGATTGTCACTTCAGCTATGTCACAAAATTGAAAAAAAAAATCCCTTCTTGAACCTGCTCCCTTTGTTGATTCCCATTAAGCTTCTCTTGAGTAGCGAATGAGTGGGCAACTAATAAGTTCCCAAAACTTAATGATCAACTACCTGAAATCTAGACTGGCATCAAATGGGGAAAAAATACACAACAAATCTCAATCATGGAAACTGTACGATAAGCATGCAAAGACGCAAAATGAGACTGATGAGAATTCAAGGTATCCAATTGACTTCTTAAATCCCCAATTTCCAATTACAATAATATCCTTGCAAAAAGGTCCACTGAAACCACTGAAATGAGCTAGTGCACCAGGCCTTCAAAAGGGCCCCAGGAAAAAAGAAAAAAAGTCTTACAGTCTTACATATAGACTTTTTATTACCATAGTCTGCAAAATGTGGATACCTACCTCCATCAAGGCCACAGTGAACCAGCACCCACCAGCGCACCATCCACTGGATGCCCGGTATTACTCAGTTGTGGATGAATCTCAACTGAGTTAAAATGTGGTTTCGCCTTGTTAACCAATTCTGTAGGAAATAGGGCTCATACATAGGTAGGTAGGTAGAAAAATAGGTAACTATGAAATAAGTAGATAGTTCATACATATGTAAGGGCTGTTTTTATTACTTACCTACTAACAACTTGCTTGTGAGTTGTTAAAGCATATCCACTGCAAAAGTGTACACAACTCCTTTATGTTAAAATAAAATAGTGTTTAATGGTCACTGTCCCCACCCACAAACGTCATAAAAGTCCCTTTAAACCCTAAAAGACCATTTTATGTCTTTACATCTGGACCAGTAATAGTCACTGTCCAAATCCATAGTAGAAAAAAATTTGGAGGGGATAAAATGACCGCTGCAAAAAATCGACATCAATACAGGACAGGAGTGCAGCAGGATTCACGCTATTGTGCTGCAAGATTTAATGAAAAGGGGTGTTTGCAGGCATGCCGTGGAGATGCTTTTAGTATGTAGGTTCAAAGAAAAAGCAACTGAGCTAACCACCATGGTTAGCTAGGGAACTGAGACCCAACAGAAAACTGTCACTGTGGCCCTCAATCAACTTCCACCTTTCATGTTACTGCAATTTGGATGTTGGGAGTGGCATGTGCGTTGTAGGCATGATTTTACTTAGTAGGTGGGGAACTCCTACTGCACTACAGCATAAAGCTTATGCCTTGGCCGAAAAACACACTCTTTGTCCATACAGTCATGAATCAATCATACCTGACATTATAGGGTAAAAAAAAAAAGCAAAAAAAGTCCATTTCTCTAAGTTATTGTTTTAACCCGACAATACTTCATCAAAAAATGGTTCTATACACCACCAGAGGATGTAGAAGTACACAAAGAGAGGACCCAGGTTGAGTTACTATCAGTTATATATATTTCATAAGCAAGGAAGTGATAGTCGGTAACCTTGCTCCACTGTGAATTGCTTGCAACAAGTGGACAGTGGGAATGGGAGGTGTGTTCAGAAGGGGGAGAGTTGAGAGACCGTGAGCTAAACCCATTGTTCCTGTCTGACTTAAGATGGAAGATGCTTGCATTTCTTTTTTTTGGATGGTGATGGAAAGTCTTTGAAGAAAGAAAATAACCAAGACAGAAATTGAAGTACCTTCTGGCAGTTTTGTACCCTCAAGTGATGTTGGAATTGTGATGTAAAGAAGGTTTGGCTTGATTGTGCAAACAACTGAATGCCTCAACTGCTGAAGTTATCGGCTTTATTAATGCGTGTGTGGGACACAAAAGCCAACTATAAAAGAAGGGTGACAAAAACATGTTCAAGTTGTGGTCATCGACTTTCCACATATGTTTCATAATGGACATTCTTCAATGTGTAGTCTACATTGCCTACTGTGAGGAGAAATGTGAACCAGATGTTAGTTCTGCTTCATTATTAGCCTAGAATCACGTGAATGAATAATATGCTCAAGGCATGTTTCAAGCCACTCAGAGCCTAGAGGGGTAGAAAAGTAATCAATCAGAGAGGGGGGAATCTGATAAAAGATGCTGTACAAGCCATGACAAAGGAGGATAGCCAGTACATCTGAAAATATGTAATCAGTGTGTGCCAGTGTCTTTTTTTGAGACATTTTGTGATGTAGCTGAAGTTGTGTGATCATGCACAAGACAATTTCGCCAGATTCAAACTTAAGCATCCTTGTATATTTTCGGCTACCAACTGAAACTTAGTACAAATCTCGGAATCTGGTGACTAAAATCCCCAAAAAAATCTTAGTTTTCACCATTTTGTAAAGGAGATTTTCCATTTGCCAAAAATTTGCCAAAAAGAAGAAAACAGTGTACATAATATATGTATACCAGGAGTCTTGTTGCACATGAGAGGCCAAAGCAAAGAACCAATAGATTTGTGAAGCCTTCCCACATACTTGAGGCCCCACACCCACAATTATGGGCCTGCTCAGGAGCCTCTTTGGAACATTATTTCAGGTCATCTACACATGGCAAGCAAGAAGTGACATCTGGGCCAGTAGTGCAGCAGAGTGGCAGCCTGAATTTTTTCCCAGGTGGCAGATTGATTCCCCATCCTAGTAAACATTGAGGATGATCCTAACTTGGAACTAATAGGTGGCACAACAGCAAAAGCAACAGCTTGAGAAGGAACTAAAGTGCTGAAGAAGGTATAATTTTGCCTTGTATTTTTGTTCCTATCTCACATTCCTCATCTTCACCTGATAGCTTTGCTTTTGAGTGAATTTGTTTTCTCTGTTTTAAGAGAAAATTTGACAGTTCTTTCTAGTTCCCAGATTAGTTTTGGGTTGCAAGATAGAGAATAGATATGTATATTCCAGTGTTGGTCTGGTATCAAGGTTTTTTAAAATATCAGTCTGGTACTGGTATATAGATTTTGGGGAAAATGAAATACCGGGTTAACACTAGTATATGAATTTTTTTAAGAATCAGGTAACAGTCTAGTATACGTAATAGAGGGATGTGAATGGGCCATAGCAATGGTATTTCTATTGCTGTACCAGCTAGTATATGCAATGAAGCACTGGTATCAATGTAAGTTTTTTATTTTTTTCAATCTTTCATCTTTCAAGGTATGACAAAACTTAATGTGACACTGAAACATTCAAGGTCCTCATTGATAGCTGCAGATGCAAAACTTTCGTAGACATATATGCTCATTGCTAGATCAGCATGTACATGTACAAATGTCTACAACTTGAGAGAAATCATGAATCAAACCGAATGTGAATTGCAACTTCCATTACACATTTCTTGAATGTAAAAAGTAAAGAGTTCAAGCACTCCATTGCATAACACATGAAGGTGCAATAAAAATACATAATGTGTTGAGCTCCTTAATCTTCACCTTGAAATGCTAAATGGAGGAATGCCCTACACAAATATGCACACCTTGTTACTCCAATCTATACAAATGTTTACAACACTTGAGAAAACACACGAATCAAAACCAATGTAAAGAATCCAACAATCCCATAATAAAGGTAGGTGCTTCAAAGATATAAATCAAGTCTACATCATGTGTCCTACCTTGACCAATGCAAGCCTCTAGTACATAGATATGTTTGTTGCTACTTGTTACTTCAATATGTATTTTGATTTGAAGCCCAAAATAGTCTTACATGAACTTAGAACTATACCCTATAACCGAAAAAAAAATGTGGCAATTAAGTCTCAAAAAGACCAATTTCTTCAAGCTCGTCCTCATAATTATCAATTAGGTCCTTTATAGCAATGAAGAAGTCCTCCATGCCCCTAGTAGCAAAAACACAACCAATCCTTCCGTCAATCAACCAGGTGTTTAAGTATTATCACCAACTTGTTAGATTTTACATTCCTATCTACAAATTGGTGAATATTTCAACGATATTGAATGTCCTTTTAGTTTTGATCTTTGACATAGGAATAATAAAAATTGCACAAACCAAGAATGCAACATTAAGAAACAATTTTTCATGTATTTTCCACCAATGTAGTAGGGATTTCACATCAATGTTATTGACAACTATGTTATAACACAATGACAACTCAATTTTCACCAAAAAAGATAATTTCCTTGGTTGAAACTACAACTCCCTGTCAAGAATCATCAACATTAAGTGCCTCTAGGGGGACTATCAATGTGACCAAAGTTTTAGCTACTTGTAAATTGCCACAAACAAATGCACCAAGACCTATTGGTCATACTCCTTCACAACTACCCTTTCCATATTTACCTACATACTCCATTATACATTAAAGTCGTTTAAATTGAAGATCCAATTGGAAAGCACATATGTTGTGTGCATGGGTAGAACTAAATGTATGTGCAAATGCAAAAAAAGGTTTAAAAACATTGATGATTTCAAACTCCATTTTAACACACATAATTTCCAACTCATTTTCAAAATCCCCACATTAAAAAGGTGGATTTAATGATGCTCAAGCTTGATAATCTACATACAATTTGCTACTAATAACATAAAAACAAAAAGGGCATATGGTAAGAACTAGTAAGCCTTTGTCTGATTCAAAATGCATTGTTTCATTACCTAACCCAAGGTTTTAGTCACTACCCTTGCAATAGCCCAAATTGAACCTAGAGGTACACAAGCTTGCAATTTGAAAGTTTCTTAATTGAAACAAAGATTTATGGCTATAACATATTCCAATGTTTTCTAAAATAATGCAACCTTGGAAGCAAACCTTGTTTTAACTAATGTTTTTAGCTTCCTTGGTTTCAAACCAATCTCCTTGTAAGTTAGCACCCATTCATGCCTTTCCTTTCTAGATTTTTTCATCCATGTGATGATATTTTGTAGATAACTCTAAGATTCATCAAACTCACCTCCTTCATCCCAACTCCCATATTTGTTTCATTTGTGGCATATTGACATGCCTTAGACATAAAATGCCCAAAACAAGTGCCGATAAATTGTGATGCAATTTGCAATAGTGCACAAGAAGCAACAAATTTCAATGCACAACAAGAGCGTTTAGGTTTGTGCCCTCATCCTTGACATAATCAATAATTTTTTTGTTAATTGGTATTTTACTGAAAATTATTTCATTTATTTTGTTAAGGCTATTCTAGATGTGTTAGGAATTTCAAATGGACCAACTATAACATAAAAAAGGCATTCATGAAATTGATTATCAACAAAAAAGTATCAAATTCAAAATCTAAACGTCCAAAGTTCAAATGTGACAATGGTTGTTGGAAGGAAGCATAAAAAGTAGGCCAAACAAATATCCTTTGACATTGTAATCATTTATTTAAAAAATAAATGTAAGAAATTAAACTCAAGACCTCTTCAAGTATCATAATGAAACCATCATGCACTTCATTAAATTTATAGTAAGTTGCACACCAAGTTTCAAAAAATTTAGTGTAAGAAAAATATGTAATAAGTGGGTTTTAAACTAACAAGGTAAAATGTGCTAGAACTTACTTTTAAGTTACAGATTTGGCAAAATATGACCATTATTATGCAAAAATTTTAATTATTGAATGCATTTTAGTTTGCCATCAACTTGAAGTCACCAAAAACTTAAAGTCCTACTTTCATATACTTGAAACTAATTTGGGACACTTATTTGCATCTATTTGCATGTTTAAAAATATGCTTAAGTGCATATTAAGTTAATAAAACATAATATTATCATACTAAAGTCAAAGAACATTCTCATATTAATCATTAAAGTAAAAACTATTTCAATTTTTTTAATATAAAATTACTTTATGGTTACTTTCACTCATAAAAACAAAGACGGCATATTAGCTTACTTTAGCATGATTGCACCTTGTTGCACATTGTGCAATGGAGGAAAGCACATATAGCTCCATTGTTTTAACTATCATTATTGGAATATGTTAATGGAAAAGTTGTTTATCTTAATCCATCACATTGTCACATTACAAGGGGCCACAACCATGAGTTTTACATAACCAACATTGGCATGTACCCCTCAGCAATGAATAGGACTAGGCCTTTGATGAATTACTACTCATTAAGGTCATTTGGTTTGTAAGGGTTTTAATTAGAAAAAACTTGATAATAGTTTTAGGTGTCATTGTTTTTTTTTTCCTTTTTGCCTCCCACCTATAGCAACCATTTCAACAAGCCTTTGTTTTTTTGTGCCAAACTAAAATGTTAACCTGTTCATTAATAACATTTTTTTAATGCTAATGATGCCTTGTGCAAGAATGTAGTAAACAATACCCTTCTGAAATGTTGTTGTGGTATTACTACAAATGTTTGACCAAATGAGTGGCAAATCACACATTTCATCACTTGATGGGTTTGGACCATAATGATTGATAGTGGATCATTAAACACAAAGAACACACGTGCATGTGAAGTTTGGCTATGCAATAATGCAGATAAAAAACAACAATAAAATTCAAAGCAATTTAGTCCAATATGCCTTTTGAATTGCTAGAACCTACTCCAACTACTTTTTTGCACACCCTACTATTTAACAAAATTCATGTAGAATGTCACAATGAAACCAACATGGTTGTGAATGTCAACAAGGATAAAAATGACCCAAAAACATCAATAACTTCAAATACCAAATTGGTTTGGTAATGATACCAATGTCGATACCTATATAATATATATGGCCTTATATATTACATTAATATTGGTGTATTCTTCCTCCCTTCCCCAAATGAAAATGAAGGTGAAAAATAAGGTATTTTCCTAAGGCCCGTCTTGCATATGAATCAATAACATAATGCTATGAGGTTATGAGTTTGCCATCCATAGTGCTTGCAATTAAACTAACTATAAGGTAAAACATTGACTAAAAACTTTTCATGTATCTAGAAGACACATTATCAAATGAACTTTTTCTTGCATGAAAAGGGTGGGCATTTCATTTTTTTAACACCTTGCCTCTTTTTATTCTTTTTTGTTGTGATACCTACCAAGTACCACAATAAAATAATAATTTTCTACTAGTGATTTATATCGGGTAATGACTTGCTCCTCGTGTGTTGCCCTCTTCACAACAATCATCATACAAAGCCATCCAACTCAATTTGAAACACAATGTTCATTATGTCATGTAAAACACTTGGTGAGTGCATTTGAAGAACACCTTTTATCTATGAAGATGTCAACGGATCTCACACATATTCCTTAAGTGTGGTAAGGAAATCCCAAGGGCAAGGGCATTATTGAAATAAGGGCATGTGAGATGAGAGTTGAGGAAAAGCCCTATTTTTGTAACGCTCTCGCCCATGGACTTTATGCTATGTAAAATTTGATGCAATGAGGTTTACATGTTTAGTAAAGCTTGGCATGAAAATAGAATGGGATGAAGGAATAATTGTGAACTATAACATGCCCTTATGCTACAAATTTTGATTAGGTTTTTTATTTAGTGACATGCACCTAAACCTGCATCACTTTATTAATGGGCTGGAACTCGACCATTCCATAGTACATAATAGAGTTTTAGTAAAGTTGTCCCTTTAAAATTGGCAACTCTAGTTACTACCAGTGGGCAGATTTTGCACCAAAATTAGGCTCCATCAGTCCCTCCCAACAAATGGACTTGGATTTTACTTATGTGGATTCCCTAGGTTATGAAACCTTCCTCAAATTTTTGTCCCCATCAAATTATATTCTTGCCACAAAACCCGAGCCAATGGATTTGTTGTACTATACATTAGTACCTTGCTAGCTTCCACACTAGTTATATTATTTGTACAAATATTGAAAATTTCAAAAAGTACTTTTTTTTAAAGAACTCAAATTTTGTGAAGGAAAATGAAAAATATTTTTGAAATATTTTATTTTTCTACATGTAATCTTCAAAATAAATCAGTTTATTCAACATACATGTGTTGAAGCTGCCCCTGTACCACTATGGTATGTGATAACCTATTATTGACCTTCCAAAGCTGATTGGCCTTCAAAGGTTTACTGTCAATCTACCCAATAAAAGTGGGGAACTGCCAGGTCTGCAGGTTACATTATAGAATCCCAATCTCTCTCCATGGAAAGAGAATCTCGACGGTGTCTTATAAAGAGGACCCAAAAACCCTAAAAAAAACCCTAACAAACCAAAAAGAAAAACAAAAGAAATTCAGAAGTGAAGGTTGTTAGTTGTTATATATTACCCACCCATAGCAAAAAAATAATGTTTGTAGTACACCAAACTGCACTCATCATCAACACATTTACCTTCATCAGACTAGGTTGTTGCTCAAGCCTTCTTCCTCATGCTCCTGGAGCTTCCCATCATAATCATCATCATCATCAGGAATGGCCTTGGTGGAGTTCTGGTTCCCCATGTGATTTCTTTGAGATCCACTTTGAACTAGTACCATTCCAGACTGCTTTTCATGCAACAGAAGGAAATTTCAAGGTTACTTTAGTCAAAGGTGAGGTTCAGTAATGCACCTACCGCTGTGCAAAAGTCTTGAGCCCCTCCTCCTGCAATCTCCACACAAAAAGAATTTGTAATGTTTGTTGGTGTTGTGTTGGTATCATTACACATGCGATTCACAATTGGAATTCACTTTCCACACTGGGTGTTCCTCCATGTGCTGCCCTGCAACTTATTGCTCAAGTGACAACCTAAGAGTATGGAACTTTTTGGGGGTAATTACCCATACAGGGAAGCATAGAGAACCATAAGTTAGAAGTATATCTACACAACAAGAGAATGGTATCATATATGTAGTGCAAGTTAAACATTATAGCAGTTTGTGTGTAAGCTCTTTTCACAAATAAACCATCAACAAAATCACACCTTTGCAGCAAAACCACATGGCTCTGTATATCCTCAGCATGGTCACAGTGAACCAGCACCCGCCAGTGCACCATGAAGGATGGATGGTAATTGGTCAGGAAACAGTTTTCTGTTGGGTTCCAGTTCTGTAACTAACCATGGTGGTTAGCTCAGTTGGTAGGTTGTTAGTATGTAGGTAGTAAAAACAGCTCTTATTTAGGTATAAACCATCTACTTAGTGAGCAATTACCTATTTTCCTACCTATTGACCTATACATGAGATGGATTCCTTACAGAATTGGTTACCAAGGTGAAGTCAAATATTAACTCAGTTGAGGTTCATCCATCCACAACTGAGTAATAACAGGGATCCAGTGGATGGTGCGCTGGTGGGTGCTGGTTCACTGTGGCCCCTCAGCACCAAACACCCCCACAGAGGGCAGGCCAGTACAGTGGGCTCTACTGGTCCTATGGTGGCAGGCCAGTTTGACAGACTCTCTCGCCTATACAGTAGGAGGGCCTACTTGTACAGTAGTAGGCCCTCCTACTGTACTAGCCTGCCTCAGTCATTCCACTGGGTAATGTTTTGGTAGCAGGGTATTACACCCTCTAAATGGAGGGTGCCAGGGGAGGAGGGGAGCCCTGCTATGGCATTATCTTACACAAAAATCTCTGCTGAAAATTGTAGTGTAATTTGGGAGACCTCCCCAATGGCAATTTCTGGCTCTTGAATATTTCTCATAGCTTCCTTGAAGGCATGTACAGTAGCCTCCCACTTAAGTACGCACCCGTTTAAGTACGCATTTTATGACAAATTTTTTAGGGATCAACATTTTTTAGTGGAACATATCATGAATCGTCATCTGGCGCAGGTTTTGGTTTTTTTTGCGTCTGGCTTTGAGGACGATTGCTCGGACCTTGGCCTGGAACTCTTCAAACGATTTTTTGAGATCGTTGAATGTTTTTTCGGCTTCTGTTTGAACGTTAGAGCAAAGCAGCTGATCCTCAATATTGAGAATTTGCTTATACAAAGACTCAAATCCATGAAATTCAACTCTATCCTGTGACTCGACAATCTGCTCTGGTTGATTAACATCGCTATCTTCATCAAGCCCTGCTTCATTAATCTTCATCGATTCCAAC
>Ga0116227_10009724_pt1 | contig 17266 bp, 10 predicted proteins | sample S1TSphgellanicum_FD_89693 | JGI IMG/M metagenome (GOLD analysis project Ga0116227, IMG submission 89693) | Host-associated microbial communities from peat moss isolated from Minnesota, USA - S1T2_Fb - Sphagnum magellanicum MG | ecosystem: Host-associated > Plants > Peat moss > Unclassified...
CACTAGACATGAACTTGCCAGTTTTGAGAATTTTTCTCTAAAGTGAGCACCAGCCTCAGACTTGACATCATGTACGTGACAAGTTGCTCATAGTAGGCCACCTGTCATGCTCGATTGTGGAACTCAAATATCCATCCCTGACACATGTCTCTAAGCCCCACTTACAGAAGGTTTAAACTTGGGGAGCAGCTTCTCGCGCGGCTCCCCTCTTGCGGTACTGCAGCTCCCTTCGGCCTCACCTCCTACTCATCTACTTTTTTGTATCCACAGCTTCCGATTGAATTTAAACTTGACAGGTGCAAATTCCAACTCAGTGCAGACTCAGCTCCCCACCAAGCGACCCTCTACATAAATAGACTAGTATGCCTTAAAAGGAGAAGTTTATGAGCAGAGAGTCTTTGAATAGAAAATATGATTTTAAAGAAATATGGTGGCAACAAATGGCACCTTTGTATTGCAACAAAGAGCAATAAAAGCTCCATGGCCGCTAGTGTACTGTAGTCTGAAGATCATTGTTAGCTTTACGTGGTCAGTCTTGATTAAGAGAAGACTCTTTGCTACTGATGGTGTTAGTCTTGTCATTTGGGCTGTCATGTCTGAAATTTGAGAGCTTTTTAGGTTGCTTTTGAAGAATCTTCATGTTGAACTCAGTAGAATAAGGTTGTGGATTATAACCTCAAGGTGGGCAATATGGATCTTATAAAGCAACTAGTCTTGGGAAATTTCTAAAAATTGGCAGTTTAAAAATTTGCTTCCTGAGATTTAATAAAATTTCCTTTGTGGATACCACTAAAAGAGGGGATGGGGTGAAAGAGAGGATGACTTTACAGACAACTTTAATATGCGAAACAATTGGTTAGTCCATCAGCCATTTTGCTGGATGATTGCCAGTTTGGCTACATCACAAAATCCTTAAAAGAAACCCTGGTGGGAGGCTTTTGCTATACGCAGTTGAGGCTTGTCTTCTGCAATACAGAAATTACTGGCTCCCCTTTTTTCAGTGTTTTTAGAGAAGGTCCCCATACATTGTGGAAGATTCACTCAAAGTTAGAAGAAACCACACCTTTTTGTAAGGCGCCCTCACAAAAAGCAGAGGAAGCACAAGAGGGTTCCTACCTTTCTGTAAGGTGGCTCTTAAAAAAATTGATGGTGCCTCCTGAGTCCTAAGTTGCCTCCCAGTTTTTAGTAGGCAGTCTTACACACCCACATCATAACTGGCTCTCACATGCGCTGTGCCATTCCTAAAAGTTATTTTTGGGTTTGGCGAAATTCTGGGAGGGCCCCTTCCTAGGGTCATAATTTATGCGTTAAAGGCAGGGCTGTCTTATTGGGTACTTTATTGGATTTTTTAATTGTGCAAAAATTAGCCCCCTTGATGAATCCAGCCAGGGTGAAACCACACCCAAATTGGTACCAATTATTAGAATGAAAATGAATGGATGAACAAAGTCTTCAGTTGAGTCCCATTGTTTTAAAGTAGTGATGTGTGGGTCCACCATTTCAAAGTAGGGAAATGTGGGCCCTTATCTCCCTCGACTTTTGTAAGTCTTTCTCCTATTTATTTCCATAAAAATAGTGAAGTTCCTCCCCATTTTTTCCTGCTGCAGCAAAGGTGGGACGCTGAACACCCCGTAAAGAGCTCTCTCTGACGTTGGTTTCGCTCTGACAGTGCAGCCCTGCGGAAAACTGCGTTGTTCTGCCGCAAGGTTTTTACATTTTTTCCCTTTTTTCACTTTGTATCTGCAATACAGCAGAAAAATGAACTTCCCTCCTCAACGCCTGATAGTATGTTAGTGGTGCATTTTCTGCTGAGGAGTTGCCTAGGTTGGAATTCTGCGCCTACAGTGCAAAATATTGGCCTCAAACAGTGGCATTGAAGAACAACAGAATTGTTTCTTCAAACTTTTTGAAAAACTAAAGAACATTGAAAACCGGGTTGCATGGTTTCTTGCAGAACTGTGCACGGCCCAAAAAGGTGTGCAAAAAGACAAGTGAAACCAGCGTCGGACAGAGTTCGTTAGGGGGTGTTAACCAGCCCATGCAGCAAGCACTCTCGGAAAAACCATAAGGGGGGCATCAAGGACCCCCCTTTTCCTCCTCCTGCAACAAATTCTGCCAAGAAAACACAAGGGGGGCCATCACTGCGCCCCTTCTTCTTCTTGAAAAAACCATAAAGGGGGACATCGTATGATGCCCCCCCATCTTCCTCCTCCTGCAACAAATTGTGCCAAAAAAAACACAAGGGGGGCCATCGCAGCCCCCCTCTTCCTCTTATTGCTGTAAGCCCTGTGATAAAAAACATAAGGGGGTACCCAGACATCAGTATTTTAAAATAGTGAGAATGGACTGAAATCTTTTTTCATCCATTGATCTTTGTCAGAGTAATTGGTACAAATGTGGGGGTGGTTTAGTCCTGGCCGGACAAATCCCACTAGGAGATTCTATTATGTAAAGTCCTGAACTAAATTTTCTTTATATTCCGAGGCTACACTATAATGCATAAGAGCCTCACTGGCTTTTCGAAAACAGAAATGCCCACTTTTGTCACTGGAACCCCACTGGGTATCAGAAAAAAAAGAAAAAGAAAAGAAAAATTGGCAGATGTTAAGCCAGGTAAATCCCTAGGCATTGGGTTTTACTGGAATTTGGTCAACACTTGGCTCTGCCTAAATAGAGGATTATAAATAAATAAATTCAATACCTTAGTGGAATTGAAGTACTATAATACAATAATTAAATTGAATAATCTTTTTACAATAAAATTACAATGCATATTTTTTTAAAAATTCTGAATACTAACTTGAATTACAAATTATATAGTTAGTACAATTAACTTATAAGTATTATAATTATATTTTTCTACAATAATGTTACTCTAATTGTAGTAATTAATTTTACTGTAATTATTGGAATTTTTTATGACTAAAAAATAAGAAGAATCATAAATCACCCTTCATATACACATGTTTATTTTAGTATTCATTGATATATTATGGAGTAAAAAATATATTATACAAAATATAATTCATATATTTTGAAATACATAAAATATACTTTGAATATACATAGGGTTGCAATTCATATTCATAACTAATGGAACATAAATGGGTATTGTTGCATAAAAATCATGTTAAAAATTGGTCAAATGAAAAAATAAAAAAACACATTAATAACAAAGTAGTTGCAAGCACAATCAAATGCAAAAAGTAGTTGAAAAAATGATTAATAATAGTTGCAAATGACATAAGCAGTCACAAATTGATTGATTACAAAAACCCAGTTTTCTTTTAAGGGTTTCAAGCTTTGTGTAGTTAAAAAAAACTTTGAGTCATCATCCTTATCATGCAAAGAAGGCCCCCATGAAATGATTTTTGGGTGGAATTCCCAAATTCCAAGATTTTCCTTTTGATAATTCTTTATCTTTCAAGATAATATGAATTAAGAGTTAGCTTTTTCTTAGTAAAAATTATTATTTATCTTAGATGTCATGTGAAAGATGCCGACCTACATCTCAAACAGATCATAGTATTGAATGACCATTGGATCTTGACCCACACCTCAAGCGTAGGTGAATATTGGGCAACTGTTCAATGCTTGATGTCATATCAGCCGAATGTGAGTATTGGGTGGCTGCTCAATACTCACCTTCGCCTCAATCTAGTGTGATCATTGGGTGTCCACCTGATGTTCATCTATGCTTTAAGCAGGGATAAGTATTAGGCAACCACTTGATACACACATGCATCTCAAGCAAAGATGAGTATGAAGTGGCCACCCAGTTCCAACCTTCAACTCAAGTGAAAGTGATTATTGAGTGACCAATTGATGTTCACATGCGCCTCAAACGAAAGTGAATATCAGATGCCACCTGATCTTCTTTTACAACTAAGGTGGTTATGAGTATTCGGCACTTGTTCAGTGTTCACATGTTTGGGAAATGGCAATGAACATCGGGTGGTTGCCTGATTTTCGTATTTGTTTAAGGTGCATATGAACATTGGGCAGCCACTCGATGTTCAGTTGTGTGTGAAATGATGGTGAGATCAGGTGATTGCTCAATATTCATTTTTGTTTGAGGTGCATATAATCATTGAGTGGCCGTCCAATGCTCACAATCATCTTAGCAAAGCTTGGGTTTCAATAGCCGTTTGATTAGGTCCTGAAGGACTAGTTTTGAAAAATTGAGCGGTCACCAGATCGTCCTCTCCACAATTGCTGTGGGAAAATCAGTCGGCCATCATATCCTCCACTGCTATTTGCACAGTCTTTTATTCCCGTAAATCCCGCTCCCTGTGGCTTCACCTTACACGTTCCCACAGCACAAGGAGTTCCAACTTCATTGCCCTTTAATACCAAGTGATGGAACGGACCATTTATGATGCATTCTGTCATGTGCCTCATCATTGAACTCAGTGTCCTGGGCTGGCCTAGTGATGTCTTACATGGCATAATGCACCTTAAATGGCTTGTTCTGTAGTACTTAAAAACGTCTCTTTTTATTTCTCTTCGTATTTTGAGGGATCTCCCCCAGCAGAAGATCCCTATGGAGTTATGTGGTGGAGGAGATCCTGTTTATTTCTACGTTCCTATGTTCCCATGAATAGATTTTTTGATGGGATGGATCAGGAAAATTCAAAACCACAAGGAGGATAGGGACAGATCATAAAAATTCAAAAAAATAAGAAGGAAAGAATGTAAGAAAAAAAAGAAAAAATCTTTACGTACCTGGAGGTTCCCATATTTCGTGTGTTCTCCATCAGTCGGGAACACCTTTGGGTTACCACCCTCATGCGACCCTACCTCAGGAGAACCCACTCTTATGGGAACCTCCCCTACAACATAACACTTGTCAATTATTCCATTTTATTTTGTAGGACAGATTCTCAAGTGTAATTATGGCACTTGAAATAATTTTAAAAGAATGTAGTTTTGACTGGAGACTGGATATGTTGAAGATTCCTATATTGTACACAATAACTAAATAGGGTATGTTACTATGTGGAACCTAATGGCTGGGAAATTGAAATCTAAAATGAATTTGATCAAAAGAGCAGGTACAGAGTACAGCTAAATTTTCAGAAGAGCAACATTTTCAATCCAAGCTCAAGCCAAATTTGTATCCCAAAACAGTCAAAAGTTTTCCAATTTTCTAATGCGGACAGTGGTGAGCAGGGTTTCTTTTAAGGATTTTGTGAGGTAGCCAAAGTGGCGATCATCCAGAAAATAATTTAGCCAAATTTGGCTACATGATACACATGAAGATATAAAAAGAACAGAATCCTTCTATATTCTTGGCTACCTTCTGAAAGCTATAATAAGACTCTGGCGATTTGAATTTCTTTAAAAAATTTAATCTGGCGAATTTGGGCCATTTTTGCTTTGAAAAATCATTTGTATAGGTCGACAGGTTGAAATTTAGTAAAAGAAACACTGGTGGCGAGCGCATTGCAGACAGATTTCGCATTAAGTGGAGACACTTTTGTAGAGGACAATCAAAACAGTAGCCAGTACACAGGACTGTGCCGTGACACGCTTCTCCAAAAACTTATTGTGAAGTTGAAATCTGACTACTTTTTTACCAAAAAAAGGAATTTTTTGTCAAAAAAAAAACAGGTTACGACTTTGCAAGTTTTCGCCCAAAAAATAAAAAACTGTCCCAAATCCTACAGAGATGCTAAGGCCTGCTTTACACTAGGAGTCAGGGCCGATGTTCAACCCAAACCAAGCATTCCTATTGCTGTAAAAGTTGAAATCAGCCCCAAGGGCTTTACACTATGAGTCAGGGCTGAAATAGAAGACGTCTTTTCAATCTGCCCCAAGTTTCTAATAAATGCTGAACTTTATGGCCTTGTATTGGCCCCGAGGCTGAAAAAAGAATACCATCAAATTTGGGAAACCAATTTGCAACCCTTGGGGCCAATGTTCCAACATTTAATAATATCCTGTTATAGCATTTATTAATAAGTTGGGGCCGAACAACAACCCAAAAATGCTCAAAGTCGGCCCCAAGTTTAGCGCCTCACAAGTTTTTTGGGCCCTGACTCCTAGTGTAAAGTGGGCCTAAGTCTCAGGGCCCAAGAAAGAGAAAAAAGGTTCAAAAGCCTTGACTTTGGAATTGTCGTCAACAATCATCTTATCCCCTCATATGTGACCAGTTCCAATAGTTACTAACTCAACTTTTTCTTCCTTTAGTTGTCATCAGCGTTTTTGTTGGGTGCAAAATATGGCCAATATGTGAGAAACAAAATACAAAGGGAATATTCTGTCACAATATTCCAATCTTTTCTGAAATAATCATGAAGTTTCAAGAGTTTTTTTTAATGACAACTTGTTTTTTATTAGACTAAAAGAATTTCTTCCTCATCATTTCGTGGTAGCGAATTTTCGCCATTTTGCAAAAAATATTTTGAAGAAAGAATATCCTGTCACAAATCCCCTGTTTAACGAAAAATTTCTCCAAAAATCACCAAAAATCGCCACAATTACCTACAATATAAATGGGTGCTTAAGATTTTGTACTTTCTGATTTCTAATATCCCCAAATTTGGCTAAATATACCTATAGATGATCGCCACTTGAGTATTATCTCAAAATTGAAAAAGACAAACACTGGGACTTATTACACAATGCTTTTTGAAAGGATGGCCAAGTTTGATGATGATTGAATACTGTAGTACCTTGGCCATTTCAACACATGTCCATCGAATAATTAATTAATTTAAAAACATTCATTTCAACAAATGGAATATTTTTAAATATCCACTTTTTTCCTTCTCAATATTCTTTGATTTGGAAGAAATAAAATTAAAATTTTCAACATTTCTGAAAATAATATAATTAGTGTCACATTGGCCAAGGTACTAAGGTAGTCTCTAACTTGATACTGTCCAATTTTTCATCTTTATGTGAAGATGAGGAAATAACTAACACTCTATATGTGAAACACAGATAGAGGCCGAAATCAGGGGTCTGAATGGAGATATGGCATAATATCAGTTCAGACTTTTATGATGGGTAATGGTTACTTGTCAACCTATTTACCAGTGGAGTCTTCTTGCTGTTTACAGAAGCTGGCGCTACTTTGCAGACCCTTTTGAGGTTGGAGATGCGAGATGATCTTAAGGATTGGTTTTGAAGAGGTAGGGGAGGAAAAATGAGTTTTTTTTCTGGATGATGTGATTCTAGTGGTAGCATTAGTTTCAGTACTCCAAGAGGGAGAGAACAAAAGTGTTAAAAGAAATCCCCCTAATCGATTTTGTAGACCTTTGAGGTGAGATGATACATTCTTTTGTGAAGACAATGTTCCTTGGTCATGAGTCTTGCTGTCTCTTTTCCTTTCAAGCGGTAGGATTCCATTTAGTGCTGATTAATAATGATTGTGGCAAGTTGTGTCAATTCCATGACTATGTAGTAAATTCATAATGATTTGTAGATTCATCACTGTAAGCTAGTAATTGTGAACTTTCAAAATAATCTTAACTCAATTGGTTTTTTTTTTTTTCCATTTCATTTTATCATATGGTGTAACTTCTTATAATGAACTTCTTCATCCAATATTGTTATGTCTATAATAAATAGGTAAGTAGGTAGGTGGTTTGGTAAGTAAGTAAGTAGGTGGGTTGATAGATGAGTGGATGGGTAGGTAAGTATGTATGTATGCATGGGGGTAAGGTTGTCTATGTTCATATCAAATGACTTGTAATCATTTTTTAATCATTGTCAACCATTTTAATTATCCTTTGAGGTGGGATGATACATTCTTTTGTAAAGACAATGTTCCTTGGTCAAGAGTCTTGTTCTCTCTTTTGCTTTCAAATTAATAATTGTGAACTTCCAAAATAATCTTAACCTTATTGGTTTTTTTTAATTTTTCATTCCATTTTATCATATCATGCAACTTCTTATAATGAACTTCATCCAATATCGTTATGTCTATAATAAATAAGTAGGTAGGTTAATACATGGGTGGATAAGTAGGTAAGTAAATATATAAGTAGGTGAGAAGTAAGGTTTTCTATATTCATATCAAATGACTTGTAATCATTTTTTAATCATTTTATTGACAATTGAGGTGGTGCTACAAGTGGAGATGGCAAACGCATTTAATTCCAGATTGCATAAGGCTATCTTCTAGGAGCTTTGTGCGGCAAGAGATTAGTTGTTTTTGCTCTTCCCTTTAGTTCACACTTTTTATGCCCAACCGTTGCCCTTTTTCTTTAATCATCATCCTCATTTTCTCTTCAATCCACCTATGCCCCATTCTATTTGCACTTTAAAACCTATATGCATTTTGTTGTAAGCTCGCATTTGCAACATGATCAACATTTGGTGCTAGCTTTTAACACAATTTCTTACACATAATAAACATTTTTTCACCCATATAGCATGGATCTTTCAAAAGGTATTCAAAATATTCATCCCCATGGGTGAAATATTGACATTATTATTTGTCCATACTAGAGTACCACAAGATGTTCACATTTTGATAAGAACCAAGGTATTATGTGACTATATGTAAATGAACATGTGATGGTCCAAAATGACCATGTTCATTAAATACATTTTGTTCCACCCATTAAACCATGTATAATGTGCATCATTATGCCAAGGATTGTGGATCTTGATTAATGTGTCATTAATGAACCCAATACACTTTAGCAATTTCTACAAATGTGTAGCCAATGTAACATTTTCCTCAAGTATGGACCATTGAATCTCATCCATGAACCATGGTTGATGCATGATGCAATGAATAATGCATCATCACACAATGAAAATTTCAACCAATTCCACATGAATATATCATATAGAATGAGGTTGCTATGGTTCATGTCAATAATGAAAATGAAAAAACAAAACAAAAATTAGACTTAAACCCGAAAATTCAAACATGAAAACCTTGATCCTCACCCCAAAAATCTAAACCTTTAACCTTAAGCAATAAAAATCAACCCTAATTTTTTTAAACCCTAAAGCCTAAAACTTAAACCCTAAGCCTAAGTGACAAAAGTCGCTTAAACCCTAAAAGTTAGACTTGAAAACCTTAACCTTAAAACCTAAAACCTAACTTAAAGTTAAACTACAAAAGTTAGACTTAAACGCAAAAATTCAAACCTAAAAACCCTAATCCCAAAAACCTAAACCTTAACCTTAAATGACAAAAGTCAAACCTAAATCCTAATTTGAAAAAGTAGATTGAAAAATGTGAACCCCAACACCCTAACCTTAAACCCTATCTTTCAACCCTAACAAATACCCTAAACCTTAAAACATCAAACCCAAAAACAAAAACCTTAACCCTTAACACCAAACCTTAAACCCTAAACATGAAAATCTTGAACTTAACCCAAAACCCTAAAAATCAAACCATAGTTCCTTATAGATTTGACTTTACAAGTCCAAACCTTAACATCAAAACACTAACGTTTAACTCCAAACCTTAAAAACAAACTTGAAAGCTCAAGAAACTTGACCTGAACCCCAAATGCTAATAAGAAATCTTTAAAATTTGAAGGTGTAAAATCCATAACCCTAACTTTTAAATATTAAATCCTAATCATAAACCTTAGTGAACAGGTGCAAAAATTAGAACTGAAAACCTTAAAAATTAGACATAAAAGTTAAATCCTATGTTGAAAGCATCGAAATAAGACCTAAAAGTCCTAACCTGAGCTTTCAACCTTAGTGATTAGGTTAAATTTTTAAAAAATCAAACCTAAAAACCTTATCCTTAAGGTCTAGACCTTAATTCCTAATTGAAAACCTTAAAATTGAAACTTGAAACCTTTAAAATAAAACGTAAACCCTAAATCTCAACTTAAAATCTGGAAAATCAGTTCTAAAAAACTATAACAATAACTTTTAAACACCAAGCCCTAACTCTAACCCACTTAAATCAAAGTTGAAATATCAAACCTTAATTTGAACCTTATAAATCAGACTTGAAACCTTAATGCTAACCTTTAAACTCTAAAAATTTGTCTTGAAAACCCCAAAATTCAAGTCTAAATGTTAATCTTTAGGTAGAATCTTTAAAAAGCAGACCTAAAAACTTTAACATTTAAAACCCACGCTAAAACTGTAAAACCAAACATTCAAACCTGCATAAAGCTCTTCCTAGCCCCAAAAGCTAAAAGGTCAAACATTACCCTATCCATAAAATCAATAACCATAGCCACAACCAAATTTCAATTACCAATAGCGATATGATTAATGTACATTATAATCAATAACCATAGCCATATAACTAATGGCCATATAGCCAATAGCCATAGCCATACATCCTTGTAGCCAATGGCCCCCCATAACCCCTTAGCCCATAGCTGCCTCAAATGGCTCCCATAGTTGACTTAAAAACAAAGTTGTTGTGCTTAGTTTGGCGATCCCATTGTGGGTTCCCCCCATTTTGGTCTTGTATTTGGACACTTTATGGATAACACATAATTAGGGGATCAAAAAGAGGTGGTGATAATGGGGCCCAGCTGGATTCCACTTTATGTATATCTTTATTATTCAAACTTGTTAAATGTTTGTAGACCAAAATGGATGATGGGTGTCTTACGGCCCATTCATCCAATTGCAACTATATTTGCAAATTGGGGCCACAACTATCAACCATTCCACTTTTTCAACATAAAGGAACAACAATAAAATGGAGAGAAAGCATATCCAGAAAGCATATGCGATGCTGATGACTATGAAAATGTTCAAAATGTCAACAAGCTTTTCAAGATTCCAAACTGAGGACGTAAAGAACAAGCAAGACCTACACAGAAAAGACACAGGATTCAGGAGACCTTTTCCACTTGCATGCAAGATATGGCTGCAAATAGTTTTTTGACCCAGGAAATCTGATTGACTTACTCAAAGAAAAACCTAGTGTATCAGATAATGAGGTATTTAAACTGAAAGGATAAATTTCATATGCACAGTATATGCTCACAAGACCAAGACAGCTTCTGCCTTGGATACCACTTTTCATGGGCTCCCTCAACCCCCTAATCTCGTAGATGTCTTTGTATATGTATTTAGTTAGCTCTCACAGCGACCTTGTGCCCCTTTGTATTTTGTCACTTGTTTAACCTTCATTGCTGAGTTTGAATTAGCACATTTGTAAAGCTGACAAGCAGATTTAGTTGGGGCAGAAGAGCAGGTGTAGCTTACCTAGACCCTGAGATTTCAGAATTTCACGTTTGTTCACAATGAATTTGTTCAAAATGTATCCCATACGTTGTGTGTACACCAAATGTGTCCACGTGCGTATCTGCCAATTCAATTCAGCAAACATACGAAGAAAACAATGCTGCCAACAGAAATCAAAGCCCGTGTAATACCCTAGCCTATGGTAAGTTCAGTGATTAAATAATCCAGAAAATCCTAAAATGCTTGCGTGAAGGTGATGAAAATGTTCTCTCTCTAATGACCAAATTTGTGAACACAAAATATAAGCATTTGTATAGTTCAAGATTTTGACACAAGAATTCACTATTGTCCATGTACCCATGTCCATCAGCATGGGCTAAAGCTATTTTAAGCAACTCAAGCCATTGACCAAATTTCTTTGCCTCCATGATCTTAACCTCAACAGTTTATAAAATCAACAAAGTACTGTGAAAATTGATGTATGGGTTAACATAAATATGTTGAATAAGTACAAAATGATTAACATAGTCAAAATACAGAGTCAACAAGTGTTGCGAAAACTTGAGTATGACTTAATCTAAATATGTTAAATATGAAATAAAATATGTGTAATTAGTATCCCAGTGCTTCTTTGTTTATTGTCAGCTTCAGGTGGCTCATTCATTAAGAATTGAGAACATCTCGCAAAAATTTGAAGTTTAGGGGGATTTTTTCAGTATTACCCAATACATTTTTTCTTGAAACAATTTGAATGAAAAATTTCCAAATTTTAGGGACCTCATTTTCCAATTAATTATTGTCAAATCTGTTGTTGACATAGGCTACAGGAATTGCAGTAACTATTTCCCTATAAATCCTCTCAGAGCTCTCCATGCTCTTTACCAATGTGCACAATGCACTGGACAAGGTTGCATGGACAATATTGAACCACAAGAGTCAAAGTTCCTTGCATTTGAAAGCACCTCATCAGCGGTGTTTTTTTTCTTTGGCGAATTTTCGCAACCTAGCGACAGAAAAAAAGGGCTGGCGAATCCAACAAAGGGACTTTTCAGATTAAAAAAAAATCGTCATATCTTGACAAAAAAGACTTAGAAATCGCCAGATTTAGACAGTGTGTTCATGTAGGTCGCCAGATCTATGCAGGATTCCAAAAAAGATCTATTAGTCCATCAGGACAGTGACCATTTATTGCTAATTAATGCTGAGGATCCTAGCCTGTGCACATACTTGAGGAATTTGAAAAAAAAAACACTGCTCATCACATGGAAGTTGCTTTCATCAATATCAATTGCTGGTACCAATCAGATAAAAGACCTTTGGTACTTTATTCGGGGGAAGGGTTTCCCTTATTTTCAGGCCTATTGCTTCACGCTACGAGGCTTAAGGCGAGGACAACATTTTAGATTAGGGGAGGCCCTGGTGACCGGGCCTTTCCCTATATTTACCTTGGCCAGTGAATTAAGTGTAGGGTAAAGCCCCTGGGTGGGGGCATTCCCAAAATAAACGGCCCTCAAGGCCGAGGGCTGGTTATTTTGGGAATGCCCCCAATGAGGCCGCTACCTAGTGTGAAAACCAGTGCGTTAAAATCTAAAAATTTGTTTACTATGAAATGGGTATGCGATGGGTATGAGGTGGGTATCCTCTGGATATCACAGTACAAAAAATAAAAGTTTATACCTGATGGATATCCTTCTGGTACTCACTGGTTATCACAGTATTAAAGTATGAAAAATTTAATGCGCAAACTTTATACTGTGTTAGAGGAACATACTAAATTAGATGGTAGATACTAAATGTTAGAGGAACCTTCGCTCGGTATTGACTTGACTTTGACACCGTTGTGGAAGCCGTCGAGTTTACTTTTGTGCCTATCTAGCCCCTAGGTAGATTCATCGACACCCACTTGCTCGTCTTGTAACCACAAGAAAGCTCTCAGATATGGAGACTCTCAGATTTGAATTTCTGCTTCTTCTTCTTCTTCTTCATGTGCCTGCCGACCTTCCCAATTGCAGGCTCTCTCACACCAGCAGCCTCCTTACTCTGCTTTCAAGCATTTGTATTTTGTGCTACTATGCGTCAAAATAACGGCAATCGGACACTACAGGACCTGCAAGTGCATAATCTTTGCGTGCTGGTAACGTAGACAATTCCAAGCTTAGTCCTTGGTGGGTGGGTGGGATAGCTTTACATATTGACTAAAATCAGATTTTTCTTTCCAGAAGAATCCAAGATTCTGAATGTTTTGCGACACCAGCTTGCTTGCTTCCGAGTGCTTCCTCTTCTCCTAGATTGGAGCGTTTCTGGATTTATGGATATTGTTGTATCGAGATGTAATTGGAGTATTGCTGCAGGCGACACTAACAAGTGTTTCTAAGAGAATTTATGGACGCGGTTTCCAGCAAGGGCAAGGAGGGTCACGGGTAGGGATTTTATTTGTGTTAAGACCATCGATCGAGCAATTAATCGTACTGCATCTTCAGACACAACAAGGTTAGCTTCTTCATGCTCCACATCTATTGATTGTAGCCCAGTAAAGGACACTGGGTAAATTTGGAAAGTTTATAACATTTCAACGTATCACCAAAATTGTCAAAAGAATCTAACCATAGATCTCTGGGGTTAGGGAAATACGTAAACGTGGGCTCATCATGCTGCCTAGCTGAAAATTGACAGTTACTGTTGCTTAATGTCACTGGATCACGGTCCTTTGTCACCTAGTTTCTGAACTATTGTGGACAAATTCTTCATCTAGAACCCCAAGTTTCAAGGTACAGCTTCCAAAGTTTTAGTCGATGTTTGCGCATTGTGTGTCTGTGGCGAGCTGTCTATTTTAACTCGCTTCGTTCCTCGAAAGCTCCTTGTGGTTGCTTCCTCATGACATAACGTGGGGTTCAAATCTTATATTTCGTACTCTTAGAGGAAGCCGTATAAGAACTGTGGTTTATAAAAATATCATATTTTCACAATCCCGTTCTTCCCAAGATCTCCTGAACTACACTTTCTCTTCGACAAGTGATTTCAATCTCAAGTTATGAAGCTAGTTTCGCACCCAAATAAGAGCAGAGAAATAAGGTCCATTTGTCGAACCTCGATACGAGATGGTTAAGATCTCTTGATACTTAATCATCTATCCTAAATGCAAGCTATGAGCAGTGTTTTTTTGGTATAGAGATATAAAAAAACCTTCTAAAGAAAAAAGACTGGTGGGGAGTATGTTTAGATTTTAGACTCTTGTCGCCATTAAAAGTCTACTTTGTCTCATATTTATAGAAATTTAGCAACAGTTATAAGTGAGGATTCAAGTGTTTTTAAAGTTTCCTGATGGAAATTTAAGGGGTTTTATGTTTAAAATAACTGGTTCATTTTCATGGTTAAATTCTTGCTCAAGGCCCTCCTTGGATCATTTTTTAATGTAAAAGCCCTCCCTTCAATAGAAAATGTTCATTGCCAAATTTTATGTCTCATAGCGTGAAGTTTCTGTCTCAAACATACAAGGCTCTCTTTTAGTGGTTGGTTTCTGTCGTCATCTGGAGAGCTCCCCATCACTGTCATGGTTTGTGAAATCTTTTTTATTTGATTTTAGCTATCTTCAATCTTTTGGCAATGAGTTTCTACTTGCAAAATGATTTTTTCAAAAAAATTGAGTCTTCCTATGCATTGAAGTTGAGACATGAAATTTGATGCTTTAGTTGCTTTAACATCATCAAGTTCTTATGGTTTTAATTGTCAAGATTGGAACTAAATTTTGGGTATGTGAAGTTGTTTTGATTTAAATATATTGCTAAATTTGACCAAAAGGACATGTTTGGAGAGCCTAGTCATGATATCACGGAATCACCATGACTCAAGGAAGGTTGAACTTACGAGTGGTCCTTTTGTGAAGGAATTTAATGTAACACATATTGTTACATCAAACTTAAACCCTCCCTTGCACAAAATCTATATGGAGGGGTTTGGTAACATGTGCCCAAACTAACAATTTAATTCGTTTGTTTTTGCAGTTGTTTATGCATCATTAACATATTTTTGTATTGAAAGTAAGTGGAAATACCAAGTGTTGGATCTTAAGCTGCAAAGTATCAGTTTTTAACATTGGATTGGAGCTAAAAACTATAGCTCGGTAAAGAGGTGAAGATAACATCACTATGTTGCAATCAGTAAATTTTCTCCTTGTATTGGTTATCACAATTTCTATGTGGAAGGGAGGGAGCACCACGAATATTCTGACGGCTGGGAATGCCCTTCAACAAAACCAATATCTTAATTATGCAAACTATTATTTATTATTGCAAAATGATTGTAACTTGGTGTTGTACAATAGTTCTACTTTCATGAACAATCAAGCAATCTGGAGTACAAATTCGAGCACGCAAGGAAATAATTCTTGCACACTCCAAGTGGACACAGGTGGCTTTTTGTCTATTTACAATGCATCTACCTCTGGTGATTTGACACAGTGCTATAACCAAACAATGAATCTAACTTGTGTGCCTTGGGCTGGCCAAAACTATGCAACTGGTGCTGGAAATCCATTCTTCCTAATGTTAACAGGGGATGGCACCCTTGAGGTTTATGACTTTGAAAATGATGATCCACAAGTGGACTTTTGGATATACACCAATGGTAGTGCTAATAATGGTTCTGGACTATATGAGAACGATGTATTCACTCCTGGCCAAAAGTGGTCATCTCCTCCTCCTAATAATAGTTCTCCAACATCACCAAGTTCTTTGAGTGTTTTTGGGCCATATTGGGATTTTGCGACACATGGACGTGTTTGTAATGTGCCATACATGCCAAGAGGGTATTACCTTTCTGAAGGCCTAAACCTAAGCAATCCCCCTTATTATTTGACCATGGAGGATAATTGCAGTTTGAAAATCATGGGTCCAAATGGCCCAATTACAGAGCCTTTTCCTGCACCTGTTGGAAATACACACTGTGTACTGACATTGCAGCAAAACGGCACCCTTCAACTCCAAACCAATGATACCCATGAATTTGTTTCTGCTGTAACCTCGGCCCCTGGAAATGTTAGTGTTGATTGGATTTTATATTTGGATCAAACTGGAGTTTTGCATGTCCGAGACCTTCTTAATCCATCAAATGGCTTATGGAACAGCAGTACCAGTGGATCTGTTAAGAACTCCAAGAATAACCAATCACTTATAGGGATATTAGTTGGTGTCCTTGGCGGAGTTCTATTAATTGTAATCATTTCAGTGATCTGGTTATATTATGCACACGCAAGTAAGCAAAGGCTTAAATGGTCACATTCTACCAATATTTGGTTTTTGGCTAAGTGGATAAACAATCTTGATTGTGAATCTTGAATATATCATGATGATTATTAAAATTTGAATTTTTGTGGGTAGGTGGCATGGACCCCATTGAAAAGGAACTTCAAAAACGATTGCAGAAAAAAGGAGGCAAATGTCAAGCATTCACACTAGCCACGCTAAAGCAAGCAACAACTAATTTTGGGAAAAAACTAGGTGTGGGAGGATTTGGTGAAGTGTTTTATGGCAAGTTGCCTGATGGGCAAGAAGTTGCAGTTAAAACTTTGTCAGCAAGTTCTCACCAAAGCAGACAAGAGTTCTTCAATGAGGTAAGTTTTTACACTACAAATTTTGATTGAAAGGAGAGATCTATAGTCTTTTATACATCAATGACCAATGTTAATTATGCTTACTACCTTATTGTTTCATTTGTATATTTTTTTACAAATGCGGGCATATGGATCTGGTATTTACAGATTGAGCTCCTTTCCATGGTGCACCACAAATATCTGGTTTCACTTATTGGCTATTGCCTTGCACCAAACAATTATATGCTTGTATATGAATACATGAGTGGAGGTGACTTGCGAAATAGACTACATGGTAACTACAATTTTAAAATTGTCAATTTAGAAGCACATGTAATTAGAGTTGATGGCAATTTTAGAGGCAGGACTGTGGCTGGTTACATTAATGCTAGACTGTTAAGTACCATATTTATATTATTGTTAAGTCACCACTATGTTAATTTTACTTGAAGTATGATGCTTAAATTATTACATAAGGTCGTCCAAAGTGAAAATGAAACTACATTATTTGGCTTAACTTAGAAAATAGTTGTTATG
>Ga0116227_10009726_pt1 | contig 17263 bp, 7 predicted proteins | sample S1TSphgellanicum_FD_89693 | JGI IMG/M metagenome (GOLD analysis project Ga0116227, IMG submission 89693) | Host-associated microbial communities from peat moss isolated from Minnesota, USA - S1T2_Fb - Sphagnum magellanicum MG | ecosystem: Host-associated > Plants > Peat moss > Unclassified...
ACGAAATTAAGTCGCCACACCAGTGTGAACACTTCCTGATCTTGGAAGTTAAGTTTGCTTTATTAGCCATTTCTTTTTTGTGGCGGTTGTCTCTCCATTACTACTACATGGAAGTGCATGGGAAATCTCTCTTTGGGTGTGTGTGAGATGTTGTACAGGAAGGAATAAATGGCGACTGCTACTGAATGAGCATGGAGGCTGATCACACATGGTAGAGGCGGCGCCAAATTATGGTGAGGAATGGAGCTGCAATTATGAGCTGAGGCGGTTTGGAGGTGCTGAAGAGATGAGCTATGGAGGGGGTCCTCAATTTTTTTTGGAGAATAGCCAGTAGAGGAGAGGAACACTAACTATGGTGGAGGAGCTTAGAAGATGTATAGGCAGTAAAGGAGATCTGCTGGTTGCCAGCATTCTTGGTTGGTTACTGATTTTTTCCGTTGCGCTAGTAGCTCGGCCAAGGAATTGCATTTTGTTTTCATGTGGCATTGTCTGAAAGAAGAATAGAGTGAGATCCAAAGCAGAGATTTGTTGAATGTGTTAGCATGGAAGCCCATGAGCACAAGCTGTGTGTGTGAGCAAAAATTTGCAGGGTGTTTGTAGGCTGCTCATGACTAGGAAGGAAAAATCAGAAGTGTAGTTAGAACCCCAGGAACTACAGATTGTGTATAGATCTAGTAGGCAGCATGGTGTTTGTTTAAGTTAAACACTCTTTCTTTTTTGTTACAAATTCTCTTTTGTGAAAGAACCCTGGGTATTAGCCCAATTTTCAACACTAGAAGTCTTGAAAAAGTCCAAGTATAAGTAGGATCCCCAAATTGGGTTTGAACCAAAAATCATTTAATGGTGTTGCAATAGTTCAAGTTCCATTATTAGACCACATGTTTTTATGTGGGACAACAATTTGAATAACTTTTTATTTTAAAGTTTACACGTACCACATATTGGCATGTATAAACATTAAATGAAAAAACTAGAATGTGTCTTTTCACACATGGGCACATGGTTTAGTGATAAAGGCATTTCCAAATGTTTGAAAGGTCATGGGTTCAATCCTTATGTGAGGTTCCCTACTATAGACTTTAACCATTTAGACCCCTAGACCTTGGCCTTGAAAATTAGACTCAAAAAAACATCTAATACCCTATCCAAGTATAAAAAAACAAGAGCCTCGATACCTTATCTAGATCTTAGGGGTTGGTTTTGATCGGGGTGAAAATTGATAGGGCAATTATTGAACTAGGTTATCACCTAACATGATATTTGCCCATTTTCAATTAGAAAATTGACCAAAAACTTGACATCATTTGTGATATTTGGCAAACATTTGTTTTTATGTTCTTATTCATGATATTTAAGAATAAAAAAGATTTTACACATAATATTTCTATTTATATAGGCATAATATCCCTCCCCTTTTATATGATTTTCATGAATGTCAATTGAATCCAAAAGTATAATTATACTGATAAGTGGTATTTTTTTGTATTTATAAAAGAGGAAATTAGTTTCCTTGAGTTTCTTGTTGATGGATAGGAATTCCATATTGCCATTTGTTGTATGCCCTTCAAATATATTTAAATTTATGTTATAATAAAATTTTGGGTTTGGGGATGTGGGGGAGAAGGGGGGGGTTTAGGGGGGTGAGGTGGAGTAAGAGAAAGGGGGTGAAAAGGCACAAATATTTTTTGAAAATAAAACTCAAAAGATGAATGAATAAAAACTTCAATTAAACATCAACAACAAAAATATGCCCTATGTATGAAAAAAACTTCATAGATGAAATTGACCACAAATATACAATTGTCCATGATGGATAAAATGTGACAACATTGATGAATTATTTTTTGAATGAAATTTTCAATGCAAATGAATTGTATCGTGCATTCATAAATGTAGTTTACCATGTATATGGTTGGCCATATTGAAACTTTATGGAAAATGGAACTATGTTCGTGCATCAAATGAACCACATGGATGAAATGAAAGTACATCCAGATAGAAATTCAAACATGCATGACATTGAACTTTAAAACTAAAATTGCCGACAAAGGTAATAGATGGATGATGTCAAGTGAACTATATATGACATGGATAATATGTTTGTGAAATCTAATGTACTGAAAATTCATGGCTGAAAATGAAATTTGTTAATCAAAATCACAATATTCATGAAGTTGACAACATGGACAATGAAAAAGCACATGGATAAAATTCAATGATGGATGAAATTGACCAAATGATGAAGTTTTACAACATGGATGAAATTACATTTGTGGATGAAAATTAACATCAATCATATACATATGAATGCACTAGTAGAAAATGGTCATTTTGCAACTAGTCCCTATGATTAATTTTTAATAAAGGCAACATTTGTAACTAAAATTTTAATAGTTGCACTGGACAAATCGCATGTGACACTAGTCATAAACAACAAGGAATTTGAATGAAAAAATAAGTCAACAAAATATGCCTTCATCCTTTGATTGGCCATATACATATTGTTGCTTGTGACTAAACAATGCAATTTTTTTGGTGAACAATGGGAGCAAGTGATGTTTTGCCACGTGCCCCAACTTTTAATAATTTCAAATAATTTTATTATAATTTTGAAATAATCTAGAAGTTTAGTTTTTATGTTTGAATGGTTTTAGATTGTGACACGTGGTGAAATATAAAATTGCCACATGACATATCAATTGAATTTGTCCCAAATAAATTTAAATCAATATTTACGTATGTAGGTTGAACTAAGTAGGTAGGTAGATAGGTAAGTAGGTACCTACCTATTTAGGCTTACCTACCTACATAGGTAGATAAGTAGGTAGTTAGGATTTGAACACCATCTAGTTAGGTTATATAATTATGACCTACTTACCTACCTAGCCTAAATACCTATTTAGGTAGGTAGGTAGGTAGGTGAGTTAGGTGTATATACATGAATATTTTTATTTTATTTTGGGTTAAGCCTTTTTTTATTGGTTCATCTCAAATGCCCATGGTCTTTAATATGAAAATGTAAGACAAAACACTTTGTTTATATTTTTTCAAGATGAGAATGAAAGCCAAAACATATGGGATAATTTTTTTAATTGCAAGAAGTTTGCGATTAAACATTTTTAGTCGCAAATTACTTAAAACTAAAAAATTTATCCATATTTTTATCCTTGTTTTAGTTTGTATAAATAATATAATCAACAAAACAAATGATTACCTAGCTACCTAACTAGTTAATTAATAATGTAACTAATTAAATAACAAGATTAATAATTAATATAGATAAATTAATAAACATGTTAATTAATTAACCAATAAATTAGCCAACTAACTAAATATTTATAATATTAATCATAATTTTTTTATTAAATTTTATTATTATTATTTATAAATAAATATTATTTACTAGTTAAATAAAAATAATAAATATTTATTTCTAATTAGATATGAACTATAAGGATCTATGCACTAATTAAGTTAAATAATAAATTGGCTAATACTGAAATAATTAAGTAATTATTAACTATTAATTTTAAATTTTAAATATAAAAATATTAAAACCTTAATAATAAAACTAGTAACTAGCCTAGGTTAATTATTTTATTATAGTTATTCCCATTATTTTCATTTTTATAGATAATAATAAATATTATTATTATTATTTAACAATAATAATAACATTAATTGACGTATTATTGTAGCTAGTTAGTAGCCAAGGTTAGCTATTTTATTATTATATATTATTACATCACTTGTTGTAACTATTATGATTTATTATAATAAATATTTCTTTAATAAATAATAATAATAATTCTTAATGAGGACATTAGACCTTTGAAAATAGTTTCAGTATATATATATAATATTAGATATCTTTAGTTGTTATTTCAGTAATCATTATAAATGAATACATGAATATTAAAATATATAATTACTATTGGAAGTATGAACTAATTTAGGTTAATTATTTTGTTATTCATATTTTTATTATTATGTCAAATTTTATAGCTTTTGTAAAAGTATAAATATCAATATCTAATAATAATGATAATAATTTCAGTAGGCATAATGGTTTTAATTTCCGTAATTATCTTACTAATATCATCATCATCATCATTTTGTAATAAAATAATAATAATTTTTAAATTTTTGCCAAAGATAATGTTGAAGATTATTATTTTTATTTTAAGGTAATTCATTAATATAATATAATAATAACAACAACAATAATAAATGTCACTTGTATTAATTTAAAAAAGTATGATAAAAATAGCTTGGATAAACTTATAATATGGTCGTTCATATATATTCAAAGTATACATTTGTAAATCTTAATATATCCAACTATACATGTAGAATACAAAAAATACACCTTTGTATATTCATAGGGTTGCAACTAAATTGGTCACATTTGAAATTAATGGGTCATAAATTATTTTTCTTGGATGAAAGTCAAATTAAATGTTGTTCACATAGAAGGATGAAAACCAAAATAATCACAAACTAATTGCAATGTAGTCATAAATATGAACAAAATAAAAAATAGTTGCAAAATTATCCAAACATAGTCACAAGTGACTAATAGTGACATGTAGTTGCAAATAGACTAATTACATTTTGGCCGATTTTTACTAATGATGCATGTTGGAATGATAGCTACATACTTACCAACTTATCCTCTCTTTTCAAACCTCTTTCTTGCCCTAATAACTAGGCTTACATACCCAACTTTTTCCCCATTATAAATGTACATTCTTGCTTCCAAACTAAACTTCAGCATTTATTTTCTATTATTTACACTCATTATTTAAAACATTTTATGATGATTCAAAAAAATTGAATGAAATTTTAATAAATTTTCCCAACCAAGAATCAATTTACTTTATATATATATATATAATCTACCCAAATTCAAATGACGATATATGCTAGTTCAAATATAAGGGCTTTTGTGTAATGTTTGATATGGCATTCAAGTTAAACAATTCCATGTCAAAAAAAATTTAAAACATAAGAAGATGTATTCTAGAAGTTGTTTTTTTTCAACACCATAGTTATGAATGATGGAAATGATGAATAGATTTTCAATACCTTTTGCATTAATTTGCATATCATTTTTCTTTTTGGATTTCATGAATTCAATTTAATTGAATTTGAATCAAATTTAAGAATTGGAATTCAATTGAATAAATTCAAATTCAATTCAATTCAAGTTGCATGCAATTTTCATTCAATATTTTCATTCAAAATGGAACTTAATTTGCACAAGGTCAACTCATTTTTTTATCATTTCATTGTCATTGGTAGTGCAAAACAACTTGGAGCCCAAGTTGAATGAAGGTCCCCCCATTCTTTTATTCTCAAAAAACTTCCTCCCATGATAATGAAAGAATTATGACTAATTGTAAAACCCCCAAAAACCATGGGCATCTTATCTACTGTATATATAATCAATTTATCTTTCAATTCTTTGTTTTATGGATTTTTTCCCCTTAAACATCGAAAAGGATAACAAAAAATCACCATTTCAACAAAAAAAGGGAATTCCACATTATCAATATAAAATGTTTTCTAAGGGTCTTTTTTACTTCATGTAACACAACCCGTACAATTATTATTTATTAATATAGGATGAACTTTTAAATCATCAACAAATGTAATACCATGTCTTATGGAACATTTTTCCAATGATTTGGCCAAGAAAATCCTAGATACATATGGGGAGACCACTTAAACGAATGATGATGGTCATAAAATATTGTCATAAATAGTTTTTGAGGAACGGAAACACTTTCAAAAAGAAATTTATGTGCATTGAAATAGATAATACCCTAGTGATAAGTGCTCATGGGTGTGCACTACTAGGAAATGTGTTCATGCCTTCAAATTATTGATTGTGGCCTTTTGTTTAATGATGTAGGAAAATCGATGAACGGCATAAGATATGTGATCTTGTGTCATTAAAAGGATGTTCAAATGTTTAAATTCAATATGCATTTTTTGTATGCATGCACATGGTCGGTTGTAGTTGGCTACGAGGGGTCCTATGCATCACTTATGGGGTAGCCTATATTGCTTCAACTTCAAATATTCATAACTTATTCATATGGGCTCCAAAAAATATAAAACAATTTGTTGGAGTGTGTTTTTGAAATATACATAATGTTGATTGAATTTTTAAATCTACTTTGATTCATGCTAAGAAGGGACCCACAGTTTTAAATTGTTATCATAGGGCAGCCTACTTTATTTGTTATCATTTCAAGAATATTGTAATCAACCAACCTTCCAAATTGAGATATTGTAAATTCATGATAATAGTTATTATACAAATCACTATTGATTCCATATTTTAACTTTTATATATATTGTCAATCAAATTGAAATCTATTGTTATCACAAAGCTACCATATTGTATTGACACATCATTTTTCATTATAGTGTAAGGATGGGAGGAATATGCACCTTATTCAACTTTGGTCAACCTTTCCAATTGAAGTATGATGTTAAAGTAAGTTCCGTATTGCTCTATTGCTTAATTGACCAAATAACCCCTAACATAGCTCGACCAAGATGAACCAACATCTACATCGATACTATTCAACTTCTTGGGTGAAGCCTCATCATGACCATATTGAACCCTCAATTAAAATATTAAATTTGGACTCCGTGACCATGATTTAATCTAAAAACAAAACATTTGTAATGGTGTGAAAAAACCCACATGAATTGGGGTTTTACCATGATCTAGGAATGTGGGTTATTCTAATTACTTATACAAGGAATCAATTGGTATTTTTCATAATCCTTTTGAATATGGAAACCTTATTGTATGTCAAAATCTCATAATACACCTATGGTTCATGCTTGAAAAAATTTCATGTGCTATAATAATTTGGTAGCTTTGACATTGATTATATTATTTGTAGAAATGTTGATTTTTCTAAAAAATGTACGTAATATAATTTTGTGAGGGATATAGAAATTTCTTGGAATATCCCATTGACACATGGAACATTCAAAATTAATTGATTGTTCAAAAGATATGTGATGATTTTGCCCCCATAAAATTTCAAAAATCACCGCCATTATTTAAGAACTATAATTTGATGTAAAAGTATTATTTATGCAAATTTAGATATTATCATTTCAAGATAATTTATCATTATAAAAATTTCAAACATGAATGCCTACATTTAGTAAGTTGCACATTTATGGTCAATTAATTGCATAATTGTTTGCTATCAAAGGTCATTATATTCATTTGACATTTCATTTTCCATTTTAGTGCAAGGATGGGAACAATATGCAACTTTTTAAGTTCAATGCCATAAGTGAACTGAAATGAAACATAAGAAAAAAGTAAGATGAACTTTTGAAAAAATTGGGCATCTAATGGTACATTCACACATAGGGGTACCTAATCACTACTAATAACACTATTTAACCTACTGTCGCAACCCTACTTATTTAACTTATTCACAAAACAAATTACTTAACTCATATCACCAAACCTATTAACCCTAAACCCTACCCCTATATTCATGAAATTGCACTATATGATTATGAGTACGACCACTTGTATTTTTCACCCCTCTAATTGTCCATTGTAGCTTTTCAAGAACTTTGCAACTTTTATAATCACCTTGAGTGTGCACATAAACTTTCACCACAATACAAATCCATGATGTCAAAGGTAAAGTTTCATTGCTCTCCTTTGATTTGTAATTCTTCAATTTGAAAATTGTGTTCTCCAAACTTCAACTCCCATGAGGTTGCAATGTCTTTTCTTTTTTTGGTCCTTGCAAACTAGTTTAAGGTAAGCATGCATGTATGCATACATCAAGCACATCAAGTGTGGGTTCATGCACTCGTTTCGTAGAAAAAATTGACCAAGTTTGGTATTTTGATTTAAAGCCCCTACACAATGTTGACAATAGAGTTTTAGCTATCAATAAGTTGTGTGGTGTGTATGTATTGATCAAGATAAGCAAATAAGTAAGGTATGTGAAACTTTTAAAGTAAAAAATTGCATGCAAACTTTTTGTTGCAAATGATTCATGTGTGCAAAATCCATTGGTTGTAAATCAATTCCACAAGAGTTTATGTAAAACATGTAAATTTGTGTGTGAGTTTGTAGCAATTATGGCAACTCATGACTCTAATGTACCATTTTATTGAGTGATTTTATTGCTTTTGTGTAATATGCATACATGACTAACAAGTCACTTTTGAGGGAGAAAACAATTCCTAGACACAAATGACTTTGACATATCAAGGTAGATTTTTGCATTATGTCTACCTCACAAAACTCAATTCATTGGTCTTGAATATTAAGTCCTTGTTTTTCCTTCACCAAAATGCTAATTATGTGTAACTTGACAAACTCCAAGTTCATCAATCTCGATATTGATATCCTCATTTCAACCTCATCAAAATAATTTGAAGTTTAATTTCTATATGAGGAATATCAAACAATCCATTTGAAATCTTGTGAATGTTTTTGCCAACAACAAATGGAAGTTATTTTGGAAAATACTACAATTTTCACAAGCTTGATGATCTTCAAGTTGGTTAGTCCCCTTCAATTGCAATGAACATTACATGAAAATATATATATATATAAACAAATAGACATGTTATTCAAGTTGTAGATTTGGTATGGGAGATTTTTGGCAAATTATTGTTGGTTGGTGTTAAAAGGAAAATTTTGATTTTGATTATCCTTGCAAACATTGTAACATTTGGGTGCACAAAAGGTTGCGATAACAAGGTGTGATGTTTGCATGAAGGTTGTCGAGGATAAGGAATTTCAAATGAAGGTGGTTGTGAAAATGTAAAGAATATTAATTGACAAGTTATTAATAGTAATATGGAGATGATGACTTAATTTTCTGGTTAACATGCTGAGAATATTAAATTTCTAAATTTTTTCAAACAAACCTACCTCTAATTAGTACCACAAATAATATTGCAATTATTAATAAGCCATGTAGGCATGCTACATCAACTACTTATCAATTGGACATTAAGATATGTGAACTTATGTGTGTGGTACTAATTACTTCACTTTCATGTGTGGTACTAATTACTTCACTTTCATGTGTGGACATACCTAAAAATTTTATGGTTATCAATAAACAACATTCAATAGGGAACAAATTACATGCAATAACAAATTTCAAAGTTTTGAACAAAAGAATATCCATTCCCTTTAAAGCTCAAGTCCTTTTCATTTTTTGTTTTTATAATGTCAAAATATCTAGTCCAATTGATCTTTAATAATATTATATTTATATTTTTGGCATGAACTCTCCTCCTTTTAAAATCCTAGTCACTTATAATCATTCTATGTCATTTTTGTATAAATGATTAGGATAGAAATTGTCAAACTTGGGCTATTGCATGGTCTTGATGCCATTATACGTGGGTTGATGAATCTTGACAAAGGTTAAATCAACTTTCACAACAAGAAATAGAAGGTTTTTCTAGTACCCAAGTCCACTATGTTTTCAATAAGATGGGACAAAGTTCACTAATTGTAACATTGTATGGTTTGGTGAAAAAGGGTTAGTTGATTAGAACATTTATAGCGCAAGCCCATTTGATTATTTTAGAAAATCACATGTTTCATTAAGTAATTTCCCAATTATTATTCTTGAGATGAAAATTTTGAGGTCCCAAACATTTTGAAATCAAAATTTATACAACATGTATTCAAAGAATGTACAACCAATATATGTATAACTTGTATATGGTCAACATAATACATGCATATGAACATGATTAACAAGATTTAAACCAATGTTGACTAGTTTTGGCCTTTTAGTTTAATCCCCAAGACTTGTATCTAAACGAATTTGAAAAAATGTTAAGGGTAATTAGACCTAAAACTAAGTTCAATATACTCGAAGAAAATTTGTCTTTTGCAACTTGTTTTATGCATCTACACATGTCGTATGCAATTAAAAAATGTCACATGCAACTATTTTCTAGTTGCATGTGACATGTGTAGTTGCATAAGACAAGTTGCAAAAGACAATTTTTCTATTAGTGTTAATCTATGGTTTAAAAGTCCTTGTTGCAAGGCCCAATTTTTAAGACCTATTATTTGAAAAGGGAAATTGTGAATTCTCTTTAATTTGGGGGGTGCCTAAAGTATTTTTAAATAAATTATGATGGGCCAATCAAATTGATTCATTGAGAATTTTTCTTTTGAACTTTGGGACATACATTTTCCAACTAATTAATAATCTAAAATTGGACATGTTTTATAACTAAAACTAGGGTTTTTTATAACAATTAGACCTATCAAACCCAAAATTATTGCTTAAGAATACTTGATTTGGCCCTAACATTGACAAGTTTTAGTTTTTCAAAATATTTATTGGACCCAAAACTAAAGTGTCTTGCATTTTACAAAAAAAAAAGAACCTTTGACCTTAAGGGTTTTTCTTAAAAGTAAGAACCAACCAACATTAGTTTCCTTGGAGACCATCCATTTTTTTGCCAACTAATTATGACATGGCATTAAGTACTATAAAAAAATGTCAATGATTACATATATCATGTTAATATCAAATCATTTCCAAATTCAAACTTCAATGTTATGTGATTTCTTTTTCATAAATTTTTCAACTGAAACAAATGCATTATTAAATTTTTTTCAAAAATTTGCACACGTGTATAATAAAAAAACACACAAACTTCATGTCATGATTTGAATGAAAGCACATTGAATTTCATTTTTATTAAAAACTCAAAAAAATACATTATGTCAACAACCAATACTATGTAATCTAATTATATTCATTTGTAACATATTACTTGTTACTTATTAATTACTAAATGTATTTAATAGATTTTATCACAAGACCATAATATATGCACAAGACTTTGTCCATCATGAATCCACATATCTCATTGATAATTGCATGATTATCACTTGATTTCAAATGCAAATGTAAGTCATCATTTGAAAACCAAGTTTCTAATATTGTTATGACAATGATATTAATATGTTTGTTTATTAACATACTTAACTTCCATGGACTCTTTTTTTTGCAACATGTAGTATAGGTTGGGGAGTTTCAAAAAGTGTGATCATATCAACAAGGTTGTGAAAAACAATGGGAATGATATTACACCTCATTTATGTATAAGAAATAAGACCTAGGAGATCTCTATGCATGCATGTCACTTGAAATGACCCTCATGTTTGAACAACCTTTGAAGTAGAATATATTCATATATCTACTATTGTAATTATTCTTTTACCCTACATGCTTATATATATATAATGTTAAATTGTAAGATGATGGAGGTGATTTACATTGTTATAAGCGCAAGATGAAACTTTTGAGCAAGACATTCAACTTGTTAAAAATGGATGGTTCAACTTATGTACACATGTTGACAATTGAAGGATTGTGAAAGTAGTGACTAAACCATCTTAGTACTTTGGCAAGGGAGCACATAATTTCTTGAATTTCCATGTCAAAATTTTAAAATTATTAGGAATAGCAAAGGGGGATGATAATTTAAATTATAACGAATAAAACAATCATAATTATGACTATGGACCTTGCCAATAGTTGGGTAATATATAATATCATTTACTACTATACGACAACCTTAAGTGGTAAATTTTTTTTGTCAAAATGGACAAATAGTTGCATTGCATGGGGGTGGGACAACACAAGAGTTCTTGTTGTGCTTTTGACTACAAGTTTTCACCTTCTATAACCTTAGCCACTTCTATTGAAAAAACTTATGTTCATTGAATCAAGTGTGCTTTTATAAAAACAAATTATTGAACACTACCAATGATCTTGTGGCTAGAAGTGATCAAAGGTTTGAAAGTTTTAAAAAATAATCTTTTCCCATTTGGCACATACATGTATTCCAAATCTATTTGTTAAATACATGCAAGTCCATGTTTATCACCTATTAAGGTGAGAATCAATAAACTCATGAAAAGCCTTATAAAGGTTTTGAATATCTCAACGCCTCTAATGAATATTATATAACAATTATTTGACTCAATTGGGTTCTATTGTTTTGGGATATTTTGAGTGACATTTATGGTGACAAGAAAAGAATGGGTTGCATCAAAGTGCCCATAACATTTCAATTAAAGAAAAAGACATGCAAAAGTCTTTGAAGTTTGTACTATTGCATGCATGCCACTAGTCAAATTGCAACCTTGACATGTTACCTACAAGGTCAATACTTTTTTTTCCCTTTTTTGTTTTTTTGTTTTTGTTTTTTGCTAAGCGATTAGCTGGTTGACTAAATTAAAAAATTGAGAACTTAAATAAAGGGGGGGGAGGGGGGGGGGGAAATAACTTTCTTTCCATTTGTTGATTATGATACAATATCTAAATCACATGCATGGAATTGACATTGTGGACCAATTGTGCAATGTTACATGAACCAATTAAACATCCACAAATGTTGGGCATAAAGTTTTCATGCTTTTGCATGTTCTACACATATTTTTTATGTATGTTGTTTGCATGGAACAAAAAGAAACCCATATGTTATCTTACACATGTACTTCAATGTCCATGCAAAGATGTTGGCAAGAGATTTTATTGTCGAAATAGGCAAACATTTGGCACGAGGACAAAAAACTTAACCCATATAACATCCATCATTTGATGAATTTATCAAGTTGGAATAAGACATTAAAATTTTTGTGTTTGAAGGAGTTATATTATGTATGATTGAATTTTAAATGTGTTTGCTACAAGTGTATTCAAGATAAGTGTTTAAAGAATGCATGAAAAAATCATCTATCCTTTAAACTTAAACCTTGTTGTTTTCCAATTAAAAAGATTATATGTGTATTGATTTAATTTTTTTGGAGTACATTAACTAACATAAACTAGTTAGTTAGTATGTTGGATGATGCATCCAATTTACAAGATTTAGCAAGTTGCAATGTATGATAGAATACTAAAGATCCATCTCCATGAACAATTGAGGTCAAAAGGGGGGCATAGTTGGAATGCAAGTTGATCCATGAAAATGCATGAAGTCATACTAAGTTGGCTTTTGTTTTGTTCACAATTTCTAAGATCTTATTACATTCAAAATTTTGTGAATGTTCAAAAGATTGAACCCAAGCTTTTCAATTGGAACCTCAAGGGTGTGCATTCATACTTGAATTGTACTAAAAAGGTTTGAAGGTACATGTCTTTGAATCCTAAGTTTAAGTCATGAGGTTCACTAAATGCTTGTTGATGAAGCTCCGAAATTATTGACAATAGTTTCCATCTCGATTTGACTCATTTGCAAAAATTCGAGATTCCTCAAACAAATTTGCTAGACAAAAAGGTGAATTTGTAGCAATATATGTTACATAACATAAAGCACTAAGAGGAATTTCCTAATGTATTTGGATGGCAACTTAAATTTGTGAATATTCCTCGTAGAAAAGAGAAGCTTTCCTATCCCTACTCATTAAGAGAGAGAGAGAGAGATGGGGATCTTACACGTGATTTTATGTGTAAGATCCCTCCTACAGCTGATTTATGGAATGTTTAGGTTCATGATAAGAGTTTGCCTCTTATCATGAACCTAAACATAGGTAAACCCATGAGTTGGTTTTGAACGCATGGGTTGTTAGAGTACCTTTTGCAGTTTCAGAGGCACCTTTTTTCTTTCTAAAAATAAGCCTTTAGTCTACATTTGTCTTTCTCATTTTTTCATTTCTCAACAAAGCAGAATCTGCTGTTTCTTTAAGTAAGGGGGAGGCTCTATCTTTAGACACTTTCTTGAATTTTGATAACCTACACTCAGCTTGTGGGCCTGAATATAGGGGTCTCAAATCCTGGAAGGATCTGTCAATGAACCTCATCAGTCCATCATGAAGGATGGATGGTAAGTGGTCAGAAAAACAGTTTTCTGTTGGGTCCCAGCTCCCTACCTAACCATGGTAGTTAGCTCAGTTGCTTTTTCTTACTACTTACATACTCACAACCACCAAGCAGGTTGTTAGTAGGTAGGTAGGTAGTAAAAAACAGCCCTTACCTATGTACAAACCATCTACTTACCTAGTAGTTACCTATTTTGCTACCTATCTACCTATATATATATGAGACCTATTTCTAACAGAATGGGTTACCAAGGTGAAACCAAATATTAACCCAGTTTGAGGTTCATCTATAACTGAGTAATAAGGGGCATCCAGTGGATGGTGAGCTGGTGGGTGCTGCTGGTTCACAGTGCCATTAAAGAAACAACACCTTGCTTGAAATTAGTTTGAACTTGAGATACTAGACCAATGATTGCTTGAAACATTTCCAGGTTTGGTGTTTGGAAGGAAGGTTGTATCCACTTGTCTTTTTTGGAGTGGGTTGGAAGATGCTCTAAAGTTTGTCAATGGTACTTTGGAAGGCTCATCATGTCAGGGTGTTTATGTGTGTTCTTGAGCGTGGCTTGGGGAGTTTGGTGTCGCCTTTTTTCCAGTTTTCTGCTGAGTCATTTCATTCATGTTTGAGTGCTTTTTTGTCTGTTAGTAAACAATTCGCTGTTTGAAAGTGTGTCTGGCATGGTGTACAGGTGGTCCTCCTACGCTTCCTTCACTCCACACGTGACCGCAAGGGTGAAGCCAGGGTTTGTAGTCAAAGTGGCAATCATCAAGAAAATAATTTATAGCCAAATTTGGCTATATATTACAACAAAACAGAATCCTTCTATGCTTTTGGCTACTTACTGGAACTTATCATCAAAATCTGGCTGATTTCGAATTATTTTCTTTGAAATCTGGAGAATTTGAGTCATTTTTCCCCATGAAAAAATCCTTTGTATTGGTTGAAATCATATTTTTCAGGTCAAAATTTGATGAAAACTCGCCAGTAAAACTAATGCTGGGTGAAGTAGCACACACACCGGTACCTTAACCTGTTTTGAGTGAGGCCTCTTCGTGACCATATCAAGCCCCAAAAATGTTAGATTTGGACTGAGAGACCCTGATTTAGTCTAATCATAGGCTATTTCTAATATTTAGAAGAAATTTAAATGGACTTTGGTGTTTCTAGTTTTTACCAGTACCAGTGTGGGTGCTGGTTCGCCCAAGGCCACAAGTGAGCTCCAAAAATCATGCACAGTAGAGTTATCACACAATCGCACAATTGAGTTATCTATAAAGTGGCCCGAACTGGGGATCCTGGGCCCCAGTTTCGGTGCTGAAAGTTGAGATATGAGAAAAGTTAGGATGAAATCAGTAATGCAGGAAAAAGAAACAGGGGATCAAACTAGTTTTCTCACCTAAATTGGTCCTCGGGAAAGTTTGACCCCCAGTTTAGTACTTGCATTGACTGGTAGCTTGTGTTCTTCATTAAAAATCACAAAAAGATTCTGCAACTCTTCTAAACTAATACCCAGTTACATGACACGACACTCTATTTTGAACTAATACCCAGTTTCATGAAACAGAACTCTATTTTGGGATGAAACAAGGATTAGAGGGTCAAACTACAGCCCATAGACAGGTTGGTTCTACAAATAACTCTAATATATTATTGGATGAGACCCAAAACTGTACAAAAACTGGTATCAAAGAACTTGCAGTTGAACTTGATTTAGACTTTTATATGTATGTGCGAGCTTGGAAATATGGAAAAATTCATGGACTTTCCTGACCTTGGAACACAGAATCCTGTGCATGAGCAGTTGAAAGCATAATGTCAAATGTTTTTTTTAAAACCACACATTAACAATTGTTGGATGTCTATTTTTCCATTCCAGTTAATTAGCTAGAATTACCGAGTAACAAAAATGCAACTTTTTTGCAACAATATTATGGAGTTTCAGTAGTTTCCCAATCTTGTGATTCAATTTCCAATTTCTTCATTTCTGGAGATGGAAATCCAGTTTGCAAATAGGTATTATTACCAGTCACACGTTTAGATAAGTAACTCCCACAATTGTTTTCCAAAAGAACTGGGAGTCAGGTAGTTTTCCACATTGTTTGTACTATTCATGAACAAGTATCCCATCAGCTAATAATCCAATCATACAATCCAAAACATTCTTTCATTAAAAAAAGATAATTTTTAATGTTCAAATCCCACTAAGACAACCAATTTTCACCTGGCATAACACCTGGTGATTGTCGTAAAACATTTCACATCTCACATGTATGTCCCCTATTAGGTAGGCTAATGTAGAGCAACAAGACTTTATCAAGAATGCCGTTCAAAGCAAAGACACAAATGAATGGTTTATACTGTTCTAACTCATCAAAAGAGTGCACAGTCTCATGCTGCGTATGGTTTCTCCACAGCATCCAAAATCTTCCAAAAAGCTTTTCCACATTTCCACCTCACAAATTCTGCACACACAATTCATAGTACATGAGTCAGGGCTACCTCTCTACTTCCACCACACTACAACAGTTTCCTGCATCAAATCATTGCTGCTAATTGAATGACTTGAGTGGTTCTTGAAAGTACTTGAGCTTTCAGATGTGGTCACTCACCATCTTCTCTTTCTTCAGTTTAATGCTCTTGATTGACAGCTTCTTTGAAGCCTGCTGAACACCACCATGAATAAGGGGAATTGGCATGGTTGACTCCAAACAACCTCTGGCAGCCTTAAAAGTATGGAAGACCACAACACTGCCACAAGGTAATTCCTGGCGACTACTTCCCTCACAAATGTATCCCCCTGGGCAGAAAGAGGCTGCAGATATGCCTGTATGCATGGCACCCTTGCAAAGGCCAGTGACATGCATTGACATGGAAAAAACTGCAGGACGGAAGATGGCCACCACATTTTCCACAAGAGTTGGAATATCAACCTGTTCAGGGCCATAACCCATTGATTCAAAGCTGGCATAACTGAACCCATCTTCAGGTGTGACATGAATGGTAGAGTGACAACCTCCTTCTATACCATTCATTGAGTAGCCACAAGGGTCAAATGCAAAATCACAAATGCAAGATTCAGGAAGAAGACTTCCAATATTTGCTCTCTTTGTCATGTCAGCCCCAGTGTCCTTGCCTGAAGTCTTGAAAAACTGAGCTGCAGATTTTTTGTTCAGTTCCGTCATACACATCTCCAGGGTATAAATGGGATCAGCTGCAGGCGTGTTGTGATCAGCAGCAGTGTATACATGCCAGTTTGGAAACTTGGCTGTGTTTCCCATTACATAGGCACTTCCACCATCTCCCAGATTCCCAAAGTATTTCTCCAGATAACTAACCTCATCAGCAAAACTTCCATGGGGATAGGGCTGCACTGCAGGAAACATAAA
>Ga0116227_10009727_pt1 | contig 17262 bp, 14 predicted proteins | sample S1TSphgellanicum_FD_89693 | JGI IMG/M metagenome (GOLD analysis project Ga0116227, IMG submission 89693) | Host-associated microbial communities from peat moss isolated from Minnesota, USA - S1T2_Fb - Sphagnum magellanicum MG | ecosystem: Host-associated > Plants > Peat moss > Unclassified...
ACAAGGTACTCTTGTGGTTAAAAGTACCTTGGTGAAATTTTTTAAAAAAAAAAAAAAAGAAGAAAAAAAAAATAATAAAAAAAAAAAAAAAAAAAAAAGATGGAGACTAGATTTCTAATAGTCCAAAAAAATCTCGTTGAAATACTTTGGATGCCAAGAGTAGTTCGACAATGGCAAATGAAGTAGCACAAGGACACGAAGAAAATGTGGAAGAAAAGTGGGCCCAATAAAACCCAAGATTTTTTTTCCAGTTGGAGATGGAAATGAAGAAGAAATAAAAAGAAAAAAAAAAAGGAAGAAATTAGGCATAAAAATCCCATCAAGCTATTCAACAAATCAAAAAGAATAAGAGGAATTTTTTTTAAAAAGAAGAATAAGGGGGAAGTTAAAGCCATTGAGCTACTTTTAACATTGAAAATAGTAGTTGAAAAAGAAAAAGAGGAAGAAGAATATCAAGAATAAAAGGACAAGGAAGAAAAATGTGGGATAAAAGAGCCCATTGAGTTACTTTCGATGTTGATAATAGTTTGACAATTTTTTTCTATAGTTATAATTCAATAATAAGAAAAAAACAAAAAAAAGGTGAAAAAACAAAAGAAAATGGGACAAGAAAAACCCATTGGTATACTCTTAGTGCTAAAAGTATCTTGACATGTTTATTTTTTGCAATGGGAGTTGAAAAGAAGAATAGAAGAGGAAGAAATAGAAGAAGTGGAGGAGGAAGAAAAATGGGTTATAAAAAAAAACTCATCAAACTACCCTTCACGTCAAAAGTAGCTTGACATGTTTTTTTTTACAGTAGTTGTTGAAGAAAAGGAATAGGATGATGATGAAAAAGAAAAAGAATCTTGGACAAGCAAATTTTGCCGAGTTACTCTCAATACCAAGAGAAGCTCGGCAAGTTTTTTTTGAAGCAAAAATAGAATAGTTACAAGAAGAGGAGGAGGAGGAGGAGGAAAAATGGGAGAAAAAAACCTATCAAGTTACTTTTGACACCAAGAATAGTTCAATGGGATTTCTTCTTGTAACCAAACTCAAATGCAAAGATGGAAATCATCAAAATGAAGAAGAAGAGGTGGAGGAAGCTAGAAGGACAAACAAAAACCCACCAAATTACTCTTGGCATTGAAAATAACTTAATGGGTTTTTCTTTTGTAATTGGAAAAAAAACTTATGAGTTTTTTTTAATCATAGAAGAAAAAACCAATGAATTATTCTTGGTGTCAAAAGTAGCTTGATGGGTTTTTCTTCTACAATTGATAATAATTTTTTTTAAATTGAGTTTTTTTTAATTGTTAAAAAAAAACTTGCCAAACAAAAAAAAATCTTTGAAGCAAAGCCCAAATGTATGTAAAGGAAATCATCAAGAAGAAGAGGAAGAAGAGGTGGAGGAAGTTAAAGGGATGAAAAAATTGATAATAATTCGACAAGTTTTTCTTTTATAATTGGAAAAAAAAACTTTTGAAAATTTTTGAATTGCTGAAGAAAAACCTACCAAGAAAAAAAAACCTTTTGAATTTTTTTTATTCTAAAAAAAAAACTTGTTGAACTACTCTTGGTGTTGTGAAAACTTTAGTGGAAGTAAAAAAAAAAACTCATTTTTTTTTCGTCCCCAAGCAACTTTTGATATCGAAGGTTAAAGGCAACATCAACCTTTTTTTTCGACCATGTGTGAAATTCATTGCTTTAAGATTTGAATTTGATGGAAGGCCAAAATAAAAGAATGATTTGCCCTTGGCTTTTAACATTGGGCATCGAAAGTTGGAAACCAAAAGCCAAAAAATTACTCTTAACCCTTCTTCAAACTTTGGGCCTGAAGTTTGATAAGGGGCATGAGAATTTTATTTTTCTTCTCCTCATAATTTTTCTTTTCTAAAAACATTTTATTTCCAAGTCTTTGGATTTTATTTTGTTTTAAAATTGTCTAAAATAGACTTTGATTGGAAATTCTTAAATGTTTTAAGATTGGAAGTCAATCCAAGGAGGCAAATTAAGCTTTTATTTTAATTTTACCCCCATGTGAAAAGGACTTTCACACTAATGTGATTGCCTTTTACATGTTTTTAGATTGCATGGAATAGGACTTCTTAGCAGAGGAAATGACTTGCATTAGATTTTACAAGAGGTATATACTTTAAATCCATTCCAATGTTTTTTGTCCAATGCCATCCTTATTTATAGTCCAAAATCAGATTTGGTTACTTTGGTCAAAATAATAAAGCTTTCAAACAAACCCATGAGAATAATTATTTGGAAGATATGCAAGAAGAAATTTATGCATAGGTATAATTTATTGAGCTCATCAAAGTTATAATCCATTTTATTTCTATCATTTATAATTTGTTTATGTTTTGATGTGGTTCATCTATGTTTCTATCACACATTTTGTGAGGTTCATCATAAAATGTCGTCCCATGGGACAAGCTATTTTTTGAATCCTTGAAACCTCAAGAACTTGAATCCAATATCTTTAGAAAAATGCATTCCACAAGCCTAAATGAACAAAAAATTCAAGATAATGGAGTTCATGATAAAAAACAATATTCATCCCAAAAAGAAAGTTCGAATGAATATACCTTTATGTATAATGATTTCAATGACCATAATGCGCCTTACATTAAAAATCAATGTGCTTAAAATGGAATGTGTGGTGTGTGCCAAATTCCTATGACCTTTTCTTAAAGGAGACAATGGGCGGTTGGTTGTGGTTGTTATCGCATTGTTGGCAACAACTTGATTCACAATTCACGGGTAACCATTTTCAGGCAAATAACAATAAGTTTCATGGTCAAGATTGTAAAACAAAAAATGAAGTTAGTGACATTTTCATAAAATGTTCATACATTTTTGCATCTTCTGTTTTCATTGAACTATCTAATTCTTCCTCAAGTGATGACTTGACATTCTTTCTTTCATTAACCAAATCATCGAAAGGGATTTTTTAATCTTGTGCCCCATTGTCATTAGAACCTTCCACCCCCATTGGGAGTATTCAGTTTATTGTTTCTTGCTTCTATGCAATGGTGTTGCCAAAACATACCCCCAACAAGTTACGAAATTTAAATTATGACAAGATATTTCTTCACAAAATCTAATTTTCATCAATTACTTTCAATGGGGATCTTTTATTCGAATTTTTGTCACTATTTTTTGAATGCTCACAACCCTTCCCAAATGCAATGCATGGACAAAAAGTTCGATGGCCATGTTTGGTGCAAGGTGATCACAACCAATATCAGAAATAATTTTGGGTTTAGTTTAAGGAAGGTTCATTGCTTGGGTCATTTGCATTATGCCTAAGATGATTGTGAAAACTTTGTGTTCTCTGGCTCTTATAATGAAATCCTTTCACTAGTAAAAATTGGCCAAAATGTAACCATTATATTTGTGAATACATGCGACTATTAGTTATTTGTAACTACATTTGGACATTTTTGCAACTATCTCTTGTGTTGGTCATATTTGCGATTATAGTCCAATTAATTTATGATTATTTTGGTGTTCATCCTTCCATGTGAACAACATTTAGTTTAATTTTCATCCAAGCAAAACAATTTATGTCCCATTAATTGCAAATGTGACCAATTTAATTGTAACCTTATGAGTATACAAAGGTGTATTTTATGAATTCTAAGGAACATAGTTGGGTGTATTATGATTTATAAATGTATATTTTGAATTTATACGAACAACCATATTAAATGTGTATTCAAGCATTATTATTAGCATAAATGGCCTTGATATTATGTTTACACTAATTAGTGTATATTTTGAGTATATTAAAAATTTATGTAAAATATTTGCTAAATATATTATGTCCATATTAAAAGTCTATTCAAACCATCTTATTATATTTCTTCAAATTATTACAAATGACATTTATTATTATTATTATTAATTTTTATATTTTTATATTAATTACATGTAACAAAAAATTCATATATTATTATCAAATTCTTTTCAAATGACTAATGTACTTATTGAAAAATAAATTTTATTTATTAAAAATGAAAAATTAATTAAAATAAATCATAATAGCTTTAATAAAAGACATAATAATATATATTATTATAATAATATAGCTAGCTTATGCTAGCTACAAATTACATTATTATTATTACTATAAGTAATCAATTATGAAATATTATTAGATTAATATAATAATTACTAGGATATATTAATATATATTTTTATATTTTTATATTTCAAATTTATAATTGATATTAATTAATAATTAATGATATATACTTTTTATTTTCAGTTTCATTATCTTATTACTTTATAATATTGTATTACATTTTTAGTCGCAAACAACTTGTAACTAAAAAAATTATCCCATATGTTTTGGCTTTCATTCTCATCTTGAAAAGTATATAAACAAAGTGTTTTGTTTCACATTTTCATATTTTCAAAGATGGGCATATGGGATGAGTCAATAAAAATGACTTAACCCAAAATAAAGTATAAATATTCATGTACTTACACTTAACTATGTACTTCCTTAACTTACCTACCTACCTAAATAGGTATTTAGCTTAGGTAAGTAAATAGGTCCTTTTTAGATAGATGTTTAGCCTAGATGGGTAGGTAGGTATATAAGTAGGTAGGTACTTAGTTCAACCTACATACTTAAATATTGATTTGAATTTATTTGGAAATTTTTAATTAACATGCCACATGGCAAATTTTTGTTGCACCACGTGTCACAATCTAAACCATCTAAACAAAAAAAATTAAACGTTTTAGATTATTTCAAAATAATAAAAAAATATTGAATTATTAAGAATTGGGACACGTGGCAACACATAACTTATTCCCATTGTTCACTAAAAAAATCAAATATTAGTTACAAGCAACAATAACTATATGACATGTCAAAGGATGCAGGCATATTTTGTTGACTTTTTCTTTCATCCAAAATTTGTTGTTGTTTGTGACTAATGTCAATGCGACTTGTTTAATGTGATTATTGAGATTTTTGTTGCAAATGTCATTTGTAATTAAAAATTAATTGCATGGACCAATTGCAAAATGGTCATTTCCTACTAATGTTTGGTGCAGTGAGTGCATTCATATTCTAATCATAGGTCAGATGGCACTAACTTCAACTACTTTTTCATTTTCATGTAAATTTAATGTATTCTTCCTTTTTGGGTTGTAAATTGTAGTGGACGAAACTATTATGTTGTGCATAGACTCTAATCTATCTTGAGAGCAACGATTCATCTTAGGATCCACAAACATCCTATTGCAGATAAAAAAATGTATTAAGTCTATGGATTAGATTAGAAGGTTGATGTAAAGGAGGTGGATCGCATGCTTGATGTGAAGATATATGTAATTTCCTTGAATGCTAACAAGACCTTCTTAGCCAGGCATTTGCTAAATGATTATAGCAAAGGCATAGTGGAGGTTTTCAATGGTGAACATCCATTGACAAGTTTTGTGAACTAAGCTCTCCTAATGTTCATAACTTTGTTGCTTCTTTCAAGCCTTGTTCAAGGGGTGGTTATATTGATAGCATCTTTGAATTGAAGTTTAAGAGTCATTATGACTGCATCCAAGAATGTTACTTCCTAGGAAAAGTTTTAAGACAAAAAGGGTTCATTTTCAAGATGTCAATAAATGGTGTGGGGAGTGAAATGAGCCTTTTCACACAAATGTAGCCTGTAAGGGATTTGTAGAACTCTTGGATCATGTTTGATTATGTGAAGCATGTTACTAGCTAGATAATTATGGTTTGCCATGTTCATGGTCTTACTTATTGTAAAGTGATGACCATAGTGGTTTGTGACATGTAGTTTAAGGACATTAAAGTTCAACAAATCATGTGGACAAAACTTAATGAAACGATGTTGAAACATAGTTTTCCAAAACCAAGTTTCAAAGGATTCATGGTTGATAATGCACAAGCCAATTGGAATGTGGTTAGAATTGTCTATGGTTAGGGAGATTGATTTGTCAAGATGGTTGATAAGGAGCACATTTGTTTATTCCATTGGATTCTATAATTTGATGAGCACACCAAACAACTAATCAAACTTAAATTGTTAGATCAACATAAAACTTTTTACCACCAGTACAAAAAAAATAACATCCCTTGGGGAGGTTGATAATCTCTATGTTCTAATTTATTATTGGTGGCTTTCATCTGGGGTTGCTTTTGAGATAGGTGTCAATGAACTTAATAATTGGCTTAGCTTATGGAATTTTCATGTCAAACAATGGGGAGGTTTCATGGTCCATGTGAATATTTCTTTTGCAAAATTCTTATGACTTCCTTTCTCTTCTTTGCATTGAAAACTTGAGTTCCTTTTGCACCATATGTCACAACCCTAATTTTGGGTTCGTGACCAAGGTAAAGGGGTTACAAGGTTGTGGGCCAAGAGGAAGCCTGGGAGTCACATCACACATTCCCGGGAGTGTAAAAGAATGTAAGAAAGTGTGAGGGAGTGAACCCTTACACTCCCAAGGCAACTCCCACTTTGGGAGATGGAGTCATGGTGAGCTCCCGAAATTTCAGAAAGCAATTTTAGGGGTCAAAATCAATGGCTTGTGGCGTTCTTTATATCATTGGAAAGCTTTTAGAACTTAGATGTCTAAAATGGGCTCGCATTACTCATTTAGACATTTACAACACAAGTTATGGCCAAAAGAAAAGCCGGGAGTCAAATTGTCAGTTTGACTCCCGACCACAAAAAGTCAGGAATCGACCCAATTTACTTGGCTGTAGGGGGCGTGCAATATATTGTTGGAAAGTTCTTGATGAGAACTATAATTTTGCTTCAAACTGCATCCCAATCCAAGGTCTAATCACAAAATTATGGGGCTCCAAAGTCGTGGGAGTCCCATTTGGCTCAATTTCGGGACTCCCACTTGCGAGTCCCGAGAGAGAAAAACCATTTGGATGTAGGCTCCATGGCCAGCCACAGAGTATACTATAAGGGGGAAGGTGGTGGCTTCCCCCAAGTCCCGGTCGTGGTGAGTCTACTGTGTTCGTGTTACCCGTGGTTCATCTTAACACCAAAGGTGCTCCAACTATGTACTAACCATTTTGTGTGGGTTGTGTGCAGGCCCGTGTGAATGAGTGAAGCTTGTTAACTCTTCTTAGTCTCATCTCGGAGCTCCAAAATGCCCCCCTACCCCTCAAAGTGTTGTGAGCTAGAAAACGTGCCCCGACTCCTCCCTTTTCCCTTGTGTTCTACTTGGACTCACATTTGAATCCTTCAAGGAGTTAGGAGTGCATCACTATACCTTCGTCTTCGTTATGACATTTCAGATTTCACTGAAATTTTTTTTTCCTTGGATCTCCAAAAGTTCATCAATGAAGAATGGGCAGACATGCCCACTTGCAATGTAACAAAAATTGTGCATAACATATGGTTGTAGTAGTTGAAAAAACATGGCACTTGTTTGTACACATCCACTTTGGACAACTATGTTCATGTTTTCCTTTGATCTCCAAAAGTTCAACAATGAAGAATGGGCAGACATGCCCACTTGTAATGTAACAAAAATTGTGCATAACATATGGTTGTACCAATTGAAAAAACATGGCATTTGTTTGTACACAACCATGTTGAACAACTATGTTCATGTTTTTAAATTGTTTAGATTATATAAACAATATTTTCAAAGCAATCCACCTAGTCATGGACCTTATAGGAATGAATTTTTTTAAAGAAGGCCCAAGGGTTTAGTGATCCTACTAGACTTGCGGCAACTATGCCAAATTACATGTCCAAGTCATCTTTTAGAAATCGCCTTCTACACCTTGAGGATGAAAAGTTTTTTGGGTTTGCCAAACGACCTTTTAATTATCTTTTTACATAAACAATGATTCCCATCGTTTTGACCATGTGAATTTTTCTTGTCCACAAGTAATTATTCCCCCTGTTGAACCCAATATTGTTAAGGATGTACACATGTTGTCGTCTAGTTTTAGTAATTTACAAGCTTTGTTCCTTTGAGGTGGACTGTCCAAGTGAAGTAAATCATTTGTGTTGATGGTTAATGGGATATTAAACATTACCCACCCAGTTTTGTAATTCAATGTTTTACACTCCAAAAAACCATGAAACTTAGATGCAAAACAAAAATCAATCTTTACAAATCTATAAATGGAATTCATGCTCCATGTTATTTAGGTTTTTGGGTACAATATCGAAAGGAATCATTCGAACATCGTAAGCACTAGTTTTTTTCCCAATGATTTGAATCGTTGGTTAAGTGGGACAATGTAAAAATATGCAATTGCTAGGCCTTCAATTCTAATTATATGGCCTATCCAAGAAGGTATTTAATTTAACTCAATAGGAGGTAACAACTTTAGAAAAAACATTGTTTTTCTTTGATTGCCTACATAGAAATAACATTTGAAGTTTATTGGTTCACAATCTTTTAGTTCAAGCAATTCCCATGTGCCTCTTATGAGTTGCCACAGCCTTGTGAAGCCATCCAATGCAAGTTGTTGGCCTACAATTCGTAGTGGCAAGAAAATGAGGTGACTTTCCATCTTCAAATAAACACAACAACACACCAAAAATTGGGAGGCTAACATTTTATTTCTCCAATGCATTATTTTCTCCCTTGTTGATGTCCCGCCACCTAGGTATGGACGAATTTATAAGATTTTTTCTAATGACAAAAAATATGATGCATTATTGGAAATTTCCCTAGATGTTCACATGTATATTTTGTTGCAATGTTGGTAGCTTATTTGGGCAATTGTGGGGCATATGTGCAATGTAAACATGTGTATAATGTCTTGCAAACGATTATGTTTTGTGGGTTCACGGAAGAATTCATTCATCATTACACGTGGAGTTGGGATGAAGTTCAATGTTTGGTGATGTATTCTAAGGCCTTTGGACTCTAATGATAGTCGATCACAATTGTATTTGTATCAAATCAATTGTGATTTTCTCATTCATGAAGCTTGCAATATGGCATGGACTATGTAAGAAATTTAAATTCCAGTTACGACCTAAGAGTTTTTTTTCCACTATGTATTATTTCAATATTTTTTATGAAGATGCATATTCTTTTTGTTCTTGTGAATACACATTAGTGGTGTTCATAAAGTTATTTCCATTTAGGCCATGGCCAATATTAATAATAAAACCTTTGATGGTCATAACATGTTTCCATGTATATTGTTTATTTATATATAATATTGTAGTACTTTGGCCATTTCAACACAAGTTAGGCAAACAATTAAAGATTTTGATAACTTAATTTCATCAAATATTTTTCAAACATGCAGTTTCCACCCATTTCAATAATTATGAATATATTATAATTTTTGTCCAAAAGCTTCAAAAATTTGGAATATTGGTTGCACCAAGGATGATGAAATGCATCCTTTTGTTTTTTTTGCCTTCAAACCTTCACATGATGCAACACTTGAGGGCTTTATTAGAGAAACCCATGTTCAGATACAATAAACCATTGTTGATTCCATGCCATGCCATGGAATATTCTACCACATCATATGCATGTTTTTTTGGGATTAATAATGGTTTATTGACTCTAAATTGGGTTTGTCATGGAATATTTTGCCACATCACATAAAATTTGCCATGTGGAAAACAAATATACCAAAAATATTCCATGACATGGCATGGAATATTTTAAAGATTTTTTTTTGCTCGTGTGAACAAGCTTGTTTGTTCTCCTGAATGTGTTCGCCTATTCACCCATTAGCGTTGTTGGCCATATGGGAGGAATTAATCGTATAAGTTCCATCCAAAAGGTTAAATAAAATTTTGTTGTAAATTTTTTAGATTTAAACTTAAGTACTTACCTACCTAAGTTAGACCTAAGCTTAACCTAGGTGCCACATGGCCTATTGTAAATGGCTTAATCGACATAAAATTAGGTACTTTAAGCACTTAATTAGGCTATCATAGGCCTTCATGTGGCTTATCATAAGTGGTCCAACTTTAAGCTAACCCTAGATGACTATAGGGCAATCTTAACTTGCCGCGTGGCATAATCTTAGGCCGCCATGTGGCACAATCTAGTTGCTTTAATTGAATGGTTGAAGAAAAAAAATTACTTGGTAAAATATTTCAAAAAATCCCAATGATGTCATGTGTCACATTCTCAAGCTACCACATGTGAACAAACTACTAGCATGCATTGTAGTTGAAGGTGTAGTTGCAAGTGTAGTCACATGAATTCATCCTTGGATACATGTATAAAATTGTCATACTCATATTTTACAAAAAAATATTTCATCCATCATTTGTAATTGGTGTCGTTGGCAACTTGTCATTTGTTATTAAATTGACTTTTAATCACAATTGTTGCTTGTGACTAAAACCTAGTTGCAAATAACGTTTTTTCCAATGTTGGGCCGATATCACAAATACCTTTAGATATCATTCGGGCATCCCAGTTTGATCCCTTTAGGGTATCATCATGAGTGATGCCTTGATTAAAAACCAAACTATCGGTTGTGATAACCGAATGTGAAAATCGGTTTAATTTTTTTAAAAAAATAAAATTGAAAACCAAGTAAGGGTTTAGGATTTACTCATGTTAGGGTCTTAAGGTTTAACTACTATGAAAAATTAGTACAAACATTGAGAAAGAAGTTATGAAAGTCCATTGTTTATTTCTCATTACTTGGAGGTACAACATTAAGTCATCCTAATTTAATTAGGGTTAAAGGAAGGACAACTTCATCATTAAACTCACATCAAAATTTGCCTATCAAATTTAATTTGCCTTGGGAGATGGGAGATCCAAGGAAATGCTAGTATTTGGTGGTAGGTACTTATTAATGGTAGGCTAGGTTAGATGGTAATGATGTTTGGAAAATTAACATTATTATTGGGTTATTATTTCAACTTCAAAGCTAATATTTTTCTTTTCAATTTTGTGATGTAGCTAAGGTGATTATTTAACCAGATATGAAATTTTTTGAAAAATTGAATTATGTTTTTGGTTATGCACTAGAATTTAGGATAGAATCTAGTAATTCTAAATATTTGAAATATTTTTAAAAAATTGACAACTAAAATCCTTTAAAATCTTGAATAGTTTCCATTTTTTTTTAAAAATTGCCAAAACAAAACACTATTTTATCTTCTCTTTTTTTCAAAGAAAGAACTAGCAGGTAAGGTTTGGGTATTATGGACCCATGACTAACAATTTTCAAAAAATCAAAGGACTAAATTTCACTCATAATTGTAAATATCAAAAAACCAGAAGAACTTAGCGCCAAAAGATTTGGTTTTTTTACCTATTCTTCCATAAATCCAGTCAAGTTCTTTGAAAATTAAAAAAACCCAAAATATATATTATTTATAGAATTTTTCAAAAGCCTTGAATCGAAGGTCTTTTAATTCTTTTTTTTTTCAAAAAACCAAAGCTATCGTTAAAAAAAAGAAATTAAATTAATAATTACTTAATCTTTATTTTTATTTTTTTTTAAAAATCGATACCCAATTTGTGAGAATTGGCCAAGGATAATCAGTTGTTATCAAAATTTCAAGAACTAGCATTATGAAAACTGATGTCAATTTTTTATTAAAATGTTGATACCCTTGCATGGTGTAACTATTAAAAAATAAAATTGGGGGGAGATTTGAACCCTTTCATAAATTTCTTTGTGAAAATTGGACCCGAAAGGTATCATAAAATTGTGATACCCACTCGACACTGGTTTTTTCTACTAATGATGCAACTTACATGAACTTTTCATCCATCGAAACCAACTTATGTGGCATCATCATTTTGCATTGATATTATGATTAAGTAATATATTTTCATTATTTATATTACATTTAATTTCATTAAGTTCAACCTTTATCATGTTAACATTATCATTATATAGGCAAGTTATTTTTTTAATAATTTAAATTGTTAAGTAGGCCACCTATTATGCCCACTTAAATTCATTTAACTTAAGTTGAATAGGTAAACATGGAATATTCAATCAACATCCCATTGTTGACAACAACCCATGTCATTTGTGGGAATCGATCTTTGAACCCCAAGGATGGAGATCAACTATTTTACCACCAAGCCACCCCATTTGTTGTGGCAATACAATAATGTGCATTCTATTTAAGCTATTTCATTTAAAACATTACAAAAAACATCATTTTTTATTTTTGCTATCTTATTAAGATTTTGTCCAAATGACAATATTAAAGCTTACACTTAAAATTATTTCAATAACATGCACAAATATGTATTTTTCTTCTTAAAAATATAAATTGATTTGAAATTTGTTTTTGGAATTTCATTAGTAAATACAATTTCAACAATCATTCCATGGAAAAAATAAATTTCAATCACATGATTTATAAATGGATAATGTAATAATAATAATAAATATATCTTTCATATTTTAAACCTTCATTTGATTCTATAATATATATATTATAATGTTTTTGTTATATCATAATTTTTTCAATATAATATAATTTAAATGTGTGATATATAACTTATTCACATATAATATTTATAAACGGATCGTGTAATTAAATTCTAATATAAACATAATAATATTTTTTATATCAATCATTCATATATATATAATAATAAATTAATCTAGGAAATAAATTTTAATTTTTGAATATTAATTAATGCCATATAAATAATCAATTTTATGGAATTATAAATTTTATTATGTTTACACGTATGACATCTTAGGTTTAACTTAAAATTATGACAAACTTGTATTTTAAAATGAATTATGTTTTTTCGCATCTCAAACTTTTATTTGATTTAAGAAATTATATTTTGTAATTTTGCTTATAATAGATCATAATTGTACCAACAAAATGTAATTTGCATGTATAATACATAATTTATTAAATATTTAATGTTTGTAAATGGGTCACAAACATTCATGCTACCTAGCTTATTGAATAAATAAATTACATTGCCTACCTCATTAGATAATTAATTCAAAAAAATCACATATTAACATGATAAAATACATATTACTTAACCCACATACATAGGACTTATTAGCTACTTACTACCTACTACCTACTACCTATCCTACGTATTGCTTATTTAATAAATTAATTGCATAATTTGTGTAATTAATTAATTACACTTACTACCTAAACCTTGAACTAATTAATAAAAGAATTATAACATAGCCTAATTAATTAAACATACCATAATTTTATTCAACACAATGAAGTACCTACTATTGATTAACCTACTTACATACTACCTAATACCTATTACTTATCCCTATTTATACCATTAATTGCCTTTGGTCTTTTTGAAAATTTCACAAACCCATTAAACTTTACCACATATTTAATGATTAGTTAATCAAAAAAGTTAAGGAAAATTAATTAAATCACTAAATCTAACAATTTCATTGGCCAACTTTTTTTCACATTTCATTACATATGCATTTGCAATTAAGATTTATAGTTGCAAATCATGTTGCAAAGATGCCACATGGTGTCCAATGGCATGTGAACCAACTTCCAAGTCATAAAAACAACTACATTTTCATATATTTTGGAATGCCATTAAAAATGGATGATATATGTGTATTTTTCATCTTCATTTTCATCTAAATCAACATTAGCTAAAAGTATAAGTTGCATATGCAAATGCAAATCACTTTGTAATTATATATGCAACTACAAGTCTTTTTTACTAAATGTTATGCATCACAATTACATCTATAGTCACAAAAATGGTTGATTTAGACACAAGTTGTAAACACATGGGTTGGAATGAAAAGAATTCCTTGTAATGATAGCTTTTCACACATTAACCAATTGATCCACCATGAATTTTTTTTTTGTGGCAAATTGTGTTTTTGCAAGGTTTGACAAGTTGAGGGTTAATTCATACCAACGATAAATTGCAATAAGCATGTGGTGTATTTGAATGAATGAAATCATTGTTTTTACATGGTTCACAAGACATTTCACCCATGTTTCTTTCCTTCATTCCTCCAAAAGTAGTTCAAAACATTGTGTCGCACAACTCTGAAAATATAAGCTTGGGTAATGGACCCTTAAGTTGTTTAACACAATTCGCATGTTGGAAATGTCCGTGCAGATTTGGACAACATTGTCCACAACCATTTTTTGAATGTACTTCACCAAGGAATTGCATAGATATGTTGATGGCTCCTAAGAACAAATATCTATTTAGGTAAGTAAACATGATGTTTAACAAAAGGTGATTACTAACATTGTTTCACCCATTCAAACAAATGGTGGCCCCATATTTATGGATCAATTTTTTGGTCCTTTCGGTCCCAAGTTTTGATAAACATTTTTTGGAACTCTTTAACAATTATGGCCAAAGTGCATGATATGATGACAATTTATAAAACACATTTCTTTCAAAGATAGATTTCACAACATCAATGGAGGTTGGATGACAAACTACATTGAATGGGATATTGACTTCATATAAAAAGGTCACCCATTTCTTGTCAAGACTTTGTTTGGTGGTTGAATTCATTCCCTCCCATAAGGTCATTTGTTGAAAGGTGCAAGGGGGAATGTTCGACATATGAATGGGATCATCCATGCTAGCCCCAAATGTCAATCAACATTGTGTGCCATTTGCTTAGGGAACAAAAGAGTTGTCAAATAAACTTGATGACTTATCACTAACAACATTAGGCACATTTATATTAGAAAAGGAATCAGATGTTTGTACATTGTCCAATGTAGTAAGGACGTTCCCACGACACCTTGTAAACAAGGCTTTCATTTGAAGGTTAGGCTTTACACACATGCCAATTCCTCCTTTGCCACCCCCTTGAAGATAGTAGCCCAAATGACCAAACATATTGTCCTTATGATATATGAGTTGTACATATGTAAATTGTAAAACTTGCATTATACCTTATTGGGTATTGTGGTTGCAATTGTCACATAAGGGTACCACGGCTCCCATATGCCATGCCTACCATCCATTTTTAGCACATTGAAAGGACACAAGTGGAAGAAACCCTGCAACAATTGTAAATACAATTAAAAAGCACAAATCTCACAACCCTTGAACAAGCCCCACTCTTTTAATCACCAACTTTGGTATGTGTCATGGATTGTTTTCATCACAACCAAAGTCCATACACTTAAGAGGGTATTGAAAGAATAAGAATTAAAAAGAATTGGGAAGTTCTATAATTCAAAATATAGTAGGCCACCAAATAATATATGCAAATTGAACAACCACGATTTCTTTATGAACCATGACTGTGGTGACCAAAATTCAATCATCAATGTGTGAAAATGGGGATATCCTACATTTTGAAATTGAAAAAGGACTAAAATTGATGATCAAATTTGGTCACCCACGTCCATGCTTGAATTTCAAATTTCCATGCTACAACTATGACTGCAAATGGCGACCAAAATTTGGTCACCCCATTCAAGTGTGTTGCCTTGGGAAAACGATCGAAATGGGTCACAAGTTAAATCATAATCCATTTTGGTCACCAATTGTTTGTTCTTGTAGATTTTGTAACCTATATTAAGGTTATGGGCATGAATAAACTAATGTGTAAGTGTTTTAAAAAAAATGTCATGCCTAATGAAATGACTAGATTTGGTGTTTTTATTATTTTCATTAGTTTAAAGTCAATTTCATCATTACATAATCTTGGTGGGAATTATATAATATGAAGTTGAAATGTTGAAAATCATCATAATTATTGATTGAATGTAATAACTTGGCAACATTCACATAACAATTATTTTTGACAAATTTTTGCCATTTGGTGAAATTTCTTTGGGACAATAATTTGTCAAATATACCATTTTTTCAAAAAATCACTTAAAACCGATAAAATTGAAAACCCATGTGTATACACATTGTTGAAGCAAGGAGCTAGGATATAAATGAATTTTAATAATTTTCTATTGTCATAGATGGTCTATTGTTGAATGTGGTAAAATCTCCTTTTGGATGATTGCCATTAATTGTGGTAACATCGCAATATTGGAAAAAACATAGGACACAAGTAATGCACAATAACCATGTATGTAAGTTATTAAGTTACACATTGAGTTGTTAATTCATTAAAGATAAATGGGAAAATGAATATAGACCACCAAATTTAGTAATCCCATTAGCTTGAAAAAAAAATTTATTCACAACTACATATAATCCTATTTTACTAAACATTGAAAATAATGGTCGTTTTCTACCATTTTCAAACACAAACCTAGCAAACCTTATTACACATTGAATTGTTTGATCATTTGAAATAAATTTTAAAAAATAAATCAAACCATCAAATCCAATAATGTCATTGGCCATAACATTGTTTATTCACATTTACACTCAAACATATTCAACAACTTTTTCATATTAGTAAAATAATACTATGACCCTAAGTTTGTAACAAACGAATTCAAAACATTATGTTTTGACACCTAGTTATCAAACAATTGAATAATTTTGAAATTATTTTTGACAAATAAAATATTCATTGGAATTTTTAGAATCCATTGCAAATTTCGACATTTATGATGTGGATGTTTTGGAGGTGTAGGTTCCTCCATCGGGTTGGGAAATGGGTTGGGCATCTCATTAACCATTCCAAGTTTTTGCCCAATTTGTTTGCGTAAAATGTTGTGCATGGAGTTCATTCCATTTATTGCAACTTATATGTTTTGACTTAATACCCATGTCATAATTTGTTGATGGATGTTGCATTCATCAAAAGTTATGTTGATTATGTATTGCATTTTATGTTTATCCTCCTCCTCATAGTCTCATGCATCTTGTCCACCATGATTGAGCTCCTCCCCATCAAAGTTCCATTGTTCTTTTTGGGGTGGACTTTAGTGTTAAAATTTCCCTTTCCCTCATCAAAATAACCCTTAATTACTTGGTAAAAATGTTAATAACCATCATTTTCATCAGGGTAGAAATGTTTGATTACAACAATTAATGTTTAAATGGCATTAACACCATTTTGTGCAAGTTTTGCACTATTAATTTACCGATTTAAAGATCAATTGGGTTATTTGTTGAATTACACTCCCAACTTTTAGGCATGTACGTTGTTAAGTTAAATAATTCATACGAATGTTGATGGAATGGGGCCTTACAAGTTACTGGGACATTAATGTTTCATGTGCATTTGGGTGATCAAACATGGTGGATGGAACATATTTGGTGACGCGCTCCCAAGTCACGGGGTGAAACCCACTTGAGGGTTTCACAAAGTCAAGTTGCGGAAAGTTGAACTTGGTAGCACGCTCCCGGCTTCCAACTCTAGAAAGGGGTAGAAGGTCGAGT
>Ga0116227_10009729_pt1 | contig 17261 bp, 22 predicted proteins | sample S1TSphgellanicum_FD_89693 | JGI IMG/M metagenome (GOLD analysis project Ga0116227, IMG submission 89693) | Host-associated microbial communities from peat moss isolated from Minnesota, USA - S1T2_Fb - Sphagnum magellanicum MG | ecosystem: Host-associated > Plants > Peat moss > Unclassified...
ACATTGCAAGTTCACGACGCTGCAACATTGCAAGTTCGTGGTGTTGTAACATTGCAAGTTCACGACGCTGCAACATTGCAAGTTCGTGGTGTTGTAACATTGCAAGTTCACGACGCTGCAACACTGCAAGTTCATGGCACTATAAGCGCTGTAGCTCGCGGTGGTGCAAGCGATAAAAATTATGGTGCTACAAAAGCAACAGCTCGCGACGTTGTAGGCGTTGCAAGCTTACGTCACGGCAGTGTTGTAGCTCACGTTGCGGTGCTATGGTGTTATAGCTCACGTCACGATAGCACTGGAGTTCACGGCAACGGCGGACAGCAATGCATTATGCAGCGATGGTAGGTGGCGCTAGAGTTTGCGGTAACAATAGACGACACTGCGCTGCTATGCAGCAATGGCGACCGCCACCGCTGAAATTTTTGTTTTTTTTTACTCGATAATTTTAAAAGAGAAAAAGAGAGCGAAAAAGAGAAAAAAAAAGAAAGCGCTTTGAAACTTGCTCCAGGATCTCGGCTCTGTTGGTTGGCATAAATGTAACAACACAAGCTCCTTCCTGTAACAACGCCGACTCCCTTCGACAACAGGAACACCAGCACCTTTCGGTAACAACAACACCAATAGTAGCAACACTAGCAACACTAGTAGTAGCAATAGTAGCAACAATAACTCAAAAACTCATAGGCAAAAAAAATTTGTCACTTTCAACATGAAGCAATAGAAAGTGGAGTTTTTTTAAAATTGAATGAATGAAAGAATTGAATTACCAAAAATAAATAAAAATGTAATGTATGTAGACGGTGGCCGTGTAATGGCCGCCGTGAGCATCTAGAATTCCTATCTGATTATGGAGGAAACTCTCATAACAAAGGAATTTTAGAAAATTAAAAAGAGAAAGGAAGGGCTTGGCCTTTTATACAACCGCCAACAAACTGAAACCCTAAGTACTTAATAACGTACAGTCACCTAAGACCGTATATTAACCCTAAAAGCACACATGGGCATGCTCGTAACTAGTCATCATGTATGAAGCCATGTACGGGCATGACAAAATATCATATGAAGCACAAAAGGTACAATGAAATTAAACTTTTCAAAATTACAAGGTTGAATTTGCAAAGTAAAGCAAAAAACTAATACAACAAAATTCAACTTGCACCTATTAATTGGAATGAAATGAAGATTGGGATCTAACAAAAATTTGGTGATGTGGGTTTATATGAATTGAAGATGAAAATGGATGATGTCAAACAAGAACTCTGATAGAGGGTCCAACTTTATTTTGATTGATTGGACAAGCTATTTCGAAAAGGGAAGATAAAACATGTTCAACAGAAGCAGAGGTTCCTTGCACATTTGCGACCAAAAATCAAAAAGTTGTGTATGGTGAAAAACTATGTTAATGTTGAAGAAATGTTTGTAGTTGCCAAGGATGTTAAAAAATTATTGGATGAATTGGGAGAGACACCATTTGAGCCTTTCAAGGAAAAATAGGAGGAAGGCATGATTTTACATGCGATATTGGAAAAGTAGGTTATTATTGCTTTGAATGAATCTTTCATTTATTTTTTAAAGTGTGTTTCATAAGGTGTAGGGGTAATTTCATTGGGAACTAACACTTCTACCATGTGTCAAATTTGCAAGTCCAACGATCATATTGCCACAACATGCCCGCATATAAGAGACCTAAGCCAAAATGTGCAAAATGTGGTCATTCACATAAGATGGAGCTTTATGGTTAAGGTTTGGATATGTTTTGGTATGGGACACACTAGAAAGGTGCTACAAGTGATGAAAGGATGTGAAAACTCCCTCTGCAACCAACAATTTTAATAGATGATGAGGAACCACATTGGAACAATTCGATAGTTTATGTGATGCAAAACATGATGTCTTATTAGGGGCAAGGATACCTAGAAATCATTACTTGTGGAAACACCAAATGAAGTAGTTGAAGATAGGGAATTTGGGTAGGTGGATGTTGGTAGAAATTCTATGGTTTAAGATATTGACCCACTTTATTAAGGAAACTATCCTGGTTGCCAATGGAAACCATTTTGGCAATACTAAGGAAAATTAAAATCGCTAGAAAGTTTGGTCAATTTGGCAAGGAAAAAGTGGGATGAAGGACTAAAATTAGTCAATGTTACCAAGGTTGAAAAGGTTCACATGCACTTTGTAAAATCAATATCCATAGGAATCATCGCAACAAGATGTTACACCCGATTGTGGAGATAAATAACCATTTGGTAGAAGGCTTGGTAGACATTGGTGTGTCCATGTTTGTCATGTTTCCTGAAATAATTTTGGGATATAATAATACAAGATGATGTTTAGTGTGGTAACACAAGCCTTTAACACAATTAATGCATTGCATGTAAGGGTTGGCTCAATGTTTGGTGTCTTATGATGTTCTTGATTATGGACACTAACAACTATGATTTTTTGTTGGGTTTGGATTCCCTCATCAAAATATGTGTTGTTATGGATGTGGAAAAAGGATTAATCGAAATTAGGCAAGGACCAAGAAACAATGTGCAAATCTTGCCATTGAACATGGTGAATATGTTGCAATTGGTAGAAAACAAGGGTTGTAATGAAGATGAAGGGAGTCCAAATGAAACTCTTCAATTGTTTGGCATTAGACATTGGCCATTGGAGAAGGTAAATGAAGGGTCGGTTGTACAAGATGATGATGATCCATTGTATGATGATGAAGTCTGTTCTGATTCATTTGATGACTCTAATATAAAGATGGAAGATGTGGTAGATGATGGAATGAATAACTTGTTCCTGTTAGTTCAATCCAAGGCAATTAAAGATTTATAGATAATGGGATGGACCTTTTTGTATAACAAGGGCCCAACCAAATTATGCATTTGATATTAGAAAAACAAGCTAACAATGTGATTTTTGGTGAAATATTCGATTATGATGACTTGGAAGATTAGATGCAGTGTGTTGCACAAGATGAAGATAGAAGAAATGAACAATTTGTTGCTATAAAAGGTACATAAGTGACAAAAGTTTTTCAATTGGATGTTGAGTCACATGTTCAAGGTGGGGATGTGACATCTAAAGCACCATCTAAAGGGAAGGATAGATGGGCTAAAATTAAAACCAAGATTAGGATAAATCTTGATTTGGGTAAGGAGAAGATTGATCAATTATGGGAGTTGCTTGAGTAGTTTCTAGACGTCTTTGCTTTGTATAAAGGTGAACTGGGACGTTTTAAGTATGGGGAGCATGTGGTAGACACCCAAGGTTTCCCACCATGTAAGACCATGTTAAGTAGACTTTTTTTTTGGGAACAAACTGAAGTACAAAAAACAAATTGACACGATAGTCATTTTGGGCAAAATGAGGCCAAACACATTGGAGTATGTTTACATGGTTTTATTACTAGTGAAGAAGGATGAAAGTCATAGATTTTGTGGTGATTACAGGCCACTGAATATGTAAACACATTGAGATTCATTCTTGATGGCCTTGGTTGAAAATGTTTTAACCCAACTTGGAAAATCTTAATGGTTTTTTGCATTGTATTTACAATATGGATTTTGGTAGATCAAGATATCTCTAGAAGAGATATGCAAGTTGGCTTTGATTGGATTATCATGTCCTTTAGAATACGGAATGTTATCAACATGTTTTCCATGACAATGATGGAAGTTTTTAGAACACACATGAACAAGTTAGTGAAAGTGTTTATAAACGATCTAAATGTCCATAACATGAGTTGGGAAGAACATTTGGAACATCTTCAATATGTATTCATAGGGTTAACGAAAATGAACTTTAAATTCAATTTTGAGAAATGTGAATTTGTAAAGTCTAATTTTACATTGCTAAGTCATGTGATGAATAAGGATGGCACATGACCAGATCCAAGGAAGATAAAAGCAATAAAAAAATTCCAATTTTTATTTTATGTCTAATATGCGTACCTTTCTCAGATTAACATGATCATATTGATTGTCCCCAAAAAAGTTCAACATTAATTTACAAATATGTTGTAAAAACTTTCCAAATTGTAGAAATTTGGTGAAAAAGACCAAAACTAAAATTGTGCTAAAATGCAACAAAATTTTCTAATTAACAATTTGTTTTCCCTACAAAAATTATTAATTTGTTTTTTTACAAAAACATGGAATTCATCATAAAGTTCTTTTTTCAAAATTTGAGGTCACAATTTTGCCAAAATTCATCACACAAAAGCTTTTTGATGATGTTTGCAAGGTGTGAATTATCTATCCATGAAGGAATGTAGTTTGTTTTGTTGTATTTATTAAGTTGAAATCTTTCAAACCACAACACTTGCCATTTTCTTGGTATTGTTCAAAAGCTTTTAATGAGTAAGGGTGCATTGGGGTGGTTTAATGATGTTTCAACCTACAGTGCAAAAGTTATTGAATGTTGAACAAAAATTTCACAAAAGTTTTATTTAAATAAAAAAGTTAAGGGGAAATTTGGGCACATTCTTGGGATTGTGGAAAAGCCTTTGATGAGAGAGATTATTTAATGAAAGTGATTTAAGAATATTTTAGATGAGGTGTGGGAGATATTGGATTTTGAGTAGATTGTCATTGAAAATTCAATTAAATTACAAAAAATGATTTTGCAAAGGAAAAATTAATTGGGTACTATTTTACACTTGGGCTAATGGCACAGGCTACACTAGTATTCTTGGAAAGGACAAATAGGACTAAAATGATAATACTAAAATGGCCACACCCACCCACCCACAAAAGTGCAAACCTCTTGAAAAAATTGTGTTCAATAAATGACTCTAATTTGACACAATAAATGGGGGATTTGGACATGGAACTTTGTCGATTCATTGAAAGCTTTGGATCCTCAAAGATCACATGCTTGCAAACAATAATATAACCCTCACCGCCCCTCTTTGTCAATTTGTGTGAAGGAAAAAGAAAAAGACAGAAAACCCAAAACTTTGCAATATTGTCAATATTCAATTCATCTAGTTCTAAATCATATGTGATTCCTATTGGGTTCCAAACTTAGTGACAACTTTTGTGGATATTTTATTCAACCTTCTTCCTCTCTCTACATTCTAGACATTTCCACAATTCCAGAATTCATTCAATGTCTCTCACAGAAAGGGTCATGAGAATGGGTAGGTACCAGTCTCAATTCGAATGGCACCCCCCCATTTGTCTCCCCTCAAACTGGGTGGCCCCACTCGATGTTCAAATTAATCTCCTTGAAGCCGCATTCCATTTGTCTGTTTCCTGGTCTTCTGTTAGTAAAGATGGAGGTAATGGTAAGGAAATCTAGAACCCTTTGAAATATGGAGAGAGCTATCTCTATGAGACTGCAGAGAAAACTCTACAATCGAGAAATAGAGAAAGCTCTGTGATTGAAAAATAGCAAGTGTGGACAACTGGAGATGGGTTTTGCACAAGAAAAGCTTTTGAAAGCTCCTCTCTTTCCCCCTCCCCCCCCAAAGATTTCCTCAAATAATTAAGAACCGATTGTCACAAAAGAATGCTACAACTCTGATGCGGTCTCTCTAATTGTAGAGCTGCTTGTTGTGGTTTCAGTCACATCTATTGTATTATCCACTTGTGGGTCCTCTTCATGCAAAGCTCGGTAATCATCCACGGGTATGGAGCTGCCTGGCATGGAGCTAGGAGGTATAAAATGTTGACTTTCTATCCTGGCGGTGAATTGCCGAGCCTCTTCATCAAGTCCCACCCACTCCGGCACAATACGTCTTGCGCCCTAGTCATGGTAATAGGACGACAACATAGTCAGAACCCTTTCATATATACATATATATATATATCAAATGTGGGCAGCATGCCTTCAACATGCGTGAAATCGTAACACTATATACAATGAGCAAGAACTGACATTTCATGAGGTAGGTAAGTATGTTTAGAGACAACCCCACCTCAAGCTTTGGTTCTTTTGTCATTGGGTTGTTGCAAAGGTCAATGGTTTTGGCATATGCCTTGGTGGCATTTCCACACCACGACTCACACCATAGCCACTGTTGCGGGAGTGAAAATATAGGTACTGTGTGCTGAGCATAATTCGGCAAATCCTGGACATTCAGATCAATAAAAGCATCAAAACCCAAACACTCAAGAACTTGGGTTTATTTTTCTCATCTACAAATGGAATATGAGACTAATACATTTTGAGGTTTGTGTAATATAAACACAAAGTGTTTAGAGTGAGACTGACCTGGTCTAGGTTGGATAGGCTGTTTGGGTCCTTGCTGAGACTTTCATAATAAACCCGCAAGTTGTCTCCGGCAGCAGACTTGCGGAACCTCACAAGATCAACTACATATAAAGCACTGTCCTCCATTTTCAAGGTCACCCACAAACAATCCCATGAAATTCTGAGTAAGCCACTAAATGGATAAGCCAGTAGAAAACATTTGTGAGTGCACATTCACTGAAATTCAAGCATAATCATAACTGGTGCCAAAGCAGTAACAGCAGAGATTGCAGAGAGTGCAGTTCTTTTCTCCAAGTTACTCATTCAACCAAATCAGAAAAACCATAGCTTAGCTATATTGTAGGCACCTGATATGGTAAGGCTTTCCTTGCAAGTGGTCCCTCCAGAAACCCTGTATGATCATCCCAAAGTTTAGTTGACAGCCTCTTTCTAGCATTTTTCATTTTTCAAAGTCAATTGAGATCAAAAGTGCCACTACGTGTATCAGAGTACCTACTCTGTACTGAGGACCCCATTTTCCTTCATAAAATTTTCAGCAAACCCAATTCTTGTATTCAGCAAAAAAAGAAAAGAAAAGAACAATTTCAACCCCATACCTGGTTCCAAAAGCGGTATCCATCCATCTCACGGTTGTTGTCACAGAAAGGGGTGTAAGCAAGTGGTCGCCCTCTTATGTCCATGTCATAAAGCTCCCCCATGTCGGTGCGGACTATTTGATCAGCATCAACATAGATAACCTAGACATGAAATAGTACCAAAGAAAAACACAAACTTCTTAACAACTCAAAGTAATACAACTCTTTGTTTGGTCACAGAAAGCGTATGCTCAAGTTTGGTTCTGGGTCGGTTCTCAGGTGCTACAACAAAATAGAGTCATAGTTTGAAGTTCAGTAGAACTGCAAGGATTCTGTACAAAATTAGCGCTAAAAAAAAATCTCTGATAAAAATTCAGAACATTTTCACTAATGAGAAGGAAATCCATTGCACCTTTTTCAGAGAAAGAGGGAAAAGAACATCAAGGAACAAAATCTTATACGCCCAGATGATGCGCTGCTTCTCACTTTGCTTGTGCAACCATGAGGGCCACTTGTATGTCACCAGATCGTACTCAAAACCATATTCTTGGGCCATGTGTGGAATCAAACCCTGCACCCTCCTCCTCCTCCTGAGATTTTAAGGATTGGAGCATTTGGTATAAGACATGGTATATATGTATAATACATTTCCAATGGGTATAATACATGTGGATAGTATTTGTCTTTATTACCATACCATTGGCAACTTGAATCCAGAGGGGAAAAAAAATACTGGGATCCCACATGCCCTGGACAGTACCTTGAATTGTGGGGAGAGATAGTTTTTGATAAACCAAAATTTGACTGGCCGGCGTGTATTCTTCAGGACACTGAGCATCATAATCTTCAAGAATCGTTCATATCTGTCATGGAATTCATTATTTTCAAAACCGAAGAAAATCCTGCATTTCTTCTTGATGTATTGTATGGATATCTGCAATACTATATGATTCAACATGTAGTACTCTATATACTCCATATGGTACACTCTGTATATACAATACATACTCTAGTTACTGGCTTAAAATGTTGAAACAATTTTGAGTGAAACATCAAGAAGCCCCATCAACATATCTCTCCAAAAACACACCTGTCAAGAAACACGGCATTACTCTTCATCTCTGTAAATCCTAAAACCCTAATGCCAATTTAGAGAGTGGAGAGGCACAAAAACTACTGAGCACATAATGATGCCACAAAAACACAAAGTTGCCATTTTCAACTTACAGGTGTCCAGATGCAATTGAGAAGATATTGATGACTTCTCCAGACCTCACAATTTTGCTCGAACCATCTCCCTGGCATCATCATCACAACTGCACCCATTTTACTACAACTTCATCCAACAGATAGAAGTTCAAGACCACCTTGGGTTTCACCAGATCTAAAGATTCCTTGTTACATTCACACCCATTGATGCCCAGGTGTCTCAATTAGGTATTTATTGAAGTAATCCAAAGCAACAGAAGAAACCAAGGAGTGGTGTGACAACAATAGCGACAGTCCCATGAATGTTCCTGTGACCTTCAACAGCAAAATGTACAGCAATTGACCAGCTATCTATCTTCATGTCCCAACTGTGAATGAAGGGAAATGATCAATGTCCCAAGCACTGCATGAGGGGATCCATGTCCAGAGAATTGCTCCCAGAAGGTATTCTGTCTGGAAAGAGAGATAGGTAGAGAGACCATTGAGGTGGAATTGGTTTTCATTCTTACCAAATTCATGTCATGTTTCAGCTCTGATGACTTACTTCCAAGTCCCAGTAACCCAGATGCCCATTGCAGAAATTTATTCTTCTCAGTCTTCTTACCCTGCAAAAACACATGTGGAAAAACCTGGAAAATCAGGCTAAGGGACATAACAAAATACTTTGTGTTTAGGATCTAGGCTTTTTATATGTTTAAAAAATACTTAGGGATTAGGGTTTTTATATGCTTACAGTACTTAGGGTTTTCAGGAAGTTACGGCTATTTTGAATATCACAAAATAGGAAGACCATGCAGTTGTTCAAACATGAGATTATATTCTGTTGCAAATTCCAGAGACAAGCTTCCACTCCAGGTGAATTGTTGAACATCAACTGGAACTGTACACAAAGGGGCTTAAAAAAGAGTTTACCTCAGGAGGTATGTTATCCATTTGACTGTTATCCGAGTCCAATATCTTCTCGCCTTCTTGGCCTTTCTTCTTCACAACCTTGAGGCGCACAGGTTGTCCTTGAAAGTCAGCAATGACAATATGCCGGGTCAAAGGTCCTTTGTCAGTCCCCTCATGAACACCACTCAGTGTATATAGCTCAGTTGATCGCCCAGCTGCAAGTGCTAAATTCCAGACACCTGGAGCTGCCTTCAGCTGCCAGTATCCTAAGTTGGCCATCACAATTGTATCCACCATGTGTGGGTGCCCATTTGTTCCTAGTAACAGTTGAAGCCCTCGTGGAGGTTCATTGCTGTCAGGTTCTGAACAATGCCCTGTTTTGTCAAATCCCCAAAAAATAGCCAAAACAAATGAATCAAGCTCTGGAATCGAAACCCACATTAGATAAACTTCATGTGATAAACTGGTTGCAACCCGTACCCTTGGAAAACTGCTCCTCTTGAAACTGCTCAAGTACCCATTTCTTCAGTGCTATAGAAACATAGATCAAGACTTGCCTAGCACTTGAGTTACATAACACAGCAGATGTAGTGATTGCCAGCATCTAGGGAGGGGTTGGAGATGGTTTTTGAACACTATTTTGAGAGAAATTCTCACCCACCTGTAAGCACCAATGCTTCCAACTCGTAGACAGCATACATAGTCTTTGCATTCCCAAGTTTCTCAAGCACAATGTTGTCCAAGTCATGTCTGCAGAAAAAAAAACACATCACGCAACAAGTGAGATGGATCACAAAAAAACTCACAAAAACATGGAGTTTTATTCACACAAAAAACATACCCACAAAATGTACATAAAAGAAGACTGTATCTACAGACATGTCTGTAGTCTGAAGTGCAGACTACAGACATATCACTATCTGACATGCAGACTACAGACATATTGGTATCTGAAGTGTAGACTAAAGACATACATCCTTACAAAGTGTTGAGTGTTGTGGACATCAGAAGCACATTGATTAATTTTCATATAATCAGAATATACTGATTTCACCTTGAGAAACAGAAAGAAACTCACAGAGCAACAACGGACTCAACAAGCCAAGGTTCCGGAACATCGAGGTTCATAGTCAGAGTGCGAGAAGGTGGCATATTGGAAAACAGTGCGAAGGGTCCTGGTGTAAGGTCACCCTCTGCTGTGTACACATCCTGTGCAGAAATCAAAGCTCCACAAAATCATGATTTGTACAAGTTCTACAAAGCATTTTAAAACCACATGCATCTGTAGTTGTAAGAGCATGCAGGACCCATGAGAGAGATGTTTGCAGGCATCATCACATGTGTTTGCAAGGAGGTCAACACTGCATAGGTGAAAAAAAGATCCAATTTCCGTCTTACTGTGAAAGTGAGAGAACAAAATACCTTTGTGGGTACGACAAAGCGGTAGAAATTCTTCAAAGGCAAATCAGCCAACGAGTTCTGCATGTAGAAGAAGGAGCCACACACCTGACAACTGTTAGATCTATATATATATGTGGATGATTCCAGAATTTCAGTGTTCACTGGGGAGCCTTACAAATCTTGTTTGCAACAGTGATGAGGAAGGAATGAAGGAAACACACAGAGTTGCTTTTTGTGAAGGGAAAAAAAAGTGCTTGCCATTGGGTTTAAGATGATCCGCATGCTTGGTTGAATCCAGTCTTGGAGTAACACAAGGAAAGGCGTGATCTTTTGCCCAGCTGAACTGAGAGGATCAATAACCGCATCCACATGGATTGGCGAGTTCTCAACTTCTCGGATGATTGCACTTTTTCCATTTGACAATGTTCCCCACACACCAAGACAACCCAATCCTTTTTTTAAAAAAATTAAAAGAACTCCAGATTTACCAGATAATCTACATCCAGATAATCAATCTACAGAAAAATTGCTGTACCCATGAAGTAAGTTGCGTGCACAAGCTACTGAGGTGACAAACCTGTGATCAGCTTTCAGTAATCCAAAGCGAACAGTCTCACTGCTCCTGGAGCGGGTAGACATAGAAGATGACACTGCCATGACCACTGTACTCAAAAACTCACTGCAAAAACCACACCCACAGTATATGCATATTATCACTCTTAGTCATCAGGATTGTATTTTCCATTCAGCTGCTATCAGGTTGTGATGTTCCTTCATTGTGAATAGTTCAACAATCTACCATTGAATTGTGTGCTGGTTCTTAAATCAACAAACACCTGGTGAGGTCATCAGGCTCAACACTCTCCCACTCGATTTTCTCGACAAGTTCTTCCACTGGCTTCACCCGCTTGTCATACTCCACTGTCTCCAAAAGCACAAAATCTTCGGCTACAAAGTACTTTCCTTCTTCTTGTATAAATACCTGAACGCCATTTCCATCCAGCCACCCAAAATTCTCTTCTTGCCTTAAGCTATTCCCATCCAGCCACCAAACTCTCTTCTTGCCATCAAATGCCGTGAAGGCATGAAAGGCAAAAAAAAAGAAAAAATTCCAAACAAGGTTTTGGCAAGAGACAGAAGACAACAGTAGTGACAAGTACCTGTCCATTAGTGATTACAGCATCCACACCTGGTTTGAGACCAAAAACTCTTGAAAGGAAGTTTCCTTCCTGCAACCCAAAACCAGCATTTCACCATCAAAACTCAAAATTTCAGGCAAATTTTCCACTGACCCCATCCATTGGGTTCTTCTAAAACTCAATAAAAAAGGTACCCAAAAGCAGAACCTCATCATACATCTTCTGTACTTCAGTATAGAATCAAAAGTGGCATTTCAGGACTCAATGTGCAGTAGCCAGACATGCTATACCTACCTATGCCCAGTGTTTCTGGGGGGAAATGTAGCAATTTTTTACCTCTGAAATCTGATCAAGAGCAGCCTGTCGAGAGGAAGGGGAAGCAATGGCGTCTTTGAAGTCAGCAATCCGCAGTCCCATTTCATCAGCAAGTTTCACAACTTCTTGCACCACTTCATCCTCTGATTTTCCTTGACTCAGTGGCAGGTTGTTGATCACCTTGTTAAGCGTCAGCAACCTCTGCAAGAAGGGCACAACCTTTGCCCGCCTACTGCTGTTCAACTCAGTTCTTTTGGACCAAGAACATGGAATTTGTATGAATGAATCCAAAGGGGCCATCTTTAGAAATACCCATTAACCTCATTAGACTATGGATGCATTTGCCTTGGTAGGCTTCACAGTACATGGTTCAGACGTCCACACAACCAGGTTCATAACATACCTTGGAGATTGGGTTGCCACCATCACAATCCGTGTCAAGAGTGAAGGCTCTGATTCACTTCTCTTGCTGTTGTGCAGAATGCCAATCCTACCCTTCTTGGTACCACTTGACTGACAAGGAAGCCCAAAACATAAGATCAGTGACAAAGAAGTAAGTAACCCACCCCCCTTCACAGATTCCAAAATCTGAGATTCCAAAATCATAAAATCTCAAATTCTCAGCACCCAATTGACACAAACCCTTTAGAATCCAGTCTGAAATCCAGCACTGGATTCATCAAGAAGTGATTTTCTGAATATCTGATGTGTTTGACTGAATATCTTCTCGGGTGAAGTGAATTGGGTGTCAGAATAGAAGGGTGTGTTTGGATTTATGGTTCTTGTTGAGAGCTCTTACAAGGTGGTGGAGTGCTTGCTGCAGTAAATGGATACCAGCACTTTTACGGATGTCGAGAGCCAGCCAATGTGTTACAGGCTTCACATCGTCTTCAGCTGGGATTCATAAGCAACAAAAACAGCTGTGAAGTTTCTTCTGCAAAAGTATTATCCATAGTCCATCGATGCTGCTGCTGAAACTCATAAAAGATGTGCAGCAAAACAACACTACACATGAATTTAGACCCAGGAATTGCAAGGAGATACAAAATTTCACAAATTGTGCATATTGGGTTCAAAGATTTTTTACTTCCAGGATGGTGGAGATACTGAAGCCTGTCAACAACTTGATCATTCTCAGCAATAGGAAGAGCTAGATCTACAAACTTGCGCTCTCCCTTTGGAGCCGCAACAATCTGCAGGATCAAACATCAGCAAATGTTACAGAAAGGACCCAAAATTCACATATCCTGTGACTTGGTTGGTCCCAGGCAAATCTCCCTCATCAGGGAATCCAATTCATGGAGAAAAGAGGAGGAATCAGAGAATCCATTGGACCTGGGGATTGTAGCGAGGCTGCCCATTCTCAGAAAGAAAAAAATCCAGAACATCAGTGCGCTGGCTGATGGCCCGGTAGTACACACCCTCTTGAATCTTTGGAAGCTCATCGTTCATCGCAGGAATAGCTGCTGTTTGCACCTGTGGTGGAACAATGATATCAACAACTTGATTTTTTTTTCAAGACTTGTCACAAAAAAAGTCTTGAAAAAACAATCTGAACTTGACAATCAAGTTCTCTTAGGAGAAAAAACAAAAAAATCCCAACAGCTGAGAGAAGTTCAATTTCAGAATTTGCTAATTTGGTCTGAACTTGAGTATACTACTACACAATCAGCAATGAAGTCAGAACAACTTGATGGGTGGTTTGGTTGATTGCCTTCACATCCTTCTTCTGCAGTTGCATGTTATGGAACTGATCATAGCAATATCTGTAAACCATTTGATTACAAGGATAATAAGTCCTGCTACATCAGGTACCTGATTGGGTCCATAGACGACACCATTCATAAGGAGGCATGGGTGCATCTTAGATAGCCCCAACTTGTCTACAAAACCTGAGCTTTCAACTGCCTGTTTCTTATAAGCATCCCCGCTCAGTAGCTCCTCCAAGTGTGTCATTGCCTTATTACTGACTTCTTTCCCCTTCGTTCTGGAGCACAGACAGCAAAATCATCAGTATCTAATGCATCATCATCATCAACCTTGCCACCATAATATCTTATCCCACCCACCCATTCATAAAACTCCAAACGACACTTTCTACAGAAATCAATCAAAACAGATTGCTAATTCTTTGTGCTGACAAACCAACCTCATGAACTCAGAGAAAGCATCCTCCACATGGCTCATCTCCACAGGTTCATTCTCCTCCTCAGCTTCTCCGCCCCAAGCTACACGTAACTGCATGGTGAAAAGCACATTCCAGTTATTATAACACATCTAGAATATTAGGTAAATAGAGGTGTCGCTGGATTTCTCTTGCAGCGTTATCAAGCGTAACTGGAGATTCACATGAAACCCACATAACAAGGAGAAGTGACACTTCACTCTTACACTGTTCAAGAGTGAGAAAGCTGATTCCAGACCATAATCCTCCTTCACCTGAAGGAACAATCGTATGACCTGCAAAAGCAAAACCATGCCATCAAGATATATCCAGCAGCTTCAGCATCAGCATCTAGAACTACAGAGAGACTATTGTTGTGCATTTTGCAGAGGAATCTACAATCCAGGGAATGGGTATGATGAGTCTTTCTACATGGTGATGAGCGCAAATTGCTTATGCCCAAATGCTTAAACCCTAAAGCATGAAAGCAGTCAGGTGCTCATTTGGCACCAAAAATTCAAAAAACAGTGATCACAACAGTGGAAACTGGAGGGTGGAAACTCGGGAAGTTTTACCAAGGTGGAGAGGTCCTGTCTGTCATTGACATCTATGCCAGCCTCTCTTTCTTCTGATCCATCTTCTATCAAAGAGTTTTCTTTGAAAGCTTCATTCTGTTCCAGTGCCTTTGTGGATAAGAGAATGACCCCAAAACGTATTGGTACATTGCTTGAATGCAAATAAAACATGTTCTCCAATGCCTGGAAAAAATGCACAAACAACCCACCTTTTTCATCACAGATAGAACAGGTCAATCTTGACAATTTCATACTTTCAGACAAGTGCACATTGCCTAGTTGTTGCACATGGCGTAGTCCTTGCATATGACATAGTCATTGCAACACCAACTTCAAATTATGCACCCAATTTCACAAAAACTCAGACATCATTAGCACTGTTGAGAAAGAAATGGGACCACTTGCCAGAAGCCCATCAGGGGATGCTGGGTCAACTATGTAGATTGCATGAAACAGATTCTTGCGTATACTGCGCATCTGCCCTGGAAATACAGGCATAAGCAGCTGCATCACCCAAAGCCAGGTGTTGCACATCAAATGTCAGTGAGACAACCCACCACTGCCACATTTCTTCCAGTCTATTCTTTTTGCAAAATTGCTAAACCCTAAAAGCTGTAAATTGCTAAATTCTAAACCCTAACCCAACTGACAGTAGCCTGACTTCCCCAGGAACAACACTCCCTGAAAACTTGGGTCCTTAATTATGCAAGCACAACAGAAAACATGTTTGTTATGGGTATGGCACGCACAAATGACTGACCTCATTCAGATTGGTACGCCAACGTTTGTATTTTTGGTCTTCTTCAATGTTGTTCAGGTAGTGGACATGTTCTGTGGATCGGAAGTCCAACCGAGTTCCGCCCTGCTCTGATGGCTCAGGGAGCTGTAGAAACTGTCTCACAACACGTTGTGGAATCTGCAACCCCACCCCCACCACACCCACCCTTTCAATACTTCTTCATTTGGAAATGAGATTCAAGTGTCAAACTGCCACCCCAGACTAGAAACGAAACCCACAATACATGAGGAAATTGTCACCTTGAGTGAGGTGATGCTGCTGGCTAAAGACAGCTCTCCTTGCACAAGATCTATTAACCTGAAGAAACAAGCCCATCATCATCCCCAGGCATAGTGAGAAAAAGCACTATCTTGGACATTTTCTTTCATTGAAATGAACAAATCTAAGAGAAAAAGGGACGCCTTACGAGAAAATATCAACAGTTTCCAAATTGATGACAGCTCCATTGATAGCCACCAGATTCTTGCCCGGTGGTAGCATCTGTTGATTTGAAACAATCTCGTCTTTGATCGTCTCATTCACCTGCAGAGATCCAACAAGAGCATGGGACCACAGTTCCATCAATATGGACCCATTGTAAATCTTGAACTGTGCCAGTGATTATGATAAGTCACAATTATTAGTCTTGAGTTTCATCAAGAAAAAAAAAACTGTTACAAAATTGATCAGAAAAGAAAAGCCACAAAACAGGACCTGCATGCGGGACAGTGATGAAACCAAATTGGGGAAGTTTTGGTTGATCTCTTGCATCAATTTGAGTGGCTCCGATGCTCTGATAATACGTTGTGCTGTTTGATACCCTAAATCTGCATTTCAACAAGCAGATGTCCTGAGCCATTTTTGGTCATTGTAAAAGTCATGGATTTTCTTCTAATCCATCACCTTCTGTAACCAATCCCAGTCTATCACATCATCTTGGCAAGAAAACCCATTGCTTTCTAAGCAGTCACCTAAGTGAGCAGGCACATGTGACTCCTCTTATCCTGTTTGCACCCAAATATGAAGATTCACACCTTTGAGCTCCCAAACGTTCATAGTCTCAGCGACACCGGCAGAAAGCAAGTGGTCTCGGAATGTCAGCAACTCTCCTGCAAGCTCGGGTTTACGTTCCTGTTCAGAACATTGTGCAGTTCAATCAAGCAGCTTGAATCATCTTGTGTAAACATTTCTCTAAGGGTTCATGAGAAGAAAATCTGATTGACATAATGTCCAAAAGAGCAGCTAACTTCCGTTGAATGAATCTCCTACATGAAGCTCTTGGGTCTTAGTGAGGTGTGACTTCTTCTGCTCAGTTCATCTTTCTTTGTTGCCATCAGACATGAATCCCAGCTACCCCGATTCTCTGCAATCAATCAATGACCGAATGCTCCCAAAAAATTGTAGACTTATGTGCCAGTGGCCACATACCAGAAGCTTGGAGAAAATGAAGCCTCTGACTTCCTCGCCCAAATCTTCTGAGAGAGTTTCATCACCTATGTCACCTGTGGAATTTCAGCCAGCATATGGTTGAGATTTCCTCAAAACACACTGGTTGCAGTTTAAAACACAAGCTGGTATTGATACCTACCAAGAACTCTCTTTAAGATTCATTAACTCTTCATATCACAAACTCCCCACCTGCATTCCTGCAACCTTCAGGAAAGAGTCCTCAGAGAAAAAGCGGCAAAGAAATAGCCCACCTTTCTTGACTTCACTATCATCAATTGCTTTGTACTCCATGTTCTTTAAGGCAAGCTCAACTCCAAAACCTCCCAAATTGACTGGTTGGTCCACACCAACTCGAGCACAAGTGTCGACTTTTGATTTGCAGCCAGTTGGCAGCACTGGTCGCACCACATACACTATCTCCCCCTATCAGAACTCCCCCCCCCCCCCCCCCCCCCCCCCCCAACAAACCCCCCCCCCCCTACAACACCCCCCCCTTAACTCTAAACACACACCTACTTTTCTTTCTCATATATTACATCATAAACAAAAAAA
>Ga0116227_10009730_pt1 | contig 17258 bp, 15 predicted proteins | sample S1TSphgellanicum_FD_89693 | JGI IMG/M metagenome (GOLD analysis project Ga0116227, IMG submission 89693) | Host-associated microbial communities from peat moss isolated from Minnesota, USA - S1T2_Fb - Sphagnum magellanicum MG | ecosystem: Host-associated > Plants > Peat moss > Unclassified...
AATTTAGCTGAAATTTCGGGGCTCCAATCGGTTTTTAAGTCCGGTGCGTCTACCATTCCGCCACACCCGCGAAGCGCCGCACCCTATAACGGCTCGCCCCGGCCAAACCAAGGCGCGAACCGTTGGTTGACTCGGCGCGGCGCCGATTGGCAGCACGGCCCATGGCCCGCGCCACATCCACAACGCTAGCAAAGCCAACGCCGAAGGCCGGCTGCCCCACCCCGCGCCGCAAAACGCTGCGCGGCACCCTCGCCGCCTGCCGCTGGCTCATCATCCTCGCCATCTGGGGCGCCGCCATCGGCGCGCTTGCCACCATCTGGTTCACCTGGGACATGCCGAATCCGGCCCTCGCGATCACCACCTCAAGGCGCCCCGCCATCGTCCTGCTGGACCCGGCCGGGCGCCTGGTAGCCCGTTTCGGTGACGCGGCCGGCCGCGTCGTCCTGCCCGCCGATCTACCGCCTTACGTCCCCGCCGCCTTCATCGCCATCGAGGATCGCTGTTTCGCTGCCCACGGCGCCTTCGATGCCGTGGGCCTGCTGCGCGCCGGCATATCCGACCTCACGCATCGCCATGTCGTCCAGGGCGGTTCCACCCTCACACAGCAGGTCGCCAAAACCTTGTTCCTGTCGGACGAGCGCACATTGCGCCGCAAAGTCCAGGAAGCGTGGCTCAGCCTCTGGCTTTGGAAGCATTATTCCCGCGACGAAATTTTAGGCATCTACCTCAACCGCGTGTATCTGGGCGCCGGCGCCTACGGGGTGGACGCCGCCGCGCGGCTGTATTTCGGCGTTCCCGCCCAGAACCTCACCCTCGCCCAAGCCGCCATTCTCGCCGGGCTGCCCAAGGCGCCGTCCTCGTACAACCCGCTCGCCAATCCGCAGCAAGCCGCCAACCGCGCGCGGGAGGTGCTGGACGCGATGATGGAAACCGGCGCCATCACGCCGGACCAGGAATCAGAGGCCGACCAGCAACTCGCCGCCGCCGCCTCGCCAACTTCCCGCACCTCCTGGTTCGCGCTCTGGGCGATGCAGCAGGCCGGCCCGGCGATCCCCGAGGGGATCGACGCCACGCTGTCCACCACGCTGAACGCCGGCCTGCAGACCGTTGCCGAGGCGGCGCTGACCAGCGCCATTCAAACCGACGGCGCCAAGCTCAACATCCACCAAGGCGCCGTCGTGGTGCTGGACGCACAAACCGGCGCGGTCCGCGCCCTCGTCGGCGGCGTGGGCGACCGGGAGGGCTATGACCGCGCCGTCCTCGCACGCCGGCAGACCGGCTCGGCCATCAAGCCCATCGTCTGGCTGGCCGGGTTGCTGGCGGGCATGTCGCCGGACGACACCGTGCTCGACGCCCCGCTGCATTTCGCTGGCTACCGCCCGCAGGATTTCGAACGCAGCTATCGGGGCCAGGTGACCATGCGCGAGGCCTTGGCCGATTCCATGAATACCGCCGCCATCCGCATTCTGCTCCGCGCCGGCGGGGCCAAACGCGTCGCTTCCATCGCCGAGCGCCTCGGCCTGCATGACAACTTCCCCGACGACGCCACCATGGCGCTCGGCACCGGCTCGGTCGGCGTCATGCAGCTCGCCGGCGCCTACGCCACCTTCTTCAATGGCGGCAACCGCGTCACCCCTTACGGCCTGTCCGCCATCAACGGCGCGCCCTTCGCGATAACGCCGCCCGTCCCCGCGATCGCCCCCGCTTACGCGAACGAAATGCAGGACATGCTGCGCGGCGTCGTCACCAACGGCACCGGCACGGCGGCCTATATCCCCGGCATGTTCACCGCCGGTAAGACCGGCACCACGCAGGACTATCGCGATGCCTGGTTCGTCGGCTACGCGGCCGGCGACATCATCGCCGTCTGGGTCGGCAATGACGACAATTCGCCGATGAACAAGGTGCTGGGCGGCAGCATCCCCGCGCAAATCTTCAAGCAGATCGCCATCGCCCTCGGCGGGGAATAGCACTGGTTTTTGCCCGCGCCCGCCCAATGTAACCGCTGCAAAACCTGGCGAGGCCCCATGTCAAAACTCTTCCAACCGCTGTCGATCGGCGCATTGACCCTGCCGAACCGCATCGTCATCGCGCCAATGTGCCAATATTCCGCCGAGGATGGCGCCGCGACCGACTGGCATATGATGCATCTCGGCGCGCTTGCGCTCTCCGGCGCCGGCTTGTTGATCATCGAAGCCACCGCCGTCTCGCCCGAAGCCCGCATCACCTATGGCGATCTGGGGCTGTATTCGGATGAGGATGAAGCCGCCCTCGCCCGCGTGATCCAGGCCATCCGCGCCTATTCCGCCATTCCGGTCGCCATCCAACTTGCTCATGCCGGCCGCAAAGCATCCTGCGATCTGCCCTGGCATGGCGGCGCGCAGATCGCGCCGGACGCCGCCAATGGCTGGCAGACCGAAGCCCCCTCCGCCATTCCTCACGCGGCCGGCGAGAACCCGCCGGCCGCGCTTGCCACCCCGGATCTCTCCCGCATCCTCAAAGACTTTGTCGCCGCCGCCAAGCGCGCCGAAAAACTCGGCATCCAGGGCGTCGAGATCCACGCCGCGCACGGCTATCTGCTCCATCAATTCCTCTCCCCGCTCTCCAATCACCGCGAGGACCAGTATGGCGGCAGCCTGGAAAATCGGCTGCGCTTCCCGCTGGAAGTTTTCGAACAGGTCCGCGGCGCCATCCCCTCGAAAATCCCGGTCTGGGTCCGCGTCTCCGCGACGGACTGGGTCGAGGGCGGCTGGGACCTCGACCAGACTGTCGCCTTCGCCAAGGCGCTAGAGTCGCGCGGCTGCGCCGCCATCCATGTCTCCTCCGGCGGCCTGTCCCCGGACCAGAAAATCCCCCTCGCGGATGGCTACCAGGTCCCCTTCGCCGCCCGGATCAAGCAGGAGGTCAATATCCCTGTCATCGCCGTCGGCCTGATCACCGAGCCTGACCACGCCGAATCCATCATCGAGAAGAACCAGGCCGACGCGGTCGCTTTGGCCCGCGCCATGCTCTACGACCCGCACTGGCCCTGGCACGCCGCCGCCCAGCTCGGGGCACGGGTCGTCGCCCCGCCGCAATATCTGCGCAGCCAGCCCCGCGCTTTCAAAGACCTGTTTGCGGCCGCGACATAGGCGCGCGTGGCCGCCGGGCTGGGGCGTGATCGATCCGGCTATTTTAAACCTTCCCACATGGTAATCTTTAGGCTATTGCCGCCGGTGCCATCACAGGACCGGAACAAATGCGCCACGCCACCCGCACCCTCGCCGCCGCTCTCACCCTGCTCGCCCCAGCCGCCGCCCGGGCCCACGCCGTCGTCGGCGCCCGCATCTTCGTCAACACCGTGCAGATCGATGACCCGAGCGTCGGCGACGAGGCCAATTTACCGCTATTTTCGCTCAGCAGCCCGGACGGCAAATCGACCGTCGCCGACCTCAACTTCGAATACGACAAAACCATCACCGAAAATCTCGGCATCGGCGCCGGCACCGATTTCGACAACATCACCAACGACCCCGCCTTCAACAACAAGACCAAGCTCGGCTTTGACGATCCGTATATCCAGTTGAAATACAAATGGCTGGTCGTGCCGGCGCATGAACTCATCAGCTCGGTCGCCGTCAGCCAGGCCTTTGGCCGCGCCGGCACCACCGGCATCGATTCCGGCTACGACACCACGACGCTTTCCGGCTATTTCGGCAAGGGCCTTGGCGATATTCCGTTCGACCCGATCCGGCCCTTCGCCATCACCGGCGAGCTAGACTACAACATCGCCGATACCGGTACCTCATCAGGCGCTGGCGGCATCAATTCTTGGTCCGGCGGCCTGACGCTGCAATATTCCATCCCCTATTTGCAGTCGCAGATCCATGATTATGGCCTGCCCCCGATCCTCGCCAACCTCACGCCGTTGGTCGAACTCGGCTGGAGCTCGGCCGCGACCAATACCGCATTCCGCCCCAGCAACCTGCCGACCACGTTTCTGCTCAGCGCCGGCGCGGTTTATACCAGCGAATATTACTCCTTTTCGACCGAATTGCTGATGCCGCTGAACGGCGCCGCGCAGCATGGTCTGGGCGTGATCGGCCAGTTCCATCTGTATTTTGATGACATGTTCCCGAATTCTCTCGGCAAACCGCTGATCTGACGCGAGGAGACGCGCATGACATTCCGCCCTTTCCGCCGATTCGGCGCCGCCCTGCTGGGTCTAGCACTCTGCGCGTCGCCGGCCTTTGCCCATGCGTTTCTCGTGCATGCCGACCCGCCGGTCGGCGGCACCGTCCAGGGCGCGCCGAAAACCCTGCTGCTCACCTTCACCGAGGGGCTCGAAATCCCGTTCTGCAGCGTCGCCGTGACTGACAGCATGGGCATGAACGACGCGGCCGGCAAGCCCCAAGCTGTGCCCGGCCATCCCGAGCAGATGCTGGTGCCGCTGAACATTTCCATGCCGGGGAAAATCCTTGTCACCTGGCATGCGGTTTCGGTGGATACGCATCACACGCAGGGCAATTTCAGCTTCACCGTGGCGCCATAGATCTTGTCGATCGCACCCTGGGTCTGGCCGGCTTGGCGCGGCCTCGCACGCGGGCTGCACATCGCCGGCGGTTTCTCGCTGTTCGGCGCTTGTCTCATCGACGGCTTCCTGCTGCCCGTCACCGCGCGGCCCGCCTTGCGCCGGCCCTTCCAAATCCTCGCCTGGGCCAGCTTTGCTTTGCTCGTCCTCGCCGGCGCCGTCTGGTTCATCCTGCAGACCGCCGACATGTCAGGTGCGGCGGACATCGCCGATCTCTGGGCCGCCATGCCCATCGTCGCCGAGCAGACCCGGTTTGGCAGCCTCCTCATCTTTCGCATTGCCGCCTTTTCGGCCGCTTTGTTGCTGTTCCAGTTCGGCCGCCAAAAACCCGCCGCCATCGCCGCCGGCATTGCGGTGATCGCGGAAGCCTGGCTCGGCCATGGTGGCGCCATGACCGGAACCGCCGGCGACGTTCTGCTTGCCGCTTCCATCTGTCACTTGGCCAGCGGCGGCGCCTGGCTTGGATCATTGCCCGCTTTGGCGCTGGCCCTCCGGCGCGCCGCCATCGCGGATGCGGCGCGCCTTGCCAGAACATTCTCACCGCTCGGCATCGCTTGCGTCATCGGCATCATTGGCAGCGCCGCGGTTCAATATGTTTACCTGATCGGCACGCCTGGCGCGCTGGTGGCAAGCGCCTACGGCCTGGTCGCCCTATTCAAGATTCTGCTTCTCTCCGGGCTGGTTGCGCTGGCCGCCCTCAACCGCCTGCGGCTCGCCCCCGCCCTCGCCGCCGCCGGCGAGCCGGCCCGCCCCCGCATCCTTCGTAGCGTGATCGCCGAAATTATCCTCGGCCTCGCCATCCTCATCGCCGCCGGCCTGCTGCTCCAGCTAACGCCGCCCAGCATGGCGCGCATGCTCGGCCAGCCATCGCATTAGGCCGGCCCTCAATCCGGGGTTTTGATTCCGGCCCGGCCTTTCGCGCTGGCGCGTTGCTGCGTTGCGTCATGCAGCGTGCCGGCCGCGCCGAGGCCGAACTTTGGCATATTGACGTAAATGCTTTCGAATTTTCCCTGTGAAATCATATAGGTTTCATGCCAGATGCCGACATCGCCATTGGTCCCTATGGCTTTATTGAACGCGCGCCAGGCCGGCAGGTGCGACTGATCCTTGTTCTGCGCGTAGGTCGTCAGTTGCTCGAAACTTCGCCAGTATTGCACGACCATACTGTTCGGAAATCCGAAATGCAGGCGATAATGCAAAAGCCCCAATTCCGGCTTGACGCTGAGCTCCTTCAACATGCGCGGCATGGCGCTGAAAACCGGCAGCCAGGTCGGCTTCCAAGGTTTGTTCAACCGAACGCCAATCAGAAAGAGCACGAAGTCTCCTTCGATTTCCCCGCTGAGACGGCTGTTATTGGTGGACAAAATTAAGCCTCTCCCATGGGGTCCGATCGTAAAACGGACCGGCGGTCATGGTCAATTCGATCCGACAACGCAATACCGGAGACGAGGCATAACAAGAAACGCTTGCCTGGCTCATATGTCCAAGCGGCGCCTTACACCGAAACGTACGACGTGGAAACGTTGATATCCTCCGGCGGCAGAAGGTTGGTTGGCGACGTTCCCGCCGCGACAGGGTCGAACTGGTAGACGAGTTTCTGGTTCAGATAGATCTCGTAGGCCGGGAAACCGTCATGGCTACCATGGACCAGCGCCTTCACCCCGCCGCCATCATTCTTGAAATGAACATACAGCGTGGCGTCGATATCCGGCGCGCCGGTCATCAGCGGTAGCGCGCCGGCGACATTGATGTTTACGACGGTCGTCTGCTCCGCCACGGCGAAGACCGCCTCCGTCGTGCTGTCGCCCGCGCCGAGGACGATGTTCAAATTATCATCCGTGACCTGCAGCGTGTCGGTCGCGATGGCGGCGGCGCCCGGTTTCACATCCATGAACCAATCGGGTTTGCCGGCGACGGAAATGGCGTCCTCGAAATTATATTCCGAGCTGAGGCCGAATTTCCGGCTGACGAGCATCACGCCCGAGGGGCTGACGGTGACATTTGCCACCAGTTCCGCCCGGCTGGTGCCGGACGCATAGGAAAAATCGCGGCCATCACCGGCGAAGCAACGGCGGCCGGTGAAGCTGAGGGCTGTTAAGGCATTGCACGGGATAAAGATGCGCAGTTTGAGTTCGACCGTCGAAGCCGATCCGCTCGCGGCGGGGTTTGCCGCCGCGGCCGAACCGGGGTCGGCGCTCGCCGTTGCGTTCGGATCGGTTGACGCGGCCTGGGTTGGGTCGGCGGATGGGTCTTGGGTCTCGCTCATCGGCATACTTTCTTGATGATGTGGTTTGTGATTACGAGGGTGAGGCGGCCGGTGCCGCATTGGCCGCCGGCGTTGGCGCGGCATTCGCGGACGCCGCGCTCGCCGTCTGCGCGCCCGATGCACCAGCCGGACTCTGATTGGTCCCGCCGGAACTTGCCGGGGGCGGGGTTGACGCGCCGCCAGACGACACGGCGGAACCCTGCTGCGCTTGGCTTGTTCCCGGGACGCCGCCATTGGCCTGCGCCTGCGCCGCGAGATCCGGCGCATCGATCGGCGGCAGGACCGGCAGATGGCTGCACAGCACCGCCACCACCTGCATGCCAAGCCGCGTATACGTGCTGGTCCCGTCGGGTGCCGTGCTCGCTGGGGTGCCTAAGGAAAACGGTCCGAGAAACCCTCCGGAAGTTCCCAAACTCGCCTGGTCCTGACCCGACCATTTGACGCCGATCGTCACGTTACGGACCACGACGATGGAGATCGGCAAGCCATATACGAGCGCTGCCCCCGTCGAAGCGGCCGCGCCTGGCGCCGGCAGCAATCCGCCCCGCGCCATCCCCGAAATATACCATCCCTGATCCGCCAGAAACACGCCGTCCCAGATCGAAAGTCCGGCGGCGGTGTACCCGATCGTCACCGCCATATGCTCAAAATGGATGGTCACGCTGGACGTCGGCGCGGGGGGCGGCGACGGCGCGGGGGGCGGGCTTGGCGCCGGCTGTACCGGCACATGGATCGGCAGGACCGGCCGGACCGGCATGGCGGCGAACTGCGGCCGCGGCTCGATCATCGCGTGTTGCGCCAGCTCGGGGCGTACCGCCATGGCGGCCAGCATCGGCCGCGCCGAAACGACGCTGACCGCCGGGCTCCCCGTATGCGGCGCGGCGCCGCTGACAAGCGGCGCTGCCGCCTGCGACCGGATCGTCCAGATCTGCGGATTGAACACGCGCGCGGGCACGGTGCCCGCCGCGGCGGTTCCGCTCTGCGCGCCCTGCGCCTGCGGCAGCGTTTGTGTCTGCGTCGAATCGAACGTCGTCCAGTAGCCGGTATTCCCTGTCTGCACCCAGTCATCGGGTTCGCATGTCATTCCCACCGCCACGCCCGCGGGTGACAAGACGGACTGGGCCATCGCGATCTCCGCGCTCAGCCGTTTCGCGGCGTCGCTCCCCGGCGCGAAGGCCGGCTGCGCCAGTGTCGCCGCCGTCGAATAGATTTGGCTCGCTGGACCATAGCGGTCGTCCTGGCCGAACGCGGTATTCTGCCCGGGCGAGAGCGCGAACGGATAATCGAAATTCGCCGTCAGAAACGCCCCCATCCGCGCCGGATTGACAATGCCGCCTTGCACGATGTCGTCCGGAACCGCCGCGCAGAAAGGCAAAAACCCCAGTGACACATCCGGATTGCCCCCGGCATAAACCGAGGCGAATAGATCGGTCAGCTTTTGGCCCAGCGAGGCCAGCGTGTCGCCGGCCATGGCGTCTAGCTCGCGGCCGGTGCTGGCTGGGCCGTACCGCCCGCGGCGGGACCCGGCATCGCCACCGGCGCGGCCGCGGCCGCCGGCGAACTCGCGGATTTCGGCTTGGGCAATGTCGGATCATCCATCTGCGGCGCCGCGGGCTGGATCTGGCCGATCCACCCGGCGATTTGCGAGCCGAGCAGTTGCAGCGTCCCGCCTTTGCCGCCATCGGAGGTGAAGGAGAATCCAGAACTTGTCTGCTGCGAACCAAACGCCCCGGAGGATTCCTGGTTTTGCGCCTGCGCCGAGCCGCTCATGAACAAATAGCCGCCGGAGACCGCGACAGAATTGGAACTTGATTGCCCGGAAGCCTGCGTCGCCTGCGCCGCCCCGTTGAACGTGGTGGCGAAATCGCCCCAGTCATCGCAGGTGATCGAAACATTCCGAATGATCAAAAAAGCCTTCGGCAGCATCGGCAGCAATGCCGTGGCCTTCTCTCCGATCTGATTGGCGATCGTGCCATCGCTGATCGCGTTGGCCCGTTGGCCGACCATGTACCAGCCTTTGATATTGAAAAGATCGCCAAAATACCAGGGCCGCTCGATCTGCGCGATAAAATATTCGAACGTCACCGTCGCCGAACTCGAATGATCTTGATGCTGCGTCCAGGTATATTGGCTGGCTCCCGTTTTCGCCGCGTTCGACGCGCCCGCATGCGATCCGCTCGCGGAAGCGTTGGCGATGCCCACGTTGAACCCGCCGCTGGCACTCTCGGAATTTGATTGCTGCGCCTGCCAGCTACTGGCGAACGAACCGGTTCCCGAACGCGTCTTCGCGTCCTGCGACTTGCTCGATCCCGTCACCTTCAGCACGCCGAAGGATTCGTCGGTATAATCCCACCACGAGATTGGGCTGATATATGACCAAGGCACATTCGCCGAAACGCCGCCGGCGAGTTGCAACTGGAAGGCGCTATACATCTGGTGCGCCATCGCGACCAGCGCGGTCACCGCATTTTCGCCTTGCGTCGCGATCGTGTCCAGCGCGGCTTGAACCGCCTGACGGCCCATCGAATTATAATCGTTCAGAGCCTGCGTCACGGCATTGGCGTATTTTGACGCCACAATCGGCCATTGCTGCCCGGCCACCGGGTCGCTCATCGCCTGCGCATAGGCCGAGGCCTGGGCGGCGATGGCTGTCGTCCACGCCGTCTGATTGCGCCGGAACGCGGCATAGAGCGGCGTGTAGCCGACAAAATTACCATCGGCGTCCTTCAGATAGAGGAGGTTCTGCGCCGCCGCGACTTCATTCACCACCTGCTGCGAGGGCGGCGAAGTATCGGCCGGCTGCGCGCCCTGGAGGATCGCATAATACTCAACGCTCACATTGCGGTCCGGCCAGGCCGTCGCGATGCCGTTCTGCGTCACCATCAGCATTTGGTCGACCAACTGCGATGTATAATAGGCCGCCTGGATCGACGCCTCGAGTTGCGGGTCGGGCGTGGCCGGCGGCGGATAGACCGAACCAGACGGGCCGGCCGGGGGCGTCGCGGACGCGGGGGCCGACGCCGCGCTTGCCTGCGTCGGCGCGGAAAACGCTCCGTCATTGGTAAAACTGCTCGACGAATCGCCGCCCGCCGGCGTCCAAGGATTGGCGAACATTTTCGGGTCAACCGAGATCCCGGTCGGCAAATGCATGTAGATCGCGGTTCCCGACGGCTTGCCGTCCGGGCCGATCAGCCCATGCGACACCTGTGTCTCGATTTGGTCCAGCGCATCAAGCAGCGCCTTTGTGATCCCGCCGACATTATTCAACTGCGATACCGCACCGGACATAGCGTCTCTCCTTAAAATTATGAACGAGTCATCGACATGAAAAAGCCGGCTCTATGGCTGAAAGTTATCGTTTGTGCCCGGCCCGCTAATTCACCGGCGCGGGTGCCGGCATGCAGAGCGGTGCCGAGGAGCCATCGACAGGGCTGAAGGTGTAAACCGTACCCTCCCAGTTGCCGAAATCGATATTGCCTTGCTGGCCGCCGATCCATTGCCAGAACGTCTTATCCATCGAATAGAATTGCGTATCCGTTGCCGCGATGACGGTGGCACCCGTATTCACCGCGATCTGGCCGCAGAATTTCATACCATCGGCCACCGTGCCTTCATTCCCCGGCCCGGTTTGCGCCGTCGCGCAGGCAAAAATATAAATCGTTTTGACATCGCCCTTGATGGTGCTGGCAATACCCACATTGGAAAGGCTGAGCCCCTCGGCGCACAGCGCCAAGCCAAACCCGCCGACCTGAAAATTGGTGCAGGTCTGGTCGCCCAGATTCCAGTTGGCCTCAAAACCATGACACATGATGTACAAAACATCCAAACCGCCCTGGGTTTGGGCGTAAGAATGAATCCAGTCGAACGCATGCTGTATCGCAACCGTTCCATCTACTTCATAATTATTTTGTGCGAGATTGGCTGGGGTTGCTCCGTCCAAACGCAAGTCATGCACAAGCATCGCTTTCATGAAATTCGCTCCCTTTCTTCATTGTAACGAGTGAACGCGCTATCGTGGAAAATATCAATAGCATTTCGTTACAAATAATCGCATCGGCCAGAAGATGAGTCACTCACAAGACCAGTTACTTCGAGCGCGCTTAGGATGTTTTTGTGATTATGTCTCGCTCCAGAAACGCACTTTATCAAATACGATTTTCATTATTTCACGAGAAAAACTTCATGAAATCATTTATGGGTTTTCTCGTCCCACCGCCAAGACACGACCTTAAGACGAATGGAATGAATTGATTTTTGAAACAAAATAATCATAAACTTTTTGCTGATAGGCGGGCTGTATTAATTTTTGTTGATAGGCAGCGTATAAAAATACGCAAATTTTTGTCCTTTTTTCAGACGAATGCCCGGTGCGCGATTCCGAATGATCCATTGCTGCGATTATGGATCATTTGATGTTTTTGTGAAGTCTGAACGCAGATTTACGGCTCTGCAGGCCGCCTCGAATAACGACCCTCATATCTTCCGACCGCGTCAGTCCAGACGGTGCAACGATGTCTACACGCCCGCCGGAAGGAGCGGCACGCCCGCATCGACAGAATCCGACATATGCACGAAATCGCGCGGATGCAGGCGAAAATAGCTGCTGGCGTGCAGGTATGTCTCGATATTGACCCGCGTCACGCTCGGCCCCGCGGGCGGCGGCACGCCAAGTTCCGGTGTGCCGGAGAGCCACTTATTCAGCATTCCCGGCGGGCCGGTCATGTTGACCCATAGCGCGATATAGAGCTGCGAGACGCCAGCCAGTACCAAACTGCGCGTGGCGGCCGCGGCGATTGAACTGTCCAATTCGGCCAGCACGATATTCAGCAGCCTGCCGTCCATGGCATCGACCAGCGACATGCCCGCGGCCGAGCCAAGCGCACGGTTGGCGAGCGTGGTATCCGCCTCGTCCAACGGGTTGCCGCGCGGGCAGGGCTGGCTTACCGCACCGACAATCCTGTTGATATCCCCCGCACCGGCGCCGCCGGCCGCCAGCACCTGGCGCAGCGTGTCACGCGCCGCCGGATCGACATTGGTGTCACCTTGAAAGATGCCGAAGCTGGCGCCGCTTTGGCCCAGCTCCGCAAAGGTCAAGCAATACGGCGAAGCAGAGCCAAGCTCATTGACATGGATCGCGGCCTTGATCGCGGGAATCAGCGCGGTATCGGCCATGCCGATCCTCCAAAATGCAAGCGCGAAACGATATACAGTCAAAACGGTCTTACGGCAAGCAAGTAAAACATTAATAATTTTGGTTTCGTTATTGGTAAGATTTGAGGACGATTTTTTGAACAGTACAGGAGACTCTAACAGAGCCGGTCAGTGCATCAGCTATGTTTCATATCAATAGCCCGCGCCCGCGCCTCCGGCGGCACCGTTACGCCGCGCTTGCAATTTGGCGACTTCCTGATGCGTGTCCGCGAACACGCCGGCTTGCCGGCCGAGCGCCAATTTCAACAGGCCAGGCAGCACGCGCGGCGCCAGGTAACGGATCGTCAACGGAACCATCGCCGGCGCCACTTCGTCCAGAATATGCGTATAGCCGAACGTCAAACCGCCAATGACGAGGCTGAAAGCGCTTGCCGCCCAAGCGCCATAATGCAGCCAGGCGCCCGCCGCTTGCAGCGAGGCGTAGATTTTCAACCGTGCCGCCACCCGCGCCTGGTGTTCAGCCATAAGCGCCTGCAATGGCCCGTCATCAGCCGCCAACCCATCTAAATAAGCCGCGGATGCAAGCGTTGTCGTATCGCCATCCAGTTGAACGACGCTGCGTAGCCGCGGCGCGCCCTCCGGCGTATCGACCGTGATGCCGCCGCGGAGCAAATCCTCCCATAGCATGGCGAGCCCCTTGGGAAACCACGGCAAGGTGTCAGGGCCTGGGTGCGAATAACATCCGACCCAACTCGCCGATCAGCGACTTCACAAGGTCGAACATCGCCTGCCACTGCGCCAATCCCGTCTTCACCGAACTGGTATGCAGAGCCAGCAGGAAATCTCTCTGCGCCCCCTCGATGTCCGGCGAAATTCGGGTGACCATGTCGCCATCCACCTGAACGGATGTTTGCGCCAAAACGGTTTCCGTCCCGATATCCCAGACTTTCCGGATCAAGATCACTACATCCGTCTCGTCATAATAGTTCCGCGCACCGGAAAAAACGGCCTGCGCGGTCTCTTCCAACGTACCGCCAAAAAGTTCGTTGCTTTGACCATATTTCGCGGCCAGGCCTTTCACCAGCGGCACGAGTTGCCGGCAATTCGAGACGATCCGCACGAAAACCGCACGGACTTCCTGATGCAGCGCCTTTTCGGGCGTGGGGCCGAGCAGCACGATATTGTCATCGCGGATCGCCGCGGCCGCCGCCCACCGCATTGCCTCGAACATCGCGGCGCCGTTGGTAATCTCGGCCATATCCAAAGGCGCCGCATCGGGCTTCCAGGCGATCAGGGTGTTGTTGACACCCGGCGCGCCGCCGATGCGTTGTGACGCCAGATCGAGCAGGGCTTGCGTCACGCCATAGCCGCCGCTCGACAAAAAATCCGAATAGCAATCGACAATCGAATGCAGGGCGATCGGCAATTCCGGCATTTTCTGGGCGGACATGCCGGATTTGCGGATCGTATTGATTTCGATCGTCAAAAGACCAAGCGCGATCGACTCGATACGGTCCTTCCATGATTGCAAAGACACCGCGTCAGGACTTTCGCATCGACCACACCACTTCGATGCCCTTGCCGATCATGTTGATCGTCTCGGTGCGGATCGCGCGCGCATCGGCGACCGCGTCCTTGTGCAACTGCGCGTAAGGCTGCTGGTCCACGAAGCCTTGTGACCACACGCTGGTACAATCGCCTAACACCATATTGATGGTCGTGGACGCCACCTCTTTCGCTTCGCCGGTGAACGTCACCTGCGTTTGATTCGCGATATCCGTCAGGCTGGATGCCGTGACCGCGCCGATCGCGGTCGTGACCCGCAGATTCACCAGCCCATCGGCGAGCTTGCCGAGGCTATCAAGCAATTTTTGCCCAATTGTCTCGATCGTTGCCGGTGGCGGAGGATTTCCTTGAACGCCACCTACTGCCTCTCCCATCATAGCCTCCACTTCTTTTGTTGATACTATACCGATATCAAAAATATTCCGGAGTGCCAATGGGCTTATCGCTAACGCAAGGTGAAAATCAACTGCCGTTAAGATGAAATCCGCAACTTCATTTTTTCCAAATTTTAGCTCAGTCCCCAGTCCTGAAGGGCCTGCTTCAACTGCGCGATGATGTAGTTCGACACAGGTGTTTGCGCGAAGAATCCCGCCAGATCAGCGACGATGCGGCCCCAGAAGCTGCCCGGCAACGCAGCACCCAGGATTGCGCGGAAACGATTGTCTATATCGGCAGTGAATTTATCTGGATCCAGCGCGCCCTTTGGCCAAGGCATCAGGCTTTCCGCCTCGGCCGCGCTTCCGAACAGCGGAATGATGGGAAGGTCCCCGTTGCTGTCAACGAAGGCGGCGATTTGCGCCGCCGTCCAGGCCGAAAACACGGGGTTGTCCTTGGATTGCCGGAATGTGTTCAGCAAGAAATCCTGGCAGTTTTTGCGGCCGAGATAGTAATCATACCGCCGGAAGTCGATGCACGCGAAACCCATAAATGCCGAGAGCCCCGCCGTGGCTAACGCTTTCCCGCCGCTGACCCCATTATGATGGGCAGATAGCATGTACCGGCTGTATATGTTCGGATCAACCGCCAAGACCAGATCGGCCGTGCTGTAGCGCCCTTGCTGGAGCGAGGCATTCAAGGAGGCTACGCCGGCGTCAAAAATTCCGGCAACCGAAAACGGCGCCATATCGGTTTCGCCGGCAAACGGGTCGATCAGCCAAACGGCCCGGTTGGCGTCAGCCGAGCCGCGCGCATTACGGCCCAGCAGCCCGCACAGCGCGGTGCGTGCCAGTTCAATCGGCTCATTATTCGCGACACCGCCATCGACGGCGCTGTAGCGTACATTGCCGACGGTCTGGGAGCCATTGTTATTGAGCATGGCGGTCCAATCCGCCTGCACAACCCAAAGATCGTCTGCCGTTATTGGGTTTATCGCGGTGCTCAGGACACGATAATAATAATGCGCCAGCGGACGATCGAGATGGCGGGTCGGAAAGCCGATGGGAAAGGCAGATGAGGCGCAAGCGAACAAGCCAAGATTTTTCCATTGTTCATCCTGACCCGGCTTCACTGAGGGAAAAGTTAGCGCGAACTCGTAAGGTTTTGCGTTGGCATAGGGTAGCTGTCCCGGGTAGCTTACCGCAAACCGCACATAGTCGGCATGTTCGATGAAGCGCTGATACTGACCGCCACCGAAATCGATCTCGATTGGCACGCCGGACAGATTGGTGTGGGTCATGAACAGCGTCAGCGGTGCGCCCACCCAGTCCCGCGGCACGTAAAGCGGATTGCCGGTATAGTTCTCGATGGCCGCGGCGGCCTGGTCGATCACATCCGCATTCAGAAGTGACGGAACGGCGTTATCAACGATATCATTTGTCTGCAGCATTGACGTAAGGTCGAGCTTGTTCACCCATGTGTCGTATAAGGGGTTAACCGGATCACCTGCAGGAATAGCGGGCGCGCCAAAAAATTGCGGCGGAAATTTATACGCCAAAGCCCGTGCCAATATGGCGGCGATGACCCCGCCGCCTGATGTGCCTGATAGCGCTTTGAGCACCACATTATGATAGGGGCTGCCGCTGCTGGTCTTCGCGGCTTGAAAGCAATCGAGGGCCTCGATCAGAAAGTCCATGGCGCCTGCCGTATAGGCACCGGAAGACACAGTGCCTCCCATCACCAAGGCAAGTTCATACGTGTTGCGTGCCGCTGGCGGCGCGGTGAGCATCAAAGCCGACAGGACCTCGTCCCTCGACGGAATCGGCGCCGGCGTCGGCAGAACTGTCGCAGACATGGGCGACCCTCCATTTTGTGAAATGATAACATGAGAGTAGCGCCGGGTGGTAGAGCGTTACGTTTGAATATAACTGAATCGTAATAGACAATGCACAGATTCACTTATGATCCGTCATCATTATGAGAATCAGCTCTCCTCTCAGCCGATCCTTTGGACGTGCCGGACAAGGCACCCGGCGATGCCGGGCATGTCGTGGTAATCTCCGGCCAGCGGCGGCGTTGAATTTCCCTTCAGAGCTCCCTCATGTCTAGGTAAGCTTTCAAGTGTTACTCTTCAGCAGGATTTCTTATGCCATCAGACCATAATCTCGCAGGCATCAAACCCTATACCGCCCCGGCCGGCGGCTGGGGCGCGCTGAAAGCCACCGCCAAATCCGTCCGCGAACAGATGGATATGGCCGTCGCCCCCCTCCTGCTCTACCGCACCAACAAACCCGCGGGCTTTGACTGTCCCGGCTGCGCCTGGCCGGACAAGGAACACACTTCCACTTTCCAGTTCTGCGAAAACGGCGCCAAGGCCGTCACCTGGGAAGCCACCAAAAAACGCGTCACCCCGGAATTCTTCGCCCAGCATACGATCACCGAACTCCTCACCTGGAGCGACTACCAGCTTGAAAACGAAGGCCGCCTGACCCACCCGCTGGCCTACGACGCCGCCACCGACAAATTCGCCCCCCTCACCTGGGACGCCGCTTTCGCCCGCATCGGTGAAACCCTGCGCGCCATGCCGGACCCGAACATGGTGGAATTCTACACCTCCGGCCGCGCTTCCAACGAAGCCGCCTTCCTCTTCCAGGTCTTCGCCCGTGAATACGGCACCAATAATTTCCCCGACTGCTCCAATATGTGCCACGAAGCCACCAGCGTCGGCCTGCCCAAATCCATCGGCATCGGCAAAGGCACGGTCTCGCTCGACGATTTCGACCATGCCGAATTGATCATCTCGATGGGCCACAATCCCGGCACCAACCACCCGCGCATGATGGGCACGCTGCACGAGGTCGCCCGCCGCGGCGCCCCGATCATCGTCTTCAACCCGCTGCGCGAGCGCGCGCTTGAACGCTTCGCCGACCCGCAAAACCCCGTCGAAATGGCGACGTTCAGTTCCACCGACATCGCCTCCACCTATCTGCAAGTCAAAGTCGGCGGCGACGCCGCGGCGCTGAAAGGCATCATGAAAGCCTTGCTGGCGCTGGACGATACGTCTCCCGGCATCATCGACCACGCCTTCATCGCCGCCCACACCAATGGCTACGCGGCATTGGAAGCTGATCTGCGCGCCACCACCTGGGAGGCCATCGAAACCGCCAGCGGGCTGCCGCGAAACACCCTGGAAGACGTCGCCGCCGCCTACGCCAAATCCAACGCCACCATCATCCCCTACGGCATGGGCATCACCCAGCATCTGAAGGGCACCGAAAACGTCCAGCAGATCGCCAACCTGCTCCTACTGCGGGGCAATTTCGGCAAACC
>Ga0116227_10009731_pt1 | contig 17257 bp, 12 predicted proteins | sample S1TSphgellanicum_FD_89693 | JGI IMG/M metagenome (GOLD analysis project Ga0116227, IMG submission 89693) | Host-associated microbial communities from peat moss isolated from Minnesota, USA - S1T2_Fb - Sphagnum magellanicum MG | ecosystem: Host-associated > Plants > Peat moss > Unclassified...
TAAGAAATGATCCTATTAATTATTGTTTACCTGGAGAAACGGTGGTGGTTGCAGCAGCTTTAACACACGCTACTAAATTACATCCAATCCCACTACTTTGTCAGTTTATCGATCAGTCTAAATTATCGATTGAAGCTTACCTTGACCAGCTGATTGAGACACTCTTACTTATGCCTTTGGAAGTATTTCTTTATGAAGGTATTGCACTGGATCTTCACGGACAAAACACCCTGATTGTTTTTGATGAATCTCACCAGGTATGTGCACTCGCTTACCGGGATCTTGGCAGTGTACAAGTGGTTAATACTGCCCCGTCATTTAGTGAAAAGAAACACCTTTTTTATGGAGAAGCATCAACTTTTATGAATTACAAAGATACTGTTAGCGAATTGATGCATACACTTTTCAATAACCTGATCGGTGGAATTGTTAGTTGTACGGCCAGTGCTTATACAATACCTGAACAACAGATTTGGGGAAAAGTCAAAGAGACAAGTATGCGGATTATTCAATGCTGCAAAGTGCCAGAGCAGGAAAAAAATGACTTTTGTAAACTGCTTTTTAGTCCTACACTAATGATAAAACCTTTGTTGAGCATGCGCATTGCCGAAAAAACGCTATACCAGGCCATTCCCAATCCAATGTTTAATATTAGCTGATGGCCCTATTTTTAAAGCAAAAAAAAGAAAACAACCTGGCAGATCAAGATCTGCCAGGTACGTTTTACCCTAAATTTTTGATCTGTTCATTCGTTGGTGCATTGGGTGATTATATGACACTGTCTGCGTTGGGGTGGTATATTGTAGATTCAGTTGGATCTGCAGAAGTACTGGGCTGGGTATTTTTTGCGAGAACTGTTCCCCGATTTTTCATGAGTTTTGTTGGTGGTTATTTTGCTGACCGAATGGATCGTAAAAAGCTGATTATTGGTGTGTATTCCGGGTTAATGATTACTACAGGTTTGCAAATATTAGTCATCTGGAACCTATCTGGTTTACACTGGATTTATATTGTAGCAGTTGTTTTTTTAAGGAATGTTTTTGACAGTGCAGAGCCTAGCATCAGAAATGCGCTACTGCCAGATATTGTTAAAAAAGAAAACATTGCAAAGGCTGTTGGTTTTTATGCTTCCAGTTTAAACCTGGCAGCCATTTTTGCTCCGGTTTTAGCCGGATACTTGCTATCAGTCGTGTCCATCACGCCATTACTAATTGCAGATTTTTGCTTACAGATACCCTCTTTTCTAATCCTATTTTTACTTCCTGCCATACCCATTCACAAAGATGACACCAGTAAGGAGCTTGCAAGTAAAGGCTACATTTTTGCAATTTCTTACATCAGGCAATCTCCTGTTTTGCGCAATAGCTTGATATTGAGTGTTACGCTCATGTTTTTTCTTTTCCCATTTGGTGCAATGCTTCCGCTAATGGTAAAAAATGTATTGCATTTGAATGCAAAATCATTTGGATTAATTAGCGCAACCGAAGCCTTTGGTGCGGTACTTGGCGGACTATTGCTGAAGTATATCACCCAAGATCAATTACTTAAACTATGGCCATGGATGGGTATGCTTTCTTGCTTCTTTTTATTTTTATTGGGCTTTGCGAATACTTTGTTAGCGGTTTTTTTAACCCTTTTTGTCCTGGGCTTAATGAGTCAGTTATTTAGAAGTACAGGCCGCAGCATCTTTCAGCTCAACACCCCATCAGAAATCAGAGGAAAAGTAATGTCAGTACTGATTTCAGATAGTGGTATCGTTTCTCTAGGGATTTTATTTTTTACACTAATTGCAGGTAAACTATCTGTGGGATATGTTTATAGTTTAATGGGTTGCGTAGGGTTTATATGCTGTTTAGCTAGCCACATGCTATTGCTTAAAGGCAACAGCAAACCCCATATAGATGCAAAACGAACCATTAAACATAAATGATGTTGAGGATATTGTTTAAGATTTCACAAAAACAATCAAATTTCTCTACAAATTTTTTACCATACCTGGTGAAACCGAAAACTTATTCTTAAACGCATTACTAAAATGCTGAACAGAGGAATAGCCCATCTGAAAAGCAACAGATTTTATGGGTATACCCTGAAGAAGAAGCATTTTGGAATGGTTTAATTTGTGGTCACTTAAATAACCAAATACGCTTTTATCGAACATATTTCTAAAACCTTGTTTAAGCTTAAATTCATTAATACCACATACCTTTGCCAATTCAGCAACAGATGGTGGTTGGTGAATATTTGCTATCAAGTAATCTCTTGCGTGTAAAATGCAATCTTTATCGTAGGCAGATGGTAAAGCTACACAATGATTATTAATTGCCTTTTCAAAGGACTCTGCCTGGAGCACCAGCAATTCTGTACATTTAGACTCAATATACAAGAGTTTTAATCTACCTGTATAGGTACAATTGAGAATATCCTGAATGCAGCTTTGCATGGCCCAGGTAATCGGCAAGTCTTGCTCTGCAACCTGTGTATAATGCCCAATATCCAGGTGATCAGCTAAAACCTGAAGTGCCTTATTGGAGTTTTCTGCCAGTTGCAAAAACTTTTCCTTCGCAAAATGTACTTCAAAGAATCGGTAATTCTGCTGTGTATTATATTCTCCTGTACCATCTAGTTCAGGCATATAAATTATATTTTGCTGGTTTGAACTAAAGTGATACCGCTGTTGGTTTACTTTATTGTATATCATTCCATTTCCAGATAGGGTAAAACGCAACTTCACCATGTCTGGAACATCATTTGCAGGACTAAAATATAGTTGCTGTTGTTTAAATAAAATATCTCCGTAAACGATATAAAGATCTGGAGTGGTTATTTGAAATAATTCAGCATCACTGAATGAAAAATGGTATTGGTCTTTACTTTCCTTAATAAATTGTTTCTGATCTGGAAACTGCTCAAAACTTCCACCAACATTTTTCCAGGTCCCATAATCTTTTCCAACATTAATACCCATAGTAACAATGATCATGAAAAAAAAGGAATTTTGACGAAACGATTATTAAAATTTACATTTCCTGTAAAAAAAAATCCTTTTTGTGTAAATCCCTTCACCAGTCATTATTCACCTTTGCCGAACGATTAATGCTAAAAGTTAACACTAATAGATTTTTAGAGAAAAGGATACAAAGCAATATGGATAAATCAATCGAATATAAAAAAACAAGTAAACAAAGGCAGGACTTTAAATACGATAATAAAAGAAAGAAAAATCTTGAAATCCAACATCAGAATCAAAATATCATCTCCCAAACTATAGCAGAACTAAAGCTGACAAACCATTCTTTTATCTTGGAAATTGAATGTAACAACAGCAGACATTTACCTTTTCTTTTTCAGCAAGCTAAAGGCATTGGCTATTATGGTGTTAGCTTTTCAGATAAACCGATGGATGAAATTCCTTTAGTACAGGTTTTAAAAATAAATGAAGGCCATGCTGAATTCATTAATATTAAAGAAGGTGAAAAATTAAATTTTGAAAGTGATTTTTTTGATTGCTGTTTTACTGCTAATACTATCTATTATTGGAGTGATCCGTTAAGCACCTTTAAAGAGATTTATCGCACATTGCGTCTAGGTGGAACATTTAACCTGTCTTTTATCGAACAAAAATTTGGAAAAGATCTTCCCTGGACGCAGACTGACTTTACTTTTTACACGCTGAACCAAATAAAAACGATGTACAGGATAGCGGGTTTCGGAGATCTTGAAGTGATACAAATGACAGAAGAGGTAATGACTAAAGACGGACAGCACATGGTTAGACCCTTTATCTATATCAGCGGAAGAAAATAGATATTTTTCTTATTAATGCAATCAATTAAAGTTCGCTAACCCAACTTACCAAATTTCAAAAGGTTTGAGTACCGGAAGAACTTCGTCAGTTTACCAACCCGACTTACTAAGTTTTGGTGGCTTGTGTGCAGGAAGAATTTCGTAAGTCCAAATGCAGAATGTGGCAGCTTGCTAATCACCTTATTTCTAAAATGGCGAAGTTTCGCCCCCACTCACGCCCTTTAAAACTTCGCCAGTTTACCAACCCGACTTACGATGTTTAGGTGGGACGGAGTGTCGCAAGAACTTCGTAAAGTTAAATGCTGAATCTGAAAGTAAGGCTAATCCACGAAGTTTTACAAATCATATATTTAATACCAACCTACAGATACTTGTAGTACAATTAAAATAAAATTATTACAAGTAACCATACATAAAATAAAGGTCAAAATACTTTTATTTAAATATTTTTTTTATGCTATTAAAAAAGATCATTAATTGCAATAAAAAAATAATCTTCAATCAAGTCGTAATTTTTTTCTTAAATTATAAATTCACGCTGATTTGCTCTTAAATCGTTCGATAATAAAGCTTTTTTATTAAAGGTAAATACCTTTTGTAGCGCATCAAAACCAGTGAAGAAAATAGAATTTATATTTGAAATTAATCAGTGCATTCTTCCAAAAGTAGACCGGGAGAAACATTTAGGGCATCGGCAATATCAAAAATAATTGATATATTAGGGTTAACCAGGCCCCTTTCCATTCTACTGATTTGGGAATAATCGACATCAATCAGGTTAGATAATTCTTCAATGGTAAGTGACTTGAGTTTTCTGTATCTTCTTATATTTTTAGCTAGAATCGATATCCCCCGTTCATTGCGTTTATGCTTCCCTTTCATCAACCAGTTTGGCACAATTTAATGCAAAAATTATCATGCGCAATAAAAAGAAAATATTTATTGTATAATAGGGATTAAAATCCCTATTTTTATTCCTGAAAGCTTTAAGTTTTAATTGTCCATCCCGAATCTTTAATAATGAACGCTAATAATAAATGGGGATTTTGTTCTACAATTGTAGATTTTGTTCCCAATTTTTACGCTAATTCAAATGGCTCTTTGGTCTATTTATTAATTGCTATTTTATTAGATAGATACGCTAACAATCATTCTCAAATCATTCAGCAACCCGGCATAACAGACAAATTATGTCTTTACTTTTTTAATCATGGAACCTAGAAGTTCTCATCAATAATCTGATGGGTATAAGAATCATTTCAAACATTAAAAAATTAGAATTCAAGATGTTTTATTTAAAAGAAGTAAAAATGAATATAGCTAAGGCAAGGGCTTTTTTAAGAATTTTTGGTGCGTTTAACATGAGTCGACAGGAATTAAAGCAGGTATACAAACATACCAAATTGATCAAAATAAACCCCGGAGAACAGCTCTCCTTCACACATCAAAAAGAGGATGACAAAATACTATTCGTAATCTATGGCATACTGAATGGTTTTTTTATCCCGGAAGAAAATGAAAGAATAAATATCTGGCTGGGCCATTTTGGAAGTATAATAAAACCTGCTGACATTAAGGAAATCATCCCTGAAGTATTTGTTATTGAAGCCATTGAGTATGCTGAAGTGCTTGAAATTAGTCAGAAGAAGCTGGAAGAAATCGGTTTTTATTTCCCATACATATTAAAACATATGATCGAACATATCTACCTCAAGATGATGCAAGATGCCAATAATAGAAACACGCTATTTAGAATGTGTAATCACACCTTAAGGTTTAATTATTTCCGTGAAATTTATCCTGGATTGGATGAAAAGCTACCAAAAGATCTGTTGGAGGCTTATATCCGTCCGTCTACCTTATAATCCATTTTATCATCAGCTTATCTTTAAAGCAATCATCCATTTTCTTCTTATATACAATCGTATAAATTAATAAGATGAAACTAGATTCATTTATTTGATTAAACCAAACATTGAAAAGATTAAACAAAAAATGCAGGCGACATCCATCAACCTGCATTGTCATCATTAACTATAAAACTGATTATTTTGCTTCAAATATTTGTTTCATCTTCGCTTCAAGCGCTGCACCACGAAGTTCTTTTGCAATAATTTTACCAGAAGGATCAATTAAAAAATTCATCGGAATAGCCTTCACTTCATATTTCATCGCTGCATCATTTTCCCACCCTTTTAAATCTCCAACTTGTTTCCAGGTTAATTTATCATCAGCAATGGCTTTCATCCATTTAGCTTTGTCAGTAGCTTTATCCAGTGAAACACCTAAAATTTCAAATCCTTTAGATTTATATTGCTCATATACTTTAACCAGGTTTGGGTTTTCTCTTCTGCATGGAGCACACCATGATGCCCAAAAATCGATCAATACATATTTACCTTTAAAATCAGAAAGTTTTACAGGTTTACCATCCACATCAGGTTGTGTAAAATCTGTAGCTTCCACCCCTTCTTGTGTTTTCTTGAAAGTGGCAATACGTTCACCTACCTGCTTTCCAAAATAAGAATTTCTTAAATCAGTACTCAAACCGAGGTATACTTTTTCCATTGCTATGGCATCAAAACCGGGGCTTAGCGTAGAGTTCAATGCCATTAAAGACATATACTTTTCTCGATTCTGCTTTACATAGGCAATCTTAGCATCCACAATTTCTTGTTCGATTTTTCTGGCTCTTTTTTCCAAATCCAGAATATAATCCCGGTCTTGTTTTTTAGCTTCAGGTTGTGCTGCATACTCTTTATTCAGATTATAATAACTGGTATAAAAAGGCTTCAGGTATTCATCTACTTTTTTGCTTTCATCTGTTAATGTAGAACCTTTTATAATGGCGTTTTTTAAAGAATCTTTTCCGGTAATGGTGATGTTTTCATTACCTAAGATGATCGCCATTCCATCAACCTTTACCCTTCTACCCGGAGTATCAATTGCAGCATCGTGCTTAAGGCGAAGTGTAGCCTGCATGGGTGAAGGAACGGTACCTTTAAAAGTAAATGCGCCATTTACCAAAACAGCCGAATCCAGTTGTTGCTTGCCTTCCATATCAATCAATAGAAATGCTTTAGCAGGTTTTCCTAATTTACCAATCTGACCTTTTATAGTGTAACCTGTTTGCGCAAAGCACATCAATGTGCTCATGGCTGTAATAGCTGTTAGTATTATCTTTTTCATATTTTATTTCTTTGAAATTTTACCTGTAGATTTTGTTTTTGTTGTTTGCTTTCCAGCCAGCAGGCCATTATAATCAGCCTGAGATTTTAGCAGCGAGAGTGCGGTATCAAATGAATTATTCGCTTCATTTCTCACCTGAATGGCGTAAGATTTCCCTACGTATAGCATATCTGCCATTTCTGCTTTTAATTCTACCGCAATTGCTTTTTGAGCGGCAACATCTGTTTTAGCGGGCAGTTTTATTTTGCGGGCAGTTGCTGAATCAAAAATGTGGTTAAGCATGGCATTCCTGATGGTGAAACTTTCGTTAAAAGATTCGAAAGTGGGGTAAGTTTTTAATAAACTTTCACGATTTTGTTGCACATCATTAAATGCAGCAGCAGTAACAAGCCCACTATTCATTAGTTTATTTAACCAGGCACTATAAAGCGCTGTATCAATAGCTACAAATTTATCAGGCATAATGCCACCACCACCATAAACGGTGCGTTTATTAACCAGTGTACTGTATCGTAAAGAATCAGGGAAGTTTATATGGCCGCCTTCGGTGAGTTCGCCAGATGCCATTCTTCTGTTAAAATCTTCAAAATAATCTGTTTTGCCTTTTGCATAGGGTTTCTGAATTGATCTGCCAGATGGGGTATAATACCGGGCTGCAGTTAAGCGGATAACTGATCCATCAGCAAGTTGCAGCCCTTTTTGCATTAAACCTTTACCAAAGCTTCTTCTTCCAACGATTACCGCACGATCCCAATCCTGTAAGGCACCTGTTAAGATTTCGCTGGAGGAAGCGGTAGATTCATCAATTAAGACGACTAAATCTCCCGTGTTAAATTGTCCGAAACCTCCTGTTAAATAGTGATCTTTTACACCACTATTGGTTACTGAGTAAAACACCATTTTCTCTTTAGGTAAAAACTCATCAGCAACACCAATTGCTGCTTCTACCAAACCGCCTCCGTTAGATTGTAGATCTAAAATTAGTTTAGTCATGCCTTGAGCCTTCAATTTTTTTAAGGCTTCATCCATTTCCCGGCGTGTAGACTGACTGAAAATAGATAGGGCGATGTAACCAATATTTTTATTAACCATGTAACAGGATGTGATAGACAGTTCTGCAATTTGCGCCCTTACTACATTAAATGTTAATAGCGCAGGTTGAAATTTGCGAACAACACTTAATTCAACTGCCTTTCCTTTTTCGCCTCTCAGGCGATTCATCACATCCTGGTTTTTAAGGCCAACACCAAAAATTAACTTTCCATCTACTTTGGTAATCTGATCACCTACTTGTAAACCTGCTCTGGCTGCAGGTCCATCAGCATTAATGCCCGTAACAAAAGTACTGTCGGCTACCATGGCAAACTGAATACCGATCCCAGCAAAACTACCAGCCATTGATGCATTCATTGCTTCAACTTCTTCTCTGCTGATGTAGCTGGAATGTGGATCCAAATCGCTTAACATCGCTTTAATAGCCACATCTACCACTTGTTCATCATTCACCGGATCTACATAATTATCCTGTATCAGCTTAAGCGCATCTTGCAACTTAATTTTTGGATTCATCTGCGCCTGGGCATTGTAGCCAATCAATAGCAACAGCATGCTCCATAATATTTTCTTTCCCTTCATTTTTATTATTTTTCTGCTCTTAATATTTCTATAGCCATGGATAATTCATCGCGCAACTGACTTGGACTTCCTGAATAACCTTCAGAACTGTAGCGCACTTTACCATTTTTAACGATGATTTTACGGGGAATAGCAGATGATTTGAACAATGGTGTCAAGCTTCTAAAAACCTGATCCTGTTCGCCCTTTGCCCCCACCGCATCGTGCAAGAGATTGAAACGATAATGATTGTCTCGTACATACTTAACAGACTTTGCTTTATAGTCACCAAACTGCATGGTACCAATCATATATACGGCAACTTTCGGATCTTTTGCATACTGATCAACCAAAAGTTGCATACCTGGGAAAGCTTCAATGCATGGCCTGCACCACGTTGCCCAAAAATCAATTACCACAATTTGATCAGCCCAATCTTTTGAATGAACCATCTTACCATCTGCATCTTCCAAACTAAAAGGAATGAGTGGGTAATCCACCATATTAGACATCACATGAATACGCATCTCATTTTTTTTATCTGCCGGGATCAGCGCTGAAATGTATTCCTGATAGCCATTTTCATTGCCATTGTGCGCATCCATATAAACCTGCTTTAATTTTTCAAACATGGCCGGCGTAACGGCATTCGCAGCTACACTGTTTTCCAGTAGTGGTTTAACGGATTTCTCATCACCTAGCTTTTCCAAAATATACACATGCATGGCATTTAAATCTGCATTGCTGTACATGCCTGTTTTTGACAGGTATTTAAAATACGGTATGGCCCCAGCATAATCCTGCTGATCTTTTGCCAGGATAATATGAGTAAAAAGGCGATCGTTCATCTGGTTATCGGCATTGTCTTGCGCCTTTTGCTGGTCATGATCAAAATCGATTAAATAAGATCCGTCTTTCTGATGATCAATTAAATACGGTATAATTTTAAGACTTAAACCATACAGCATCTTACGGTCTGCCTTACCAGCCATTTCACCTCGCGTCAGGTTCCAGCGATAGATTTCATTGGCTGTTTTGAAATCGATATCTTTAAAAAGCGACAAAAACTTTTCTGTTTGTCCGCTTTCAAAATAGTTTGCAGCCAAACCTCTATAAAGTGAGTAGTAGATAAATCCCTTTTCATCTGGATTTTTCTTCCATTCCACATACGGAAATCTTTTCAAGTAATCTTCAGCGGCTGCTTGAAAGTTTTCGCCAGACTTCTCTTCAGTTACCTTTTTATATAACAACAATCTTGCTGTACCACTTTTAGGATAGTTTAATTCAATCTGTTGCGCTAAGAGATCAGCCGCCTTGGTGTTTTTTATTTTAAGGTAATAGCGTTGCATTTCGGCAAGCAAGTCCTCATTCAGATTCCCTTTTTTGAGTTCATTCTTTATCGTTTCATCTGCAAAAACATCAAAATCCGTAGCAGACATGGTAAGGCGTTTAAGATCCAGATAGGTAAATAAAACGCTACGTAAATTGTTTTGCAAAAACTTAGCATCTTTTTTTAACAGGGAATCTACCATTGCAGCATCCTTAACCGGATTTAAAAAACTATTTAGGCTCCAGTTACCTGTAAGGCCACTATGAAAAGCAGCTTCAACCAGAAAACTACCTGGAACGTCTTTTTTGTTTTCTAAATAGGTGCGGCTAAAATAACCCATGCCCTTGTTATTATCTGTAGCTTCTGGATTAATAGAATCACCCTGATAAAACCTGAGCGCAATAAAAGCACTCTTTGCTGGCAGCAAGTATTCGCCCTCCCAGTTATCTTTTGCTCTCTTTAAAACAACATTTGTGGTATGCCATTTAAAATCACTGTAAAATGCCATTGTGGCTTTGGCATTATCACTAAACTCTAAATCGCCTCCTTTAGGTTGATAACTAAAGGTGATTCTTTTCTGTTGTAAAGGCCTTTCAGGTGTAAAGCTTAAGCTTTGCGCTGCCAGTTGCTGCCCAAAAAATGGGCAAAGCAACAGCAGACATATTTTTGAAATGTGTTTCTTCATAGGGATTTTTATACTATCGTGGATTTTGTTCCAATTCGGGATTTAGCAATATGTATTTATCACCAATTGGGTATAAATAGAGGTTGGAATTAGGTTGAAGGGTATAATCCAGGTTTTTAAAATTTCGGGTTTTTACCTGGGCAAAATCATTATCCAGGTTTAACCTTTTCTGATCAAACCAACGGATGCCCGTACCAAAAAATTCTTTTCTTTTTTCTTCTATTACGATACGAAGGGCATCACCAGCACTTGATGCGGTTAATGGCACATAATTAGCCGTTGTAAAACGTTTGATTCTGAGATTATTAACCAGTGTTATAGCATCGGCAGTTCTGCCGGCCCTGGCTAAACACTCTGCCTTAATCAACATCATTTCTGGTACCGATGGCCCGTTATTAATCACAAATTCATTAATCAGGTATCGGCATGATGCTCTTCCTGTGAAGGCCGTACTTAACTGTGTTCCAAACCGGCTTCTTGCATCTGTAAAAAGTTTATATCGTAAATCTGTCGATCCCATGGAAGTGAGCAGATTATTGCTTACCGGAATGGCGGTATAAACCACATTGGCAATCTTTGAAAAAATCACCTCCGGATTACTTAACCTTACCGGAATTGTACCTGGGTTGTTTTCGTAGGTTTTTAAATCGAGCAGGCCACTTTGCAATGCCAGCGTACTATCTGCATAAAGGCTGGCATTGTTAAAATCTCTCCTATTTAAATAGGTTTTAGCCAGTAAAGCATATGCTGAAACCTTGGCAGGCCGAACATTATATTCTGGTAATGCCGGAAGACGACTGATAGCGGCTTTAAGGTCTTTTAAAATCAAATCGTAAACATCAGCTACAGATGCTCTGTTAAGCTTGGTATATAAACTTGGTGTGGTAAGCAAAGGCACGCCCAAATCAGTAGAAGCTGTTGTACTGTTATATTGTTTACCGTACATGTTTACCAAAATGAGGTAAGCATAAGCACGATGTACCAAGGCTTCGGCATATATTTTCTGCTTTTCAGCTTCACTGCCATCTTTCGATTCTAAAACACCTTGCAGAACCTCATTACAGGTATAAATGGCTTTATACTGTTTATCCCAATCTGCATCGCTTTGACTTTCTGAAGTATATTTCGGAGCCCAGGTATATACATTGCTTAAAATATCGCCCAGGTTATTTTGCCTGGTGGCATCGGTGATTTCAGTATCATCACCCGACAGAATCGGATAAGAAAATGTACCCTCCAATACATTATTATTATTCATGGTATACCTGAAATCTGAAGTATACTTTAGTGTTCTAACAGAAAGCTGATCTATTTCTACATACTTTCTGCAGCCTGCCACAGCAATAGCCAGGACAAACCATATCATTGAATATCTCTTTTTCATATTGATTATAGTGTGGCGTTTATTCCAAAAACATAACTAGGTGTAGGGGTTACACTCCCGAAGTTTCCTGTATTGATGAATTCAGGATCAATTCCATCTTTATTGGCCCGCCAAATAATGCCCAGATTTCTAACATTTGCAGAAAGTGCAATTGATTTTACAAGATTACGCGGCAAGAAACGTTGGGGAACAATGTAGGATAATGATACCTGTTGTAAACGAATATTATCAGCGCTTCTAACCAAAGCATCAGAAAAACGATAACGGTTAATGCTGTTAAAATTCACACCAGTTATTCCCGGTACATCTGTAAAAGCCTCGTCACCAGGTTTTCTCCATCGATCAGCCAGTTCCCCTTGACGGCCTAGTACACCACTATAAGCAAAGTCTGCAGTTGTTGGATAATTGGTTACTGCATTTTTCAGAAAAACATGCCCGAAATAACCGGTTACTCTTACGCCCAATTCCAGCTGACCATATTTAAAATTATGATTAAAACCAGCTGTATAAGGTGCATACTGTCTTCCAACATATACCAGATCATCTTTTGTAAAAGCGTTGGTCAGGTTAGTGGTATTATTAATGATATTATTATTTCGGTCGTAAATTTGAGATTGTCCTTTACTATCAAGACCGGCCCATCTGTACAAATACAAAGATCCTAATGGCATGCCTTCTATAGCGGTTCCAGATCCTACTATGGTACTGGCATTATTAGCCAAACGGGATTCAGTTACCTTATTGGTATTATAACCAAAATTTAATATCGATTTCCAGCTGAATTTTCCTGCCCTGATCAGTTCACCATTAAGGGAAAATTCATAACCGCTACCACTCAGTGTTCCACTATTGAATGAAAGGTTAGACCATCCATAAGTTGCATTATAAGGAAATGCCACTAAAATACCTGTCGTACGTTTAGTGTAAACATCAAAACTACCGCCTAACCGGCCCTTCATAAAACCAAAATCAAACCCTAAGTTGGCCATTCTGGTGGTTTCCCACCCCAGTTCAGAGTTTGCAGGTGTTTCGATACTTGCAATCGGCTGTCCGGTTCTTGCATCAGTACCTGATACTGAAATGATTGGAACATTAGTTCCTGCAGAGGGCACTACCCCACTGGTACCTATTGTTGCACGAACACTAAATTGATCTAACCAGTTTAAATGCTGAAAGAAATCTTCTTTGCTTGCATTCCATCTCAAACCAACTGACCAAAATGGAACTGCTCTTTTGCTTCTGTCTACACCTAATAGTGTATAATCATCAAAACGCACGCTTCCCGTTGCAAAGTATTTATCATTGTAACTGTAAGATGCGTTGCTATAATAGGATAAATAACGTTTCCTGTAACGCACCAAACTACTCAAGTTTGTACCTAATGATTGTGAATAGCCATACATGGTTGGATATTGCATCGTAGGGTTAACTGTTATAATGGTTCGGGTATCCTCATTGTAACCATATCTGGTTTCAGAAGTACTACCAGATTCGGTTTCCCTAATCTCGGCGCCCGCTATTGCATTAAACTGATGTTTGCCACCAATATTAAAGTCAGAATTTAATTGCCCTCTTAATGAAGTTTCTGTAGAGGTGCTGCCATAGGTAGCATATCTGCCCCCATAATTTACATTGTTAACAGCTTTTCCGTTTGTAACTACTGTAAAGGTATTTACCAATAATCTACCTGTGTAACTGTTTAATTCATCAAGCGTATAACCATTTGAGAACTGACGTTGATTGGATATTGAAACATCGGCATTTAACCATTTCGCAATTTTACCATTTAAACCAGCACTCATTCTAATCACATTGTTTTTTGTGATAGAGTTAGAATAGTTCAACTCATCCATGGTATTATAGGTGAATGGAAGATACCCTTGTGCCACCATTGAGTTGGCTACTGATTCACGGATAATGATATTTCGCCCAATACTGTTGCCATTGGCATCAATTAACAGATCATAAGGACGAAGCGCTGTAGTACTTACCGAAAGCGCATTAACCGCTGCAGCATTGTACTGAGATTTAGAATACTGATAGTTGAACAATGCCCTTAATGTGATTTTTTTATTGAAAAAATCTGTTGAGGTATTGGCTTTTACAAAGGCATTTTCGCCGTAGTTACTTTTAAAGATGGGAATATCTTTTGTATAATTTCCGGAAATGTAATAGGTGCTACTTTCTGAACCGCCAGAATAAGATAGGTTATACTGGTGGTTTATGGCATTCTGCAATAAATGATCCTCAATCTGCTTCATGCCATCTCTCGAGCCAATTTCAGCCAGGGCTGCATCACGCTGTGCAGCGGTAGCAGTGCCTCTTTTCACCCTAAACATCCATTCCGTAGCCTCACTATTGTTTGCTGTATAAATGGCGTTAGATGGTGAGGCAGCAGCAGGATCTACAATCAATCCTTTATCCACCATTTCCTGTTCTAAATTGATATACTCCGCACTGCTCATCCAGTTTAAATCTGAAATGGAAGGGTTTTTAGAGATCCCAAAAATATAACCAACATTCAATGAAGGGGCTATCTTCCTACCTTTTTTAGTTTCAATTACAATTACACCATTTGCTGCCCTAGAGCCCCATATGGATGTAGCAGAAGCATCTTTTAAAAAGGTAATCTGCTCAATATCTGCAATATTTACATTGCTAATAACTGAATTACCAAATGTATTACCGCTTACGGGGGTGGTTAAAGTTGCAAGGTCACTCGGATTCATCAGAGGAAAGCCATCCAAGACGATTAAAGGTATACCACCACCGCCGCCGTAATTATTTACCCCACGAATTTGAACAGTATTGCCTTTAATATTGAACTTTACACCTGCTACCTGCCCTTCGAGGCGTTCCAGAATATTTACCGCAGGATTTGCCTGTAAATCTTTAGCCGTAATTACGCTATATGCTCCGGCAACCCGTTCTTTGCTTATTTTCTGGTAACCGTTAGAAACTACGCTTACCTCATCCAGCACAGCTGATACTGGCTGTAGGTTCACTAAAAAACTTCCGGTTTTTCTATCTACAAAAATCTCCTCGCCCTTATAGCCTAGATAAGTAATCTGAAGAACAAAGCCATTGGCCGGAATATCTTTAATCACTAGCTCTCCCGCTTTATCCGTAACGTACATCTTATTGATGGTTTTGTTATAAACATTAGCACCTGGCAATGGTCTGTTTAAAGAATCCCTAACCGTAATTTTCACTTCATAATCGTTAACGATATCCTTTAACTTGTCTATTGAAGTCTGTTCTTTAATGATAATTGTTTTACCATCAACCGAAAAGGTAAGCGGCTGGGCGGCCAGTGATTTCTGAATGGCCTCAAAAACATTAACCTGGTTAACGTTAATGGATACAGGCCTGGCATCCAGCACGATGCTGAGATCATAAATAATATCATAGCCACTTTGCTTGCGGATCTCTTTCAAGATACGTTCCAGAGGCGCATTTTTTTCCACAATAGAAACTTTTTGCGCCCTGGTTGATGCGCTCAATTGCATAAAAGCAATCATTAAGATCGTGGCCGTAAGTCGCATAACAAGCAGCAGTTTGCTGAGCTGCCTGTGGGGCAACCCGAGTGAAGTAAAATTTTTATACATTTGTTTGTTTGGTTTAGCATCATGCTTACGTTTCGAAGGCTTTGCATGATGTGGTTAATAGTTGATAGTTATTTATCGGCATCCAAATTATTTCCAGAGGTGCCGCCAAGCACTTCTGGTTTTTTTTTTGATACCGGATGGTTATTTAAAAACGGTGATCCTCCTTCCCTCTAATTTAAAATGAACTTTTCCAGTTAACTGAATATGGTTTAATACTTCTGATATATTAGTCGCTCTTGACATCCATCCGCCCAGCATAAGCTGTTTTGGTGCAGATTCGTCGTAAACTACTTCTACATCATACCATCTGGCTATTTTGCGCATAGCACTCTGTAAATCTTCTCTAAAAATAAACTCTCCGTTTTTCCAGGCTACTGCTTCCTCTGTATCCGCATTCCGCAACTGTATTTTCCCCTTGTAAACCTCAGCTTGTTGTCCGGGTTTCATCAAAGCGGTTTGTCCTTTCACGCCATCAACCCTCACACTTCCCTGCAACAGTGTCGTTTTGATAGCAGGCTCATCCAAATAGGCATTAATGTTAAAATGCGTACCCAAAACCTGAACTTTTTCATATTCATCAGCATTTTTTTTCACTGACACGGAAAATGGTAATCTTCCGTTTTTGCCTTCTATATGCTTTATTTCAAAATAACCCTCTCCTGTAAGTGTAACGTTTCGTTCATTGGAAGCAAATTTGGTCGGATAGGTTAATGATGAACCAGCATTTAACCATACAGTTGATCCATCCGGTAAAATGATGGTATACTGCCCTCCCGCGGGTGTTGATACGGTATTAAAGCCGGAATGACCTTTCGAATCTGAGGCTACTTTATAAATCAACTGACCGTCGGCTGTTTTAATTATTTCTAAACCATCCTCTTTAAGCATCTGGCCATTTACCATTTGAGTGAGATCTATTTTTCTTCCATTTGACAATGTTAAAAGGGCAATATTTTTACCTGGAGCAATATCTTTGCCTTTGGCAATGACAAAGTGATTCTGAGCTTCCCCGCTATTTTTAGTTAAAAAAACGGCCAACCCCATCACCACAAGCAATGATGCCGCAATTCCAAGTTTAGTGAACATTGATAAAGATGTTAGAAAGGATGTTTTTTTATTTCCTTTAAAAGAACTTTGATCTAATTCAATGTTTTGATCGATTTTTGCCCATATGTTGTTTCCAACCTCCTGGTAATTAATTTCTATTTCCTTATCTGTTGCTGCTTCAGCATTTAGTAAGTACCAGGTTTCCAGTCTTGCGCTTTCCTGAGCCGATAATGTATTGCTTAGGTAATCACTGACGGGTTGACTTTTACTGTTATTATTCATGCGTTATCATAGGTGGTATATTAGCATGACAAGCAGCTCAATGCAATGTTGTATTGCACATTAAAAAAAAGTTACTTTTTTATTAATTTATTAAGTGATTACAAAAAAGTCAGGAATATGCCGAGGTGATTTCCGAATTTAGTTCTTAAGCTGGAAATGGCTTTATTCATTTGTGTTTTAACAGTAAGTTCGGAAATATCCATTTTCTCGGCTATCTCTTTATAAGAAAGGTTATGCTTGCGTTTCAATTCGAATACTTCACGCATTCTGGGTGGAAGTTTTTGAATTTCGGATTCAATGAGTTTGGCTAA
>Ga0116227_10009732_pt1 | contig 17249 bp, 11 predicted proteins | sample S1TSphgellanicum_FD_89693 | JGI IMG/M metagenome (GOLD analysis project Ga0116227, IMG submission 89693) | Host-associated microbial communities from peat moss isolated from Minnesota, USA - S1T2_Fb - Sphagnum magellanicum MG | ecosystem: Host-associated > Plants > Peat moss > Unclassified...
CCCCCCCCCCTTTCTTCTCTGTTTATTGTGTTTAAAATCTAAAGGTCTTAGAGTTCTAAGAGCTTATCTCATTTATTTTTCATCTGCTATGTGTTGGAACCCCCCCTCCCCTTGTTTGTTGTGTCCATAGTCCAAAACTCCTAGAGCTTTCAAGCATCTGTAATGTTTTCCTTTTCATATTCTATATACAAAGCTCCCACCTAGCTCGACCTGCCCCCTCAACTCATTTTCTTTTTATTTTGTTAAAAACCTAATCCCCTCGTTCCCCCTTTGAAATTTTTCATGGGTTAAATGGTCGAAATGATTACAAACATGCTACAACATGTCTTCTTGCTTACATTTGAGCCTTCATTCAATACTTAGCCTGTTTGTGAGCTTCTATCATGTAACCAAGGTTCACACCTTTGTAACTAAGAGGGTGAACTTGAAGTCTAGCTTGAAAAGTTTGGTGAAACCTATCACTTGCAAATTTAATTGCATTAATTCACCATGTTAAAATGACCTTGCCTCACTGTTGTTTTTCAAAAAAATTATTAATGATTATTTCATTTACAATTATTTAGTTGCCCACTCTCTTAGCTTGTTTTTTTAGCCTTTCTTTTCTTTGAGCTTCTTTTATTATTCTTGATGCCTCCTTCTCTAATGCTTTTGATTGCAACCTATTCAAGTATTCCTCTAAAGTCATTACATGACTTTGAGAGTAATCAACTAATGATTCTCTCCCTTGTGTCTTTTTTGTAGGTAGATGAAGTAAAAAGAACAAATTGTCATTTGCTAATCCTTGCTGAATTGTGCTAATGAAGTTGTTACTGCCCACCTCCAATTTTGGTGTAGTTTCATTTATATTCACAATCACATTAATTGTGTCTATTGAGTTTCCTAATTCATGGTTGTAGAGTTTGTAGGCAAATTTACATAGAACCTATGATGGATTTTAAACACACTAACAATTAGGTTATCATGTGCCAAAACAATTGTTGTTGATATGTTGATCAACTTTGTTAAAACAATTTATTCTTCCCATTGGATATTGTTATCCTCCTTTTCAAACTTTTTGTTCTCTTCATTGGATGTAAAATCTCCATCTTCCCCTTGTCTATTGTTTGTTGTTGTATTATTAATTGTATACAAATTGTTAAGGTTTGTTTTTTCATGCATTGTTGTAGGGTTTAGTGGTCAAATCCTTGTTATTCTAACAACCCCTAACAAAATGTTTTTCTTGGTGAGGGACAAGTCCAGGGCTTTCTCTACCCAACTAGCCAAAGTTATTTTGTCTAGTTTAATATAATTGGCCAATTTACTAGCCATTGCATCATCTCTTTCTTTTCTAAAAGTTGTTTTAAACGATTTGAAGTAAACAACATCTAAAGGTCGTGGTGCATGGCTAGTATGATTAGGTAAAGTTATCATATTCAACCCAAAAGTTTGTGCATGCTCAATTGCTTCTAGTGTGACATGGGATCCATGTCCATCTAAGATGAATATATGATTACTTAATTAGTGAAATCCCACCTAGTATTGACCTTTTGAAGAAAGACAATAATTCCTTGAATAGGAAACCGGTCATCCATGCCTTAGATTACATAGCCATACATTATTTTTGTTTGCACAATTTTGTGTAGTCATGCCACATCTTCTTTCCCCTAAATATGTAAAAGCTTAACAAATATATTCCTATAGTGTTGACAACGTAATTGACAGTTGACCATTCTTTTGATTTTGGTATGATGTTTTAAACTTGTTGTGAATTTTGTTTAGCTAGAACTTTAGCAGATAATTACCTACCTACTTGTATTTGTGTTTCGTCTAAATTCCAAATATGATGTGCATCATAGTTATGTTTGTTGTACAAACTTTGTAAGTTGTAGAAGCTTTCACATGATTGTGAGGTTTGCCCTTGTGTTCTATTAATTTCCAAACTTCAGTTTACTGAATGCTAAGTTCTAGGTGTCAATGTTTGAACCAGAATCACTAGGAACTTCCTAGTACTCCACACTTGAATGGTGTAACTTTGGTTTGAATTACTTTTGCAACTTTCATCTTCAACTATTGCAAGGTAATTAATAACCCCACTTTCTACATAGCTATATGTAAGCTACTACTTCATCTTCATTTTCTATGAATACACTTGTTGGGCCACATTTCATGGACCTTATCTTGCCATTTAGGTGATATGACAAAAAGTTACAAGTTTATTTGCTTGCTTCAATGATGTTATCCCACTTTCAATTGCATCCATAACTTCTTCTAGCACTTTGTTAGTCCATTTACCTCTTTTCAATGATTGTGATGCACTTGTTAACTTTGCATTGTTTTTTTCTTATGTTTGGTCCATAAGGAGGAACATTTTTTTTTGTTTTGTGCAAGATGTTGGTTTGAACCATTCTACCTCTTACATGGCATAATCAACATCATTGTGCTTTAGGACCTCCCAACCCTACTTTCCAAAAAGTTGGAGGTGTGCACTTTGCCCCCGCAAGAGGTATGAATTTAAACTTCCTGAATTTGTCCCAAGAAGCAAAAAAAGAATGTAAGTTTCAATGCATATGCCTCTAGTTCTAGTGAAAAGTAATAAGTGCATTTTTTTTTTGAAATGATCCTAATTTAAATTCTAGTTTGTTATCTTTGTGTAAGTAATGGGTGTGTAGAACAAACTACACTTCCTCTATGCTTGAAGAAACCAGCCTCTCTTGTGATTCATTGCATTATAGTACTTAGGAACTATGGAACTTTGTACCCAATGATAATATTGAAACTTTTAAAACTTCTAGTTGTAAAGCTAATATATTATGGATCTTCTTATTTGTACATTTGATTATTGTTCTTATGCATGCTCTAGTTGTGTATAATTTTTTTATTATTGTAAGGTTAGATTTGTGCTCTGGAAGCTTTTGTGTTTCTTCCTTTATTGTTGTGACCTTTTATATGTGTTATTGTAACCTACTACCTCAAGATCTAATGTACGATCCTCTACTTTGATGTCTTTTGAATCTTGATTTAACCCATATATTTTGCAAATTTTATGAATGACTTGAGAGTCACATTACTTGGTAAATTTGACATGTTGAAAGAATGGAAATGACTTGACAAAATATTATTTGTATACATGTTTAGAACCTTGTGAAATAGTTATTGTTTTGGGAGGAATGCAACCAAGGCAAAATTGGGGGGAATTTGGAAGTGTTACCTCTTTTAATATGTTGATTTCAAGATCTATTAAAACATAATGAGGTTTTGCATATTTATGGTTAGTTGTGTGACATTGTTTAATGTTCCACATAAACCCCATCAACAAACATTATTTCTAGACCCCAAACTTGGGATTTTATAAAAACATTTTAATTCATCCCCTAAATGAAACAATTTAAACAACCCATTATATGTTTTTCTTCATTTTACCCTTCACCCTAAGGCCTATCACCAAACTAATTTTTCCTAGCCCAAATATGGGATTCTGCAAACCAACCCATGGCATCTCTAGACCAAACCTTTTTTTTTTTTTGTTGATATTCAACTTTTCATAAATTTCTTGCCATTTCACCACCTACCACCAAACCTTTCCACATTCTTAATGGACCAAAAAGTGTGCAAACAAGAGTAATTTCATGCCTATAACCAAACTTTAAAAACACATCATAATCATATACACAAAAACTCCTAAACAAAATTACTCATATTAGAACGTTTGGTCATAGGCAAAATCCAAAACACTCATACAATTGTGATTGTTCTATAACGAGCAACCTCTAACACTATATGGGTGTTTAGTTATAGGCCTATGTTCAATGATGGGCCTCTTTACCCTAGATGAATTTCACAACACAAAGACACACACCAAAAAAAATCACTTGTTAGGCAAGGTCCCATTACTAATCATTTTAGTACTTACACAACTATATTTTTAATAATATCGTGTTTTTGCACTTTGAAACGCACCAAGGTTGAATTTAACTTGCCATTAATTCAAATGTAAATAGAAATGGGAGAATGGGAATATCATAAGGAAAAATAAATAAATATAAAAAATGTGCATGACATGTTTTGGGGAAGAAAAAAAAATTGTACATTAATGGTTTTTGGGAAGGAAAAAAAATGGACGTTAGAAGTTTGGGGCAAGGAAAAAAATGAAGAGACATGACATGACTTGGGGAAGAAGCCCACCCAATTTTTTTTAAAATGCACATGATAGTTTTTGGGGTCTTAATTTTAGCCACAATGGTTACTTCCGTTTCTGTTTAAACCCCCTTGAGGTTAATGATTGAGAAAATGGTTGGTTATCAAAAAGGGTCAAATTTAGGTTATTCACAACTCAAATTTAGATTATTATTTGTAATTCACCTGGGCAGTTTGAAATTGGTTAATAACTAGACAAAAATCCTACCCATGTGGTGAAACCCTTTGTACTTTGTGTTGTTTTGATGAAAACCCAAAAATAACCCTTTTACCTTTGAGATTTTTTTCTAAATTAATTTTTTATTTTTAAAAATATTTTTTACATTTAAATTGCAATTTTTCATTTGGTCACAAGTCCCCAATTTTAACTCCACTTCTATTCCCATTTTAATTTTAATTTGATCAATTCATGCTAGCAATTGTCATAAATGAATGCATGGGGAATGAAGGTTTTTGGGGATGAACTTTATTTACAATAACCTACATTGACACTACACTAGATGATTGTCAGGTCGAATATTTCAAAACTCATCCTTAAGCACGACCAGTGAATATTATAAAAGAATCATCATAGAAATTGATAATTGTAAGTATTACTCAAACAATCAAATTGACATAACAAATGGGTCATAAAACTTTTCCAAATCTAGTTATTTATACCCTATGTGTAACATAAAAGCTAATTTCACAAAAGCCCTGCTTTGTTAGTTATTTAAACAAGGGGTGTGCCACACCGTGTCCTTGCCATTTGCATCAAAAAGTACCTTAAGGCAAAAGAAAAATTATGGAAACTCAAACATTTCACCATGCAAAAATAACAATCTTCAAAAAATCCTTCAAAAGAAACCAAAATCCTTCAAGATATTATAATTTTATACCTAATCTCAAGTTTAAAACAAGCCGAAATATCATCTTTCAAAAATCCTCATATAAAAATAGACTTATTATTACCTAGGGGCCAAAATTCCTTAAACTACTATACTTTATAATGAATCTAAACACAATATCCTTGCCTTAGTAAGTAAAGCCCAAAAGTAAGAATTGGCCAACATTAGTTTTTGCTACATATAAACTTAACCCTTTACATGTGTTCAAATGATCTACCTTTATTTCTCTTTTTGTAGTAACCACCTATTATCCTTCGTACATATAGGACCTATTATTTCCAAGATAAGTTACCAATGTGAAACCCCAAATCATCATTTCAATTGGGTTTATTAACGGTTAGGGTGAACCAACACCCGTGGTAATATTTTTACCTTTTTGAATGAGGCCTTTTTGTGGGCTTATTAAACCTAAAAAATGCTAGATTTCAACTAAAAGACCTTGATTTAGTCTAAGCATGGGATATTTGTAATATTAGAAATAAAATTTTAATGGGTTTTGGGAACTTTATCATGGTATTGTATCCTAGGAGGGGGTTTGGGACTATGAAGATTAATTTTTGATTAATCCCTTCTAGCACATAGGTAGACTATCAAACATACTTTAAAACAACACTTGTAATATTCATCATTCACATGATTTCCAACATGAGACTTTGCACTCTTTTCAAATATCACCTATGTGCTTAAAATTGGATATTTATTTGAGAACTACACCCCAAGGGAGTTCATCACATGCGCCTAAAAATTATCTTTTATGGGGATCACTCACCAAAAGACTATAAAATTTTCACAATGGTATTCACAATCATCTCCACATTTTATTTTTTTCAAGGCTTCCTATTCACATATGATGTTTTTACAAATTTTGATCCAACTAATAACATGAAATTATTGAATGTAAATTATGAACCAAAAGCTCCAATCTCTACCCCTTATATACTTGAAGGAAAGAAATGGATGAATAGTCAACCACATTCATTTACATTTATTCCCCATGTATCAAGTCCACATACTTGACCTTCCATTATTACAAATCCAAAATAATTATTTAAGTTATTATAATCAACCCTTATGCCCCTAATCAAAATATTCTCCTTTTAGGGCCCATGAGGTTCATTATTTTATTCCCTATTTTTATCCATATTACTACCCCAACACTTATATTATTATTTGTAATTACTAATAGTTATTTTGTTGTTATAGTACCAACACTAGTTCATCATGGTAAAATCCTCAACATTGGTTCCCCATGGTGTTCATATTGTAGATTTTAATGCAACCTCCCCACTTCTTCTCTTTGTGGCCTATTTTTCAACCTTTGTTTTATGATAACAGGTCCAAACACACCCCCTTATTTGGGCTTGTACCAATGTTTATCACATCCAACATAAAGTGTTAATGCATTTTTGTTGTGACCCTAACTTTAAGCTTACGATCAAGGCAAGGGCTTGCAAAGGTGCAAGTCGAAAGTGAAGATGAAAAGTCACATTTCATATTCACAGGAGTGTAAGAGAGTGTGAGGGAATGAACCCACACACTCCCAACTGGGCTCTCACTTTGGGAATTGAAGTTTCAATGGTGTCTCAAATTTTCGGAAAGTGATTTCAAGGGTCAAAACTCACTGGATTAAAAATTTCATTATATCATTGCAAAGCTCTTGATACATACATGTTTAAATGGGTTTGTATGACCAATTTGAGTACTTAAAACACAAGTTATGGCCAAAAGAAGGGTTGGGAGTTAAACCACCAATTTAACTCCTAACCATTAAAAGTTAGGAATTGCCTTGATTTACTTGCGTGCATGTGATGTATCACATATCATTGGAAAGCTCTAAACAAGGGCTACAACTTTGCTTTAGACTTCACCTCAATAAAAGGTCTTCACAAGAAGTTATTGCCCTCCAAAGTGCCAAAAGTATCAATTTCGAGAATTTCGAGACTCCCAACTTGAGACAAAATGACATTTGGATGTAGGATTCATGGCTAATCATAAATAATATTATAAGGGGGAAGGTGGTGGCTTCCCCCAAGTATGGACCATGGTGAGTCTGTGTGCTTGTGGTTCATTTGTGCATCAAAAGTGCTCCAACTATGCATTAACCAACTTGTTATTTGGTTTGTGCAGGTTTGTGTGAATAATTGACACACTTGTCACTCATCCTAGTCCCCATTTCAAAGCTCCAACACGTTCTTCTACTTTGGAAGTGCTGCAAGTTAAGGAACGTATCCCCACTCCTTCTTTTGATGTTTTCATCTTCGAATTCGCATTTGAGTCTTACAAGGAGTTTGGGGTGCATCAATTCCACAACATTGTCCATAAACATGAAAAACATGAAAAATTGGATAATATAGAGTGAGAGATTTTTTTTTATGTCATTATTTGAACCAATCATTATGGCTAATCAATTAAAAATAGTTATTATTGTGTTAGGCCTTGTTGAGACTGTTGTAGGGTGTGCAAATTTACAAGTTTAAACTTGTGTTGGCCAATTTTTGATTTAAAAAAAAATTATAAATAAGAAAAAATATAGATTCTTTTGTTAGAGTGGAAGATTGTTCAATTTTTGGTCGAAGGATTATTTTTGAAAATAAAAACACATTTGATTCCAAGTTAGGGTCCAATTTATTTTTTAGTTATTGGTTTTTGGGTCAATAATTCTAGGTTTTATGAAACCTATTAATTATAAATTCAAGGCTAATTATAAGTTTTAGATTTTTTTAAAAAAAAACTATTGAAGTTGCATTTAAATTCCTATTCTTGCTTAAGGAATGTGGATGGTGGCCATATTGTGAAAGGATGTTATTGGCTCTTGTTTGCCCTTGGGATTTTAGTCTAGTGAAATCCGAATTTTGACATTCAACTCACTGTCCTCATTTATTTTAGCTTTGGTGGGTGGTTTGGCTTTAACATCTGTATGGTTAAACCAAGTTTGACCTTATTTAAAAATTATATTGCACCCAAAGTATTTGTGTAAAGGTAATTTTAATGTTGTTATTGGAGATTCCTTTATAAACTAATGTTTAAAGTTAAAACAGAGGACCCTAGAACCAAAAAATCTTGAACATTATTTAAACCAAAGTCCTTAATCCCTACCACCTTATGACCCAAACCCTATAAAAACCCTATGACCCAAGGGTTGGGTTCAAGTTGACCAATGCAATTCTTAAACTTGGACGCAAACCCAACCAAAAACTCGTTTTCACTTTATTTAAAAGTTGTACTTCATCCAACATATAATTTATATGCATTTTATTGTTGCCATTCAACCTACTTTAAGGATTCATTTTAAAGGTCCTAAAAGATTAATGAATGTGTGATATTCATTGATTAACATGACTACATCAATAATAATATATTGACATTGATAATTTGTATCATTTACAAAGATAACAAATATGAATTAAAAATTTTAAAATAATATTTATAAAATAATTTCTTTGCAAATGAAGTAATTAACTAGATGATATGAATATCATAAAATTCGTCTGAACATGCTTGAAGAATTAATCCAATTTTGTTTGACGAGGTTTTTTTAATGTCAAATTTCAAAAATAATTCAAATGCACAAACATTATTGATAAATAGCATAATTTCATTGGGCCTTTGTTTCAAGAATTGTTTCAAAATATCAACTACATTAAAAGCATTTTATTGGGCCATTTTGAAACACACAAATTCTACCCCCACATGATCATCAATACAAGCATTTTTTTTTCATCAATGAATTTATCCTCAAGTGCAAGCATCTTCCTAATTGTTTCATCAAGGGGTTGATAAGGATTATTGAGATCAAACTCCAACTCATAGTTGGCAAATTTTTGAACATCCATGGTGGGAAAAATTCCACTATCTAAAAATAATAAATTAAGAATTTCCATAAAAATAATAACTTTATCTAGCTCTTTCTTCTACCTCGTTGCTTCCTCTTCATTTTAAAAAAGAACAAATAAAATACAAGAATGCTTCCAACAATTTTGAATGTCAATGAACTTATTCCAATGTGCCAAGTTTTCTCAAACATGATTGTAGCTCTATAAACATCAATTTCTAAACTTTTGTTGTCCACGAAACAATCAATCTAATGTTAGATCAGTCATTTTTTTTATTGTGCTTTGAATGATGCAATGATTCAAACATCCATGCGTTGAAAATGACTTATTATATTTAGAGGCAAAAATGCAAGTTGTGTAGCTTGTAGTCGTGAACTCACATTAGGCACTTGATGACCAAAAAAATTGACTACCAAAAGTAATTTTTTAATTTTTACACACCAATGATCCTCCTAAATCAAGAACAAACTTTTCAAAGACAATTGTGATTATTTTATTAACATACCATAAGATGACAAGGTTTTGTGGGTTGAAAATGTTCCTATGATTGAATGCATGAGGCTTCAAGTATTGGTTGACAACCAAAGGAAAAAAACATCATTGTTGCATCAACATTTGCAGTAAATGTCATAATAACATGATTACAGTTGTACATAAATTGTAGCAAAGCTTCAATCTTGGACACTAGTAGTAGTTTGGAGAATGTATGAACAATAAGATTAGTTCGGTGGGCAACACAATACACCCTTAGCATGAAGGGGGCATATTTTTCCTTCGATTTTATGATCACATTAATCTTAGCCCCTTGAAAAATTAACATACCATCAACACCAAAGTTGATCAATTTGGAAGTTAGATCAATATCAAAAAGGTTTCGATATGATAATAAACTTGCCACAATCACCTTAATTAGGTTCTTTGTAGTAGCACCAAACACCATTTGTTCCAATGTCAACAAAATAGGTATGCACTCCCAACCTTCAACCACATACATGTGAACATTAATCCACCCCTAGCAATCCACAATAATGACTTCATCAATGGACACAAAAAAAAACTTTGCTAATTGACCAACTAAACGTGTTTTTGTGAACACAAGCTTTTGCATGCATTTGGCCATTATTTAAACACTTGTGTCACTCTAGTGATGTCAATGGCTCTTTGAGATCTGTAGAAAATCAAACAATTTCTTCATGCTTTCATAGTTTATAATCGAGCACTCATGTTTCAAGAAATGATAAATTGGCACAAACTACATAGATTTGCATTTGCATTCAAAATTTGATTCAACTTGAAGATAATCAAGAACATAATTTTTACCATGTAATGTTGTAAACTAATGTTTGTTCTTGACACATTGGTTTGTTGAATTAAGAATATACCAACCTTTTGTGACCCTTGGCCTAGTTATAAGAGCCTTTTAACAACATGTTTGTTTTTTAAGGTTGTCAAACTTGGGGATAAACAATTTTTTACGTTTCTTTACATCAATACACATTTTACATCTAACCATCAACAACTTACCATTCAAACCAACAATGTTTTTGCCCAAGTCAATTTGTCAACCCAAATGTTTTGAGAAGTTGATTAAGTTCCCATTCAAGCTTCCTAGGTTACTTGTAAGCACCACAATTTGGGAAAACATAAGCTTCTACCCCAACACCAATAATGTTAAAGGAAAAAGTTACATATATTGATACATCAAAGACTTCAAGGTTTTGTTACAATGCAGCAATTGAACCATGCCCGGATGATTGATTAATGGTAAACACATTGACAACATGTTTGAAAAAATGTTGGAATTAAAAATTTGATGGAGGTTTCAAGGGAACCATACTTCAAATTGCAAGCACAAAACAAAAGTTCATCAAACTTCAACTTGCACAGAATGTAGGATGCAAGGAAAAACTTACAAATAATTTGTTGTTGATAATTGTTTGCTTGTAATTTTTCAAGCTTGCAACGTTACACAACAACATTCAATTCACAAGTGACGATAAAATTAATGAGCATGAAAATAATTTAAAACCCAAGTTATATTTGATTAGGGTAACTGTCAACATACTTGGGCATGTGTAAATGTCATGAACTTGAACCTTATCACACTAGTGCAAGTTGTAGCAACACAATAGTTCGATTGTTTTATCATATTTTCACAAAAATGTCTGTTGCATTCTAGAATTTGACAATCGACATCCACAAGCAGTAGTTTGATTTTGTATCCATTTTGAATCATGCAACAAGGTCTAAGTAGTGAGCACCTTGAACAAAGCTTTGAGGACAAAATCAAATAGAATCAAAATCCAAATGCTTCAAAACAATACAACTTGGTGTCATTCCAAAGTCCTAAAAATTTCAAATCAATTTAATAATCATGTTCAACAAACTAAAAAATCATTAAACCTTCAACCTTGCATATAGCATCTGATTACATACAAATTCATAATAACAAAAAGGGGTGGTGAAACTTTGAATAAAGCTTTTGCCAAAGGTGGCAAAATGCAATGAAAGACAATAAAAAAAGAAGCTATACATGATCAAAACCTAACATCCAAGAGTTCACACAAATTGCAATTGGCAACAACAAATTTAAGTCATCCATTGAAATGTTGGCCCTAAAATCTAAAATGATGTCAATTCTTGATGAATTTGGTGAAATTTTTAACCTAAAATTATAACAAGGATGTCAAATGCCAATTTTATGGATTTAAAATATGCAGAATTTCACCATTACAAAAAACTATGCGATCATCCATAAGAAGATTAGAAAAAGTGACTATCATCCTTAAGAAGATTTAATCAAATCTAGCTATACATCAAATACTAACTATAAATCTTTAATCATCTTTTTGTATTTGTTGTTGCACACTACAAACCAAATTATAGAATCTTGCAATCTTTACTATTTTTTTCTCACTTATGGTAATTTCAAAATTTCAAAATCTCACTTATTTATTTATTCATTTTTTGGTGAAAATTTTCCAATGAAAAAAAAACTTTCATTACCATGGTACATGGGCCAATTCGACAATCCATTGTCTAATATTAAATTATTTTCAAAAAATCAATTCTAAATTATTTTAATATTCAAAAATAGTAATTAAATAATTTTTGCATATTTCAACAATGATGTAAACCATCCGCTTTCAATCACTTTTCATCAACATGCATTGGCACCCTTCCTTTCTTGTACATTTTTGACTCTTCAGTCTAGACGAGTTCAAACCCAAGAGCTGAAAAAGCCAAGGTTTCCATTAATGACCACCCTTTTTTGTCATCGAAACAACACATGGTACTATTATTCAGTTAGAGTTACAAAGTTTTATTAAACTTTTGATGTGTTTTGCTAAGATTTTTTTAGAACTTTTGACATACTTACTATATATTTATCAAAAAATTCTAAAATTTTGTAAATTATTTGATTAATGTTGAACTGGCCTAAGTATTACAGTATTACATCCGACTTTATACGACCTAATCCTAGTGGTCGGCCAGGGAATATTATGTTTGGCTTGTGATGGCAAGTCACATGTTGCTGCTAACTGGTAAGAGAAAGAATGCACCCAACAAAATCACCTTGAATGTTGTGGAGACTTCTAATAGAAAATTGATCAAACACTCATCAATACTTTGTAGTTAAAATCTCTTTATGTGTCCATATATACTAGTGGGACCTTGTGCAATTGGCCCAAATATACAATAAAACTCCTTTAAGGTCACTCATCCCATATTGCTCTAGTCAAATTGGGCTTAACTTTTTTTTATAAAAATGACACTTTCCTAAATTTTATTTACTATTTAGAGAGAGAAAGAAAACTTTAGAATCAATATGTTGTGCTCTGGTAATCCAAAAATTGTGAAACAACAAATGTGCACATTGCCTTATCAAGGGCTTTTTAACACAATAAAAACAAAATTGAGGGCCCATGGTTTCGAAGGGTTATAACACAATCACATTCAAACAAACAAACACCTATCTTAATATATTGATTAGCCACAAAGAACTCCAAAGATGGACCACAAAATAATCTTTACACATAATATATTTCATGATTTATTTGAAAACATTGATTAATAGCCCACCAAAATTATAAAATTTTGGGTAATGTCACTACTTACAATCCCAAAAGAAATGCAAACTTTAGTGGTGGGAGGATAACCTGGCCCATGACCACAATCTCCTCCATCACCCAGTGCCCAATGCCCACACACAATTATTAAGTCTAACACATTCCTACAGGCTATGTGTACCTTGCTAGTACCCATTTACAGTTGTGTTCATTATTGCACACAGTCCTCTCCACTCTCGTCCCATGTACTATTGATGCAGCCTAGAGGCTAGGAGTGGAAGATGGTGTGGGGTTCGTAATCCAAGGTTGAATAGAGTTATCCGAAAAGTCACCCTGCCTCACCCTGCCTTTGGGCCTGCTTTCACCCACTATCCCCCCTTTCAGGTGGTATCCGCAAAGTAAAGAAATTTTATTAAATCTCAGTATGAAATGCTGAAACTCAGCATCGAATGCACAAGGTTTGAGACTAATTATAGTAGTTGTACAGGTAGGAGCAGTGAATTTATATGTAGCAGCGGTGGAGGCGCTCAGAGAAAATGAAAGAGAGGATGAAACTCAATTTGCCACCAAAATTGCTGGAAACCAGCAAAACTAGACTGGGTCCCAGTTATTTCGTTTTGTAAAATTTTCATTCCCAGTTGCGTATTTGATGCCCTAATATGCCGAAACTGGCAGTTCTCGCCCCCTAATCGCGGGACTTTACGGATAACTCTAATAATTACCCTTTTTTCCAACTTTTGATCTTTCCTAATTTGTAAGTTTAAAGATCATGCACATGGTCATAATCTTCATCCGGATTGAAAGAAGATATGCAAGAAGCAAAGAGTGTGTAGCCTACCAGATTAAGGTAGGAAGGAATCCACTAGTTGATCTGTGATGGGTTAGGGCAACCTCATACCGCTTAGAACACTATTCACCGCAAGTATTTTTTTTAAAGGATTTTGTTTGTAACCAAAATGGTGATCATCAATAGGAAGATGTAAAAAGTGGCAATCATTTATAGATTTACCCAAATCTTACTTGAAAAACCATATGAGAAGTACAATTTTGTAATCATCTTTATATATATTTGGCTACATGCTGAAAACCAACTCCTCACTTATGGCAATTGAAAGCCTCCAAAATCACTTCCTTTTCAAGTTTTTCTTTTCCCCCTTTTTGGCCAAATTTTGCCAATATAAAAAAGGCTGCTCACCACTGCAACTTTCAAGAAGCCCTTAAACTCTTGGAACTGCATGTGGACCAGAGCCTACTTTTCCACTATTTGGTTTTTGTTGGCCTTGCCTAGCAAGGCAAGGATATTGTGTTTAGATTCACTATAGAGTATAGTAGCTTAAGGGATTTTAGCCCCTAGGTAATAGGCCTATTTTTATATGAGGAGTTTTGAAAGATGATATTTTGGATTGTGTTGAAACTTGAGATTAGTTCTAGAGTTATAATATCTTGAAGGATTTTGGTTTTGGAGGTGTTTTTGAAGCTTGTATTTTTGTATGTTAAGAGTTTTCATAATTCTTCTTTTTCATTAAGATACTTTTTAATGTAAATGGCAAGGCCACTGTGTGACACAACCTTGTTATTTGATGGACCTCCAAAGGCAAGGTGGAATGGGCCTCGATTATCAGGACATTACATGTAGAATGGTGTCCTAATTACCATGACCTCCAACCAAATTGAGGCCCTCCCTTGTACATAAAAACCTCCTAGATTTTTCATAGTGTATTTGGAGGTATGCAAAACCTGCTATGACATTCTGGCAAACAAATGGGCCATAGGTGCAGGCATTCCATAGACCAAAATGCCCAGTGTGCCAGCTTTTTTTTTCTTGTGATACCTGGTGAGAACAGGGGCCACAGTGAACCAGCACCCACTAGTGCACCATGTAGGATGGATGGTAAGTGGTTAAGAAACAGTTTTCTGTTGGGGTTCCAGTTCCCCAGTTAACCATGGTAGTTAAGCTCAGTTGCTTTTTTAAACCAAATATTTACTAACAACCTACAAGCAGGTTGTTAGTAAGTAGGTAGGTAGTAAAAACAGCCCTTAACTATGTATAATCCATCTGCTTACCTAGAAATTACTTATTTCCTACCTATTTACCTATATATATAGGGCCTATTTTCTTCAAAATTGGTTCCCAAGGTGAAATCAAATATTAACTCAGTTGAGGTTCATTCACAACCAAATAATAACGGGCATCCAGTGGATGGTGCACTGGCTCCAAACAGGTTCCCAGATATGGGAACTAAGGCTACCACCCTTGTATGAGTGCCCTCAAACCCTATGATCCCAACTCTTTGACTCTATGTTGAGAATGGGGTGTATGGCTCTGGGGTGGGGGCATTCCTAAAATAAGGAGCCTAGGATGAGGTGGGATTGAATCTTGCCTTGCATTTTGGGAATGTCTCGCAAACCATCGAAAAGCACAATGTAAAGGTTAACATGAACCTAAACATATGTACAAACCTTTCAACAAATTCTTCTGTTTAGTTGGATAACACATAAGATCTTGTGACGCATTTTAGAAAATGAAATGCTTGCTCTGGCAAGTATTTCAAAAAACGAAAATACCCCATTTAATTCTTTTACTCTTTCTTTTTCTGTGATAGATGGTGGATATTCTATAGATACCCAATGGGTATCATGGGACAAAAATCAATGAAAATCTATTGATTTTACATTGTGTTGTGCCCAAGGGCCAAAACATTCTCAAAATAATGGGCCCTTGAGGCTGGATGGGGGCCTATTATTTTGGGAACACCCCAACCCTTGTGTATTGCCCTACATAACTCATGAGGTGTAGGAGTGGGAGGGATCTTACACTTATCTTTCACTTACACCCACTTAAAGTATAAGTAGGTGTAAGACCCCTCCAATGAATACACATAATATTCCTCCTGTTTTCTAAGAGGGATATTCATGGATATAAGTTCAAGTACATTAAGAAATTTCTCCAAGTGTTGTACAAGTTGCCAAAGGCTTAATGGTCATGGTTTGAAGTCACATAGGTCAAAATTTCTGTGTTCCCATTCCTCTTTTGAAATAGAGCTTCAAGCAACCACTACAAGTATGATGTTAATTCCATTTGAGTTTGGAGAGTTAGCTCTCCAAGAGTTACTCAATATTTCAGAGTCTTGATTAGTGTAGGCTGTGCCCTTGGCCCAGGTTTGAACACATTGAGGGCTCGACAAATTTTCCCTTCCAAACCCCATTTTTTGCAATTTGTTTAAATCTCCAGCAACAACATCCACTCAAAAATCAATATCTTCCACACCTTAGCTCTGAAAATTGTGAAATAAAATTTATTAAATTTGATTTGCTGAGGGCTTTCCAACAACACCAAGAACACCCCCCAATTCCAATATAGTTTCCAGTTTCGATTTTATTTAGTTTTCATTGAGAAAATGATTCCATAATCAGTAGCTTCCACACCATAGCTCCAAAGAGTCTCAAACCAAGTCAGTGCTCCCCTACTCATTCGAGAGCTTGCTGAAGATACCGAGAGTGCAGCATGACTGGGCATGGTTTGGGAGATCTCAGCTTGACAAAACAAAACAAACAAACTACCTTGCTTGCTTCATGTATAGATGTCTAGACTCAGAATTTCTCCTTGATTGACCTAGTAGTCACACAGCTCCAGGGGAAAAACCAAGGGATATTATGATTAACTTAAATCAAGTCATGTGAGGAAGAGAATTTGGTGAGGCTTCTCAGTGGATAGGTATGAACTGTGAACTCGTTTAGCTTTGAGTGTGCAAACAAAAGCTTATAGCAGGTCAACTAGCAGGAGTAAAATGGCCTGTAAAGTGTACTTTGGATGAAGTACAAACATCCAATAGTATGACATTGGGTTTGGCCCTGTAAATTTGCACATGGTAGAGTAGTCTCCAAAAGGCCTAGTAAAACAAAGACTACTCTTGATTCAATGGCCATAACGAGACTGCGGTGAGGGCATTTAAATAGTCTTTCGCCGATTATTCTCTAATTTTTCATGTCTTTGGGGTAGGAGGGGGAATAATGAACACTCTATTTTGGATGTGATAAAGATTGGTAGTGGTTCCAACAGGAGGTGTGGTGGAGCTGCTCTTAGTGTACCACCTGTGAAGAGGGGTGACTTAGACCATCTCCAGCAGTGCTCATTACATGATCCTAAATAGTAAAATTCGATGAAAAAATAAAATAAAATGCCGGTTTGGCTTAGTATAATTTCAGAGTTTGAGATGGCTGGTAAAAGGTGCAGTAATATTGGAGAAACGAGTCATAAATATGATCTGACTGGTGCTCAATGTTTC
>Ga0116227_10009734_pt1 | contig 17247 bp, 16 predicted proteins | sample S1TSphgellanicum_FD_89693 | JGI IMG/M metagenome (GOLD analysis project Ga0116227, IMG submission 89693) | Host-associated microbial communities from peat moss isolated from Minnesota, USA - S1T2_Fb - Sphagnum magellanicum MG | ecosystem: Host-associated > Plants > Peat moss > Unclassified...
GAAATTATCTAATTGAAATGTCCACATTTTGAATAACTACAAGGGAGGAAAAAATACCAAAAAATTGGTGAAAACCTAGGAGCTTATTTACTTTCAGGCTAATCCACTATTGCAAAGCACTTATCCAATAATTGACGACTTTTTTTTTGCTAATAATTTGCCATAACATTATGTCTCCAAGAACATTTTTGCAAAAGAAGCCCCAAAAAAAGGAAAAAAAAAAAATCTTATATGTTAGAGGTTCAGGGTCAAGAGAACTTGCCAAAGAAGCTTGTCTATATTTATTCCCGAATTTTCAATGAACTATTATTATTTTACTGCCAAAATGGATTTTGAAAAATAAAAGAATTATTCAGCACTCACTCAAGTGCCAAACGTGAAAAGGTACTATTGTAATGGTCTCCCACTATTTGCAATCCCAGTTTTAGTTTTATGGGTGGGGTTGCAAAAACAGAAAAAAGAAAAAGAGAAGTGCCAAACCTGAAAAGGTACTAATGTATTACCTAGTCTCCCATTATTTGCAGTCCCAGTTTTAGTTTTATGGGTGGGGTTGCAAAAACAGAAAAAAGAAAAAAAGAAGTGCCAAACCTGAAAAGGTACTAATGTATTACCTAGTCTCCCACTATTTGCAGTCCCAGTTTTAGTTTTATGGGTGGGGTTGCACAAACAGAAAAAAGAAAAAAAGAAGTGCCAAACCTGAGAAGGTACTACTGTTTTATTCTCACACTACTTGCAGTCCCAATTTTAGTTTTATGGGTGGGGTTGCGAAAACAGAAAAAACAAAAAAAAGGAGTGCCAAACCTGAAAAGGTACTACCTACGGTATCAGTCTCCCACTAGCCTATTTGCAGTCCCAATTTTAGTTTTACGGGTGGGGTTGCAAAAACAGAGAAGAGAAAAGACTAAACTGAAATTAAAACTTGGATGTGAGAAATAATTTGGCAAGGTCACATACGAAGCATCGCTGGAGATTCACCTAACTGAGCGGGTGGGAGTGGATTTTGTCACTAAACAAGAATGTAACTGCTGATCAGTTCAATAGTGTCAGCAAAAGATTTGTGGTGTTGAAGGGAGGAGCTGCATAGTTAGTTAGTACACGCCTTGTTTGCTTGTGGACAGGGGCTGCCTTCTTTTGTTGTGGGTTTTGTTTTTCCAAAGCTAACTTACTGGGAGGGAGCTCATCAAGGCCAAGTCTTTCTTCTTCTGGGTGAAGGAAGAGGAGGAGGAGGAGGCTGGAGGGAAGCAAGAGAAAAGAGAGAGAATTTGGTGAGTTCTTCTTGTGTGTGTGTGAGAGAGAGAGAGAGAAAGAGATAGTAGACTTAGGAGTACCCACCAGAGTATCTTGGAAGAAACCAAATCGGATTTGCTATGCTTGTGTTCCAAGGAAAGAAAGGCACTGGCCTTTGCTTTTCTTTGCTTCTCTTTGTTGGTAAAATCCCAATTTGAGATATTGGGTTTTCTTGTTTCTTCTAGTATTATTATTATTGTCTATGCCCAAAGATTTTATTTTTTTTTGCCTGCAGGTATGTTGTTCTTCAGCTTCTTGGACTGATCTTTTTTGTTAGCTTCCGTGTGGCTAGCTCTTCTTCTCAGTTTTGTGGAGGTTAATGAATCAGGGAGCTTGCCTTGAATCTTTGTGCCCAGTCAAATCTCCCCCCCCCTGCTGCTGCAAGAAGGAAGGATGTCAATTTGTGTTCTCTTGTTGGGGTTGCTTGAATCTGAGTAGTGGTGATCACAAAGTTTTGACCTCTCCAACTCAGTTGAAGAGAGTCTCTGTAAGATCACAGAGAGAGATAGAGAGAGCTTCACGCTGCACATCCTGAGAGCTTCATATGCAACCTAGGAGCTTCATGGTAGTAGGTTGGTTTCTTTTGTGGGAAAACTGGGAGCTAACAATAGGTTAAAATTAGCCTTGCAGGGGGGTGGAGGAAGGAGCAACCAGCAGACAGGGGGAGGAGGTGACCCATGAAGCAATCCAACACTATGATGGGGGATGAGGAGGATGGAACTCTTGAAGTTGGGCTTCTTTCTTCTGCCTCCGAGGTTAGTAGAAATCCCCTATTGATTTTGTGTGGATTTTTTTTTCCCCTTCATGATGTCCAGCTCTTGCTCTGTTCTCAAATCAGCCATATGAAAGATCTCAACTGCATTATGGTGGTGAGCTAGTTCGGTTGATGAGAGTTTGTTTGCATGATGATAACCCTTGAAGTTTTCTGACATATGCTTTTTTAAGGCTAAGATCCCAGATCAATTGCAACTTTTACCCTTAATCACAATTTTACATGGTTTTGTGTTTGATCAGGTTCACCCAAGCTTGCAATTTCAGCCTAGAAGGGAACAACGGTGTCGAGGTTGGACAATATTTGGTGTGATTTTGTGTACGTTTTCAGCCGTTTATTTCATCTTGCTTTCAGGGAGAAGTCAAAGCATTCTCTGCAGATCAAGCTCTTTGGACCCACTTTGTGGAAGATCAGCTCAGAAGTCATCAACAGCAGCAGCCACAGCAGCAGCTCCATTGAATTTTTTGGTTGTTGGTGACTGGGGCCGAGATGGACTGTTCAACCAAACACTTGTGGCCAATGAGGTCAGTTTCTGACAATTCTTCTTCACATACTGTCAATGAAGAATTCTTTTGGACCTCCTTGAACTTCTTTTGTACCATGCTGATAAGAGGTTTTTCCTTTTATTGTGAATAGATGGGCATAGTTGGAACCAAACTCAACATTGATTATGTGATTTCTACTGGGGATAACTTCTATGAAAGTGGATTGACGGGTCCTGATGACACCCAATTCACTACATCCTTCTCAGAGATTTATACTCAGGAGAGTCTTCAAACAATGTGGTACTCAGGTGCAGCAGCAAAATTATCCACCTCTTTATTTTGTGTCCAGAATGTTATTGTACAGGATGCATGTAGGTGTGTTCAGTTTTGAGATGTTCTGTGTTGTTGTTGAGCCTTAAATGCAAAGGTTTTATACTGCAAAATGCATTTATTGAGAACTCCTGAAAATTTGTGTAACTGAGTTGTTGCTGTGGGTGTGTATCCTCAGTGTTGGGCAATCATGACTATCGTGGCAATGCAACAGCGCAACTCGACAAGGAACTCACTCTCCGTGACTCCCGCTGGTTCTGCAGCAGCACATATCAACTGAAATGGGAACTTGGCTTGTCAGATCAAGGTTAGCTTTGGGCTCAACTAAGTTGCTGTAATCACAGGGTGTGGATCCATTTATGTTACACGGCTCAAAACTTAGTTTGCAGGTTTTTCTCTCCTCTTTGGGTTCCCTCTTTTTGGAAGAGAAGGAGATGATGAAGAAACCAAGAAATAATCTTGAATTGGTGTACCTGTGGAGAATTCTTCAAATTGTCATTAACATATGCAATTTTGTGTCAGCTTATATCTCCTAAGCTGAAATGGAGAGGAAGGGTAGGAATTCATGTTTGTAAATACATACTTCAGAGTTTGTGTAACATGATTGTTGTTATGAAATGGTCTGGTTCATTAGGGGACGCAGTGGATGTGGAGTTTTTCTTCATTGACACCAACCCATTTGTGGAGTCATACTGGAAGGAGAACAACAAGGATTATAAATGGCTGCTACCAATCTCCCGAGAAGAATATATAGCCAATGAGCTCAAGGTACACTGCTGAAACGCCTCTGTTTGTACTTGCAATGAGTATCCCTATTTGAAGTCAGCAATCATAGTAGGCCAAGATTTAAGAGAATGGTTGCCTTTGTACATATCCTTGTGCTGTTGCAGAACCTGTCAAGTTCTTTGGAAGCATCCCAGGCAAAGTGGAAGATTGCCGTTGGTCACCATACAATGCGGAGCATCGGCAAACATGGTGAAACTCTTGAGCTCCTCGATCAAGTGCTCCCTATTCTTGAGGTGTGTGATCCAGGTCTTTTTCTTTGGCACAGTTGACAGAATCTTCTCTGTTCTCCACTTGTCCTTTTTCGTTTGTCTACCTTTGAGGAGAATACCTATTGAAATGACAGTTTTATATGGTATTTTGTTTGGGCTGAATTTCAGGCGAATGGAGTGGATGTGTACATCAATGGTCATGATCACTGTCTGCAACACATCAAGCGCTCTGACAGGTATTATTTCTGTATCTCCTGCCTCCTTGGTGCTGTCTCAAATGGACCAAAGGTTAGCAAAGTGAAAAGAGGCTATATGAATCCATGCTCAATTTGCATCTTACTATAAAATTGCCAGTCTTTTGATTTGGTATGTCACAATGGGTTTATTCTTAAGCTACTGTTTACCATCCTCAGCAAACTGTGCAAAAATGCTGGACCAAAACTATTTTGCTGAGCCAAACCAGCATGTCTTGACTTTTCTTCATCCAATTTTAACTTGCAGGGTCACATAATGAACACCAGTGGAGTTGCTCTTAGTATGTCAAAATGTAGCATCATTTGCCTCACCCAGCTCATTTGCAGGAGCCCCCATTTGATACTAACAGTTTATCAATGTTTTGCAGTCCATTACACTTCTTAACCAGTGGAGGTGGCTCAAAGGCTTGGAGAGGCCGTGGTGCTGATGAAGACAAAGACTTGGGGCTCCAGTTTTACTATGATGGACAGGGATTTGCAGCTGTTTCCGTGGCACCCTCATTCTTTCACATCGATTTCTATGACATCTCTGGCAACATCCTGCATACCTTACACCTCTCAAAAAAGAACTAGCAATGTGTGTGCATCATATGTACTTCAAAAGAGTTCCCATGCTCCTCGCACTTATGCATATGAAGGTTACCAATAGCTTCGCGGCCAGATTTGAAATGAAGAGTGTGGATACAAGTTGAGAATTGGAAGCAGGTGCAACTTGGTGAACCACCGAGAACTGATAAAACTGAGCTCACATTTCAGTTCAAACCTCCGATATGGTGGCACCCAAGTACAATATAGTTTCAACATATAATTTGTGGGTCCTTGAAATTGCAAGATAGCCTAATTGTAGCACTACCAAATTGAACCAGTGTGATTTTATTGCAGTGTTGGGTGGTTGTAGATGTATTTATTGATATATTATTATTTATGGTGTTTTACTTAGAAGAGGGAAGAAGAGTTGATTTTACTTGCTGAGTACGGACACAAGCATGCGTGCACTCAATATGAAGTGCTTTGTTCAGTGCTTTCTAATGCTAGTTAAATATTGCAGATGAGGGAGCAGGCCTTAGAACATAGATCAAAGCAATCGTTTGTTGCACTGTACTGAGTTCAATGCCAAGAGCTCTACCATTACATGAAAACCATTACTACCTTGACATTATTATGTGTAGTAATGATTTTCATGTTGCCTTTTCTGGTTCCTTTTAGTCCCCCTGAGCATCTCCACTGTGAACCAGCAAAGAGTGTCCTGTAAATGCAAGTTGCTAGCTCACTTGCAAGTTGAATGTGAGTGATGGTTGCTTGTGCCCCACTGCACACACGGCATCAACCTTCAACAACCTTCAACAGTTTTAATACTATACAACATTGAGGAGGCAACGTGTGCCCAACAAACAAACATCGATTGGCTACAACTGATCAACTTTCCAACTAGTACTCATTGGACAACAATTCATGATGTAAATCTCAATTGCATTGAGTGTTATAGTTTTCCTCTCATGAGAGCTTTTGATCTTATGTGGTGTGACCAATTTGGAATTACACATGTGTTTAATAATAATAATGTTAGGGTTCAAAGCTGAAATCTATGTTGTTGGTTGGTATGCTCAACCTTTCTCGAAAGGGATTGTGTTCAAAATTGGTTTGAGAGATTCATAATATGAGAGCAAAAAACAAAAGCTCTTTGTGTAGAATTGGGTAGTGTGATTCTATGCAAAATCATGTAGGGTGCAAAATGACAAGTCCAAAAATGTGTTAGACAAAGTTCATTAAGGAATATTTAACATGTCACCTTCTAATAACAAAGATGATATTAGGGTTCAATTTAATATGAATTGAGATAATATTAGCCTTAAATACCTAAACAAACTTGGTAAGGACCTAAGTTAATACCAATCTTCTACCAATTTTATATGAGTATTAATATTGGGCATATACATGCTTCATTTTAGCCAAAAATCAATCTTGCACCTAGTATTAGATTAGGGATGGTATTAAACACCCCCAACATAAAATGATCACCAAGTTTTGATGATAGATGCTTACATTACTACTTTTTAAAGTTACAAGCATCTTGCCTTGAGTCAAAAATATGTGCATGTGAATAAAAATAGTGAAATTGTTAATAAAAATATTTTTCACCTAGCAATAAATATTTTTGACAACGATAATAATTTTCATTTTACTTTACAATGTATTGAAATCATAATGTATTAATGCATCATGTCATCATGCATTACGTTGTGTTATCATCATGAATCTCATGATACATATGTATTTTATAAATAAGGGCAAATTTTTTCGTCAAAATCATATGAACAAAAAGTTGTCACATTTTTGGGTTTATGGTTATTGTAAGGGAACTATTAATGTATCAAAAAATATCAATACACTACTCATCGGAGTGGTATATTGGTATTTTTGAAATTGATACCTAACATACATTTCTTGCCACTTTTCAACTATAAAGCTCAAATTGTTATATGCCATGTGTTTCTTGATACATTAAGGATTAGTTGATACACTAAAGATTTTTTCAATTGAAAGTTACCATTCATGTCTAAACATAGCATGGGCGGGAAAGTTTTTTCAAAATACATGGACAAGGGGTTACCATGTTATTATGTCTATGGTTATTATAAAAAAATTGTTAATGTATTAAAAAAATATTAATACACTACTCACACGTCATGTGACCATTGCACTCCATCAATAACTATTTTCATGCATGACAAATTGATGGCTACATATAAAAATTTGACACCTAGTCAACGTTTTTTGCCACTTTTCAATTGTAGCCAATTGTCATTTGCCATGTGTTTTTTTAATACATTAAGGATTTGTTGATACATTAGAAAGATTTCAACTGAAAGTTCTCATACATGCCTAAACATAGCAAAGGTGGGAATTTTTTTTCAAAATCCATGAACAAAAGGTTGCCACATTTTTATATTTATAGTTATTGTAAGATAGTTGTTAATGTATCAAAAAATAGCAGTACATTATTCACACATTTGTGAACACTGCATTCCATATACCACCATTTGTTTTCACACATGACAAATGGATGGTTGCATATAAAAATTTGACATATAGTCTATGTTTCCCACCATTTTTCAACCATAACCAATATTGTTATTTTTCAAATGTTTTTCAATACATTAAATATTTGCTCACACATTAATGAGTTTTTGATACATTGAACATTTATTTAATTGACATTTGTCGTGCACATGCCTAAACATAGCAAGGGTGAAAATGTTTTTTCAAAATACATGGGCAAAAAGTTGTTATGTTTTCAGGTCTATGGTTATTATAAAATAATCATTATACTATTAAAAAACACCCAAAAAATATTCACCTTGTGTGAACAATACTATCTATGTATCACCATTTTTCCCCACATGACAAATAGATGGCAATTAACATCTAGTCTACAATTCCCACCATTTTTCTATTACAATGAATTGTTATTTGCCATGTTTTTTTTATATACTGAAATTTTGTTGATAACTAAAAAATTTTAGTACATAAAAAAAAATATTTGAAAGTTGACATGCACATGTGTTTAAACATAATAAGGCAATTTTCTTTTCAAAATACACGGACAAAAGGTTCTCATGTTTCCAAGTTTACTAGTAGGGCAAAATAATTTTTTATTTAATTAAAAACAATGATATGTTATTGGCACATAACATTTAAATATTTTCAATGTATTATCATTATTCCACACTTGATAAATAGTGACTACATATGAAAACTTGACACTTAGTTTTTGTTTCCCATCATTTTTTTATTGTAACCATTGCTATTTGTCACTTGCATATTTTTAATTTGAAATTGTTGAACAAAACATGAAATTGATATGTAATCATTGTATCTTTCAAATAAATTCATCATAATGGAATCTTGCTTCAAAAATCAATCCTAATTACCATTTAAAAATTTTAATCTCATTTTTAAAAAAATTTCCAAAATGTGCCATCCATGATCATTTCAATTTCCCACAATTAAATGTGTGAACCATCAATTAAACAATGGGTATTGCCCAAAAATCTTGTGATACACTCATGTATTAATGCACTAATGCATTAAGGCAATGACATATTAATACATAAATGCATCGATACATTCATATATTGATGTATTACATTTGAAACATAAATATTTTATCATGATAGTTTTGATAATGAGACTTTGAAATGTATGATATAGATAATTGCATATGAAGTACCACAAGTCCGTGATTTACTTGAAAGCTTTGCAAATTTGAGGATGTATTGTACAATAAAATATGCCACTATACATTATAATACTAAACTAGTTAATTACAAAAGTTGCACTTTAGTGTATTGCTTTGATTGTTAAAATTTTCATTAATGATTTCATGAAGAGAATTTCAATATATTAACATACGGAAAATATGATCCCACATGTATACTAATACATGTCACCATTAGATAGGAAAAGTGAGTTACATCAAGTAGTACATTGTCAAATTCAATTAAGAACATTCAAGTTCACATAAACCAAAGTTTAATCTCCAAACAACTCAAGAGTATTAAGAAGGACAATTACATTCATTCTGAATTGGGCACATTCACCATTAAATTGCCCCATACAAATAATCACAACTTTGTTTATCCTTCATTACATGCTCTTTGATGAGCTTTTGAATTTTATTTTATTTTGATAATCTAAAGGATCAAATATGCTAATTTAGCGTTCATTCAAGATCTACACCCAAAAATTCAATACAAGTTGAGTAAGCTTATAAAGTTGAAATGTTGCACTTATGACGACACGCTATAATTTGATGTGCAGCATATTACACTATCTAAATTGATACATTGATACAATATAACTTGATAGATTAAAATATTAAAGAAAAAAAAATTGCATTTTAAATTCATCAAATGTATCGCTCAAATGTTTTATTGTTCTAACACTAATACATTACAACCTTGATACACTAACATTTTAATATTGATGACCAATATTTAACTTTTCAACCTACATGGAAACTTTAGAAAAATTTGGAAAAATAATTCACAAATTGAATAATTTGAAGGAAAATTGGTTCATAGATTTAATATCAAATGCTATGAATAATGAATGGTTAATTTAGGAATTGGTATTAAATGATCAAATTTCTTTTGAATGTACCACAATTATGATTTTTATATTATATTTTTATATTCACATTTGATCTAAACCCACAAAATTTCATGAAAGCATGATGTGGTTTATGAATGTTTATTCATGTGTCAAAGTTATTTTCATTTTTTTCTCAAATTATTTTGTTTCATTTAATTTCATTGCACTTTACATTATAGGGTACAATGTTAACTTCACCATTCCTAAAGCATTATTTTTTGAATTTTGAAATTGAAATAAAATGGTTAACATGTTTTTAAAATATGTACAAACAATTGCACATTAGACCTATCATAACAAAATATGTTTTATGAGTTTTACAAGTGTACCAAAAGGTTTTTAAACATAATGGATTCAAAATAAGTTCACACAATGAAAATAATAAAAACATATGCCACACATTGAACAAATGAAACTTTTCCACATTAATATAATGGCTTGCAGTTTATCAAATTTATAAAATTTATTTAACAAGCAAAACGTAAAGCATACATAGATCTAATTACATTGATACAATAAAAACTTGAAACAAAAAAAGTCATTAATATAAGGAAATAACAAGCTTTCAAAATTTTCAATGCATTTGTGAACATGTAGCAAATAATTAAGTTCACAAATTGTAAATAATGTGTAGGTGGGGAACAAGGAAAATTTTACAATAAATTTTGTTATCACAATTTTTACTTTGTTTTGAATAGCAAAAAAATTATTTGATTTGATTGTTGTAAGAAATCACACAACTTGTTGCTACCTTTTAGTTAGCTATTAGTTCCAATAACATGAATTGACTCAAGTTGTGAAAAATGTAGAATTGATCAAGAAGTTCAAATTTCCTATCAATAAACATGCAAATGCACTTAAAACAAACATAACAAAATTGAACTTTATTTGTGATGCATTGTATCATATCCTTTTTTTTACCTCTTTCATCATGGGTGTAAACTTAACTTCAAATTGGCTACCATGTGCACAATCTAGACAAACTTGGGTTGGTTGTCATGTGCACAATGTGAACTTGAGCTTGAGTTGGTTGCCATGTGCACAATGTGAACTTGAACTTGAGTTGGTTGCCATGTGCATAGAACATAGATTATCCAAATGCCTATCCACAAGGGAAATTTCACAATGACAAACAAATGTTTTCTATGTTGTTTGACTCATTAACTTCCAAGGAGGAAAAAAATGCAATATCTTACATACTTAGCAATGAAATTATCTTAAGAAAATCAACAATGAATATAAAAATATTCTACTAACAACATCACTGACCTTCACATGTTTATCGTTGTTTAATTTTCAAGAATAATTGAAGCTTTGAGTCAACCACTAATATGTGGTGATTTTCATTCATTATGAAATATTGTGTCCATTGCAACTTGTCCGATGCAACTAAAAAGTATTCGATAAAACTAGATTACGATAGATTAGTTGCAATGGACATGATTTCTCATAGTGATGTTCAAAAGTGTAGGAATTTAAACAAAGCATGATGTTACAAGTTGTGGGGGTATTGATCCCATTCTTGGCCTTTTCAATGGCTTATAATCATTTTAATGCCCAAACATGATGGTGATCATATTTGGCTTTCATTACAAGAACATGAAATGTATTTGGGATTTCATGCGCAATTCAATTGCTATTGAAATTATTGTACAAAATATGATGTTAAGATTGTGTGTCCTCTTTTATTGTAGGTTTACAATTTTTTAAACCTTGTTACAGAACCAATAAAGCCAACAACATTTGAAAAAAATGATATCTTCTTTGGGCAAGTTATGTTGGTTAATGATGTAATCATTTTAAGTTTGAAGAACTAACTACAGTTAGTTTGATGATTACATGTGTGATCCATAGATCATGATAACCTTTTAGTTTGGTGGGCACAACATGTAATGCAATTTTCACATGTTTTTTCCTTAGCTTGTTAGGTGCTTGGCATTGTGGGGTCAAATATTGAAATAAAATGAATATTTAAGGTTGCTAGAGTCATCATAAACCTTTGGTGGTCACAATTGAGGATTGAAAATTTGGATCACCTCATTTTGGTGATAAAAATTTGGCACAACAATATTCATGTTGGCTATGATGGGGCCTATAAACTTATGAATATGACTACTTTTCTCATCTTGGAGTCTACTATAATTGAAGAAAACAATAAGTTCATTGAGGAGCAAGGCCTTGATAAATGACCTTGATAAAATTTTGATTTTCTACATGTATTCCTATTAATTTTTCTTTTCTTATTTATTTATTTATTTCATGTGCATTTGTTTTTGTAAAAGTGTTTTGATGGTGGGTTTGTGTTTATACTTGAGGTAGAGGTGCATATGAATTATTGGCGATGTGGATTCAACATTCAACCTTGGCAAGTTATTTGCATTAGAATTTATTTTCTTATTCTGTATTATAATCCACCAATGACATGGGCATGATTATGAAAACTTTTGTGGTTTTTAGACATGGTTGAACGATGCAAGGTCAATTTTGTTGTGTTCTATTTTTTGCCATTATGTTGTCCATGTGATGTCATTTTCAAATTATCTATTGTTTATGTGAGTATGTTGTTTGGGTTTGTTGTTTAGCCATGGTCCATTGTGCTTGAAAACCCTTTTTGAAGAACTATTTTGCAAAGCATAAGGTGTATTCACTTACAACCTCGAATAAAAAATCATCTTCAAAGATGATCATAGGATGCTAAGACTTTGAGCTATAAATCAAAATTTGTATATCATTTGTGAGTTACAAACATACCTTTGCCATTAAGCACATATGTAATAAATATTTTTGTTATCTTTTTGTAAGTTTTGTGACAATTTATGGTGCATAAAAAGGTTAGATGATGAAATCCATTGTCAATTTGAATCAAATGAGAACTTTTAAAACCAAACTCTAAATCCTAACCATACCCAAAATTGCATCTACTTCAACAACCCTATAAATCTTAACCTATACCCAATAACTCTACAAACCCTAACCTATACCCAATAACCGACTCAACCCCGTAAGTCCTAACCTATACCCAATAACCCTATAAACCCTAACCTATACCTAATAACCGCCATGAGTTGGGAAAAATAAATTGAACGGTACCCAAAGGTAGGTTCTAGAATATTAAACCAAAAAAATTCAAAACCTTACCCAAAAGGGTAATCAAAGTTATAAAATATAAAATACCCGGGACCATTTATTCTCTTCAAAATCAATACCAGCACAACACTGGTACACACTACATACCCTGAACCTTCTTCCAAGCTTGTGCCTCCTTGGAAGGTTGTAGATTCTTGGGTTTGAATGTAGATTCTGTTTGTCCTCACAAACTGTAGTAGATCAATGGATAAAGGGTTTGGTGGATCTCATAAGAACCCTAAAAGAATCTGTGAAAGATCCCCACATGCATGCATGCATGCATGCATCATCCATATGCAGCAGCAGCAGCAGGCCCTGGGATGTGTGGGATGCAATTTGCAAGCTTCCATTTTGTCATACATATTGGTGACCCATTGCCTTGCTGAGGTGGTGCAAATGTCTTTCCAGATCCCACATTCAAGCGCTTTGTCCCACATCTGCTGTTGTCATGTTGCTGCAACATCTCTCTCTTTCTCTCTCTCTCTCTCTCTCTCTCTCTCACACACACACACACCCACACACCCACATACACAAAGGTGTGCAAGCAAGCAAGCCCTTTGGGGTGGGCACTACTCTCTTCTTGTTCTTGCAATTTCATATGATGAGGCCCAGTTCAATGCTGTTTTTGTGGAAGGTCTTCTTGCAACAGTTTTGTGCATTGCTCTTCTTGTTTGGCTTGATGATCCAGCTTCCAGACTGATTTTTCTCCAAAGCAGCAGCAGCAGCAGCAGCTGCTGCTCAAGCAATGCCCTAATTTCTTCTCCAACATCATCATCATCATCATCATCATCCCATCGATACGGTTTTTTTTTTGCCCCATTGGATTTTGACACTGTCTGTGATCATGTGTGGAAGCTCATCTGTCACTGGTGGTGAGGGTTTGGGAGTCGGCAGCTCTTAATGGAGCTCATTGGAATCATGCATAGTTCTTCAAAGCCTTCACTGCCCACAGGTTTGAAAGATGAACAGCTTCCACACCACCCCTGGCATCCAAACTCCCATCAGCAGCAAGCTGTTGTGACAAACTGTTGCTCCTGAGACATTTTTTTTCTTCTGTTGCTGGTGCTGGTGCTGTTGTTGCTGCTGTTGTTGTGGAATTCTGTTTTCCAGTACCAAGGGATCGACTTGTTTACAGGCTCATAAATATATTGCCACCCAATCCAACATGACTGCTTCAAAAGCTACAGCATTGATGGTTGTTGGAATCATAGGTAGTGTGATTCTGACTGGGTTTTTTTCCCCCCCCTCCCACAATTGTAACAAGAAATTCAGAAACCTCATTGTCATGTATGTAGTGTGGAACAAATTTTTTTAATGTCAAGAATTGTAGAAGTGGAAACATTTAGGATCCAATTCAACGCTTGCCCTTGGTGCAATGTAATGTGTCCTTTGTGCCATTCCCACAATGGGATTTTTTCTAACAACACAGGTTTCTGTCTTGTTGTGGGGGGGGGGTTGGGGGCGTATGTTGGGTGTGTACAGGTAATTTATGTTCTTTTGCCTTGTTCCTTGTGCCAATGTGAGTAGCAATTTTTACTGCACATCATCCATGGCTTTTTATACTAGACAGTTTGCAACACACATGCATGCGCACCACCCACATTTTCTGAAGACATTATGTCTATCTAGTGCTTTTGTCTGTCAAGTGCTTCTTAAATAGATTTATATGCTCACACTTTGTTTTCATCTATAAAAACCTCATACCTGTAGCAAGGAAAGTTGATGATCATGAATGTAAATTCTGTGCAATGAGCAGTAGTAACATTACATTACATGCATTTGAGGATTTGTTGGTTTTTTGATGGATATCAAATGTGATGTGATCCTCAACGTTTGGGGTTTTTTTTTCTGTGTCTTTCTGCAATGTGGATTTCAGGATCACATTTCGCAAAGTCATCATGCGAAAGTCAGTTGGAGACTACTCAGGAACACCATATGTCACAACCCTACTCAATTGTTTGTTATGGGTTTTCTATGGATCTCGTGCCGTTACAAACACAACGCTCATCATTTCCATCAATGGGGCAGGCTTAGCTCTTGAGGCCATTTACATATCTATTCATCTCTTCTATGGCACCGCAGATTCCAGGGTACAAATATATTTCTTCACTATTTCTCCCACCAAAAAAAAAAATTCTGTTTCCCCAAACTAATAGTTCAGACCCAAGCAAGGTCTCTTACTTTTCTTATCTTCTTGGAACAACTTGGGATACCTAAATTAATAACAATGGAATTTTGTGTTTTTGAATTCTTTTTTACAGATGGGAGTTCTTCAACTTCCTGTTGTGTTGTTATTGCTTTTGTCTTTGCAGAAGAAGGTCGGTGGGGCAACTTTCATGGTGGTTGTGACTTATGTTATTATGGCCATTTGTGTCATGTGGAAAGTTGCCTTGGAAAACCGTGAGTTGGTTGTGGGCTCTATCTGTGTTGTTGTCAACATACTCATGTATGCTGCACCTCTGACTATCATGGTTAGTTTTACAAATTTTTTGCTCCAAACCACAAAATGATGAAAGCTCTCAGATTCAGAGTAGTATCGTATAAACAAATCCCTACACTTCACACAAGCAGATGTTGATTTTCCCTTCCTCCTCTCCATCTACTTCCTCTTAAGCCAACAATGTAATTAGAAGTCTGGAGGAGAGTATTTAGCATCTTCCATGAAGTACAAAAATGATTGTTGAAATCCAAAGCTTTTGAACCAATTTCTTTGTGTATGGAGGATGAGCTCCCCTTGTGCTGCTCAATTTTGCATCATTTGGGAAACTCAATTCAACCCATTTGATGAAATTTCCAATATGATCATTTGTTATCCAATTCCACCTTTAACTTCATCAAACTTTAGAGTAAAACATCAACTTCGATTGTTGCAAACTTATGCTTGAAAGATGAAGAAGAGGATTCGATATAAACGATCAAACTTGTTGTGTATATACTCTATGCACAAACATCGACCAAAGAGTCCTTTTAAAAGTTCATTCCCAAAAATTAATTAATTTTACACGCAATTGAAACACGAATGAATGGAAGGTTTTAAATTAATTTAAAAAAAAGAAAACTCTTGTCATCCAATAGACTTCGAGATGATGAAAGCGGCTTTGGGATCATTTTTTAGTCCTCATGCATATTTTGTTTCACCATTTGTTTCTAACTTTTAATTTCACGAGCTTTCATTTATTAGTAACCCGACAAAAAGTTTGGAAAATTTGTTGTATAATTGAGCAAATAAATCCATTCAGACATGGTGTTTTTAATCTTATTATTATCATTTTTTAATAATTTTTTTTTGTGTTTGTAATAGAGAAATGTGATCAAAACAAAGAGTGTGGTGAGTATGCCGATTGGGTTATCGGTCGCATCTTTTTTCAACGGCCTCATTTGGACGGCATATGGAGGGATCAAAGGAGATAAATTCATCCTTGTAAGTATTATGAATTCCAACTTTTCTTAGGTTATATGCGGAACGTTTGGTTTTGAAATTAAGTAGTAAACCATACTAGTTGTCAAAGGGGATAAATGCACATCACGTACCCTTTGAGAGGGTTAGGTTAGGTTAGGTTAGGTTAAGTTAGGTTGTATACACCCTTTGAGAGGGTTAGGTTAGGTTAGGTTGTATTCACAAAATTTTAGGTTTGGGATCCACAATTGACCGACCTAATACGTGTGCATTTTATTACATTGCAAATTAGGTTTTGCACTTTGGGTAAAATCGGGTGATTGGGTGAGATGTGTTTTGCAACAGATTCCAAATGGCCTTGGTCTGCTCTTCTGTATATCTCAGTTTATTTTGTACGCTTGCTACTACACTAGTCATCCGGATGGACGTGTCCTTCCTCCAACACGACGTCGACCGAGCGATGAAGGAGGATTTGATGCAATGCCAAGTAAGGACTTCACTATCTTATTACACAATATTAGAGTTATCGGTGGTAAAGTCACACACAATCACAAATCACGGGGCAAAAATGGCCAGTTTTTTGGGGATAATAGGGCATCAAACACGTAACTGGGAATGAAAATTTTACAAAACAAAAATACCTAACTGGTACTCAAACCAGTTTTTCCACCAATTTTTGGTGATAAACTGAGTTTCATCGTGTCTTTCCTTTTTGCCTGAGAGCGCCTCCACTGCTGCTGCTCTGCTGCTACATATATTTTCACTGCTCCTCCTACGTGTACAACTACTATAGTTATTATTAGTCTTGAACCTTTCAGCATTTCATACTGAGATTTAATAAAAATTTCCTTACTTTGTGGTTATAATTATTATTAGTCTTGAACCTTTCAGCATTTCATACTGAGATTTAATAAAAAATTTCCTTACTTTGTGGATGCCACTGAAAGAGGGGCATACGGGGTGAAAGCAGAGGCCCAAAGAGAGGGTGAGGACAGGGTGACTTTACTACGGATGGGTAACTCTAGTATGACCAAAGAGTTATCCCGAACCCTACCCACCATAGTTCAAAGCTTTTGCACGACTCGAATGCCACACATGTTGCACACCTCCGGATTTCGGAGGTTAAGCAAAATGTTGAAGATGTGTGGTTTAGTTAGGGATTCTTAGAAATCATGGCCGGAACATCGAGACCGGTTTTCCCAAGGAATTTTATGTGAGGTTAAGGCTTGTCGATGGTGGGCGCATTATTTCGATAACGCCCGCCCCACCCTCGACGGGCCTTACCAGGCGAAATGACCCGTGACACATCAAGATCCGATGGTTAAGATCCTTTCATCACACCAAAAAAAAAAAAAAAAAATAAAATTAAAGCCACCACAAAAAAAAAAAATTAAAAAATAACATGAAACGAAAAATCACATGTATCAAAAGAAAGATTATCTATTTA
>Ga0116227_10009737_pt1 | contig 17243 bp, 10 predicted proteins | sample S1TSphgellanicum_FD_89693 | JGI IMG/M metagenome (GOLD analysis project Ga0116227, IMG submission 89693) | Host-associated microbial communities from peat moss isolated from Minnesota, USA - S1T2_Fb - Sphagnum magellanicum MG | ecosystem: Host-associated > Plants > Peat moss > Unclassified...
AGGTTGCTCTTGTACTTGGTAGATGTTTCCTATTCTTGTACATGGACTGATGATAATTTTTCAGTTCTCATGTAGTTATTCTACTGCATAACATAGACTCTTTCAAAATGTGATTGCATAAACACTCAACGTGCAACCATATGTCACATAATGCAGCACATCCCACGAATAAATGGTTCGATTCCAACTTATGATGATGCTTCAGCAGACCACCAACGTCTTCTGGATAGGTGAGAAGAGAAGTGTCATCTTCCCCTTCTCTGACTTTATTCAGTGTACTACATTGAGTTGATGGTTTGCACCATTAATTGTGGAAAATGTGATGGTTTGATACACTGTGAGTGATATTTACAAGGTTATGACTGCACTCATCCTTATCATGGTTTTGGTTTTGATAATGTGGCATAGACTGAGGATGCAGAGTTTTGTAGAACTATTTTACTGAAATTTTTGAGCAGATTATTGTATACTTACACCCACTGTTTTAGTTTCACCAGAACTGATGTAACCTCCAAAATGTCATGCGGATTTTTCTCTGATATGTAGATGTCAGTTCAAATTCTTTTCTTCCAGGTGATACTGTGAGCTAATTTTAGAAGTGAAATATATGTGCTGGGTTTGTTCTATGTTAGGTTGGGTCTTTATGGGCTGACTGAGCAGAAAATCAAAGGTGATGGGAATTGCCAGGTCAGCTCTCTTCAATATCTTTGGATTGTTGGATTTGATCTGGAGTTGCTTAGGTTAGTGACATTTAGGGTTGGTCTGTCACTTCAATCCTACAAAGGAAAGAAATGCAAATTTGGCAATGTACCTTCATGGCTATGGGGGTTGATCACCAACGCATCATAGTCCAAGGAGTGGATTAGTTTCTTACCATGCAGCATTTATGTCTGCTGTCTAACTTTTTGCAAGTTTTCTATGGAGGCTGTTCCTTTGTCTTTCTTGGTAGTTTGCAGGTTTTGGAAGATTTCTGCTATTTTATTCTTGCTCTCAAAGCTGAAGAATGGGTTCTACATTGTTAAGTTTTCTACCATGTACAGATTAGGAAATTTGGGGTCCAATGGTACCGCTAGTGGCATCTGGATTCACCTGTACAGTGGTACATCTGGTCCAGGGGCATCTAACCTGTAGGAGTATGAACATTGGGCTGGTGGCAGTTTCGGGCATTGTCAGACCAGCTTTATCGCAGTCCTGAGCATCACAAGTTTGTTAGGAAGTCAGTGGTGACCCAGGTTACTTCCTTTTTTGAACCCTTGTTCTTCTTTATGGCCTTGGTACTGTTATATGAATAGATATAACTATTTTAATGAAGTGCTTTCTACCAAAGAAAACATAAAGTCGTGGGCTACCTTTTTACTCTGCTTGAGTGGATGATCGAAGCTTCTATAGAGGAGTATTTTTTCTTGCCCTTTAGATATTTGTGAGGTAATGAAGCTCACTGTTCTGGGGCTGAGGTTGAAGGTTGCTAGATGCATAAATGCTTAGGGCACATTTGCCACATAAGTCACCACCTGAGATCTCTTCTAATCCAACAGTTCTGATAAGGGACTCATCTAAGCATGTGCTTACTGCTTGTGTGGTTGATGGGCCAGTTAAAGGCAGCTCCAGATGCATATTCAAACTATGTACCAATGAAGTATACAGACTATGTGAAGAATATGGCCAAGTATGCTGTCCCCAATGTCCCAGTTTTGTAGATTTCTGTTGATGTTCTCCATTGGACATTAACAGTTGGACAATGATCACAGCAACAGATAGAGCAACTGAAGGGGGTGGGGCTGTAGGGACGGTGAATGGGGTGACCATGTAACACTGCAAGCTGCTGCAGACTATGTAATCTCCTACTCACTCTATGGGAACCTTCTGCAAATTTCTTTCAACTGGCTTCCCTCTGGTCTGTCAGTTATTATTAGTATGCTCTGTTTCCCCCTTGATCTGTTTACTAGATGGCAGTCATCCTCATACTTCACTTCTGATCACTTGTTGTTTAGCACCATGAAAAACCACTGTGAGATCCTTATGTGTAGTTTGATCTCCTCTGTTTCCTTCTTGTGATTATCATTGGTTTTGAGAGTTTTGATCACAGTCAATATGCTTAGAAGGCAGGAAACTGACTTGACAACTGTAAGTCCTAATGCTGGAAAGTTGGGATTTTGATCAAGACATATTCTTGAATATCTGATCATGCACCATGGAAATGTATCAGGAGGGACAATATTTGAGTAGGTGTAGTGGAGTGCTGATTTACAGAAAAATAGACTTCTCAAGCTGAAGGGTATTTTTTGTGCAGTATGGTGTAAAGATTTCATTAATCACATCCTTCAAAGACACATGCTTCATTGAAATCACTCCCGATGAGCAGAAGTCCACACGAGGTTTGTACTTGTGCCTTTGACCATCAGTAAATTTAGTGAAAACTTCCTTGTGATTGATGGATCACAGATTCTGTCATTGTTATGATAAGGCAGACTTCTCGAAAACCAGGCAGACTTCATGGGAAATCCAATTGCAAGGCAAAACTATAATTGAATTGAATCTGTAGAATGATCTTTCACACTTCCTAGCAGGAACAGAAATCAATTTGTTGCAGTCAGTTGTAGCCAAGGAACAACCATGTGCTACATAAAAGTGATGGGCTATGTGTTGTCATTTGTTCTTGAGACTCTGTAGATGTTGGACCCTCATAATTGATGGCATCTGTGGCATTGGAAATATATCTGCAGAGATGTACCTCAGCTTCTGGGCAGAGGTCCACTACAACTCAATCTACCCCATAGGCAGTAAGTCACCCTGCTACTCATTCTTTATTGTGTTTTGTGTTCGACTGCATTGTCTTATTTGGTGGGGATCTATGTAATTGCAATATGTCAGAGACACCCTAGGGAAGCTGGATTTCACAATGGCTCTAGACACCACTCCCTATAGTCAATGGAGGTAAAGGCAATTTGCTTGAAGGGTGGGTTTAGGAACCCATTCTATTGGCCAGAGATTCTTTTGGGAGATTTTTTGGGGCCATATACCTATGTGGTGCATATGTGCCAAGCACTTCGCTGAATATGGGGGTGAATAGCAAAGGCTAAAGTGGAGACAGGTAACTCTCTAATGGTTGTATTTCTGTTTATTTGACTCAGATGATTTTCTTCAGCGTCTGGCACATCGATATGGGAAGAAAAGGCATTGGCTAGGCAAAATCTTCTAGTCATTTTCTCATTTAGTCTATTTACTTTTAAAGGGGTAAGTCAACATAGGCGTGATTGGTTGAGCCAGCCTGGAGGAACATTGTGAGCTTTGATGTTGCAATGTTAGAACCCAGTTGCTGTTCCCATTACCATGTGTTCATTTAGAAGTCTTTTTCCGGGTCCCAAATTCTTTTGTATATACATTGATGTGGCATGATCTTCCAGTCAGAAATGTGACTGCTTGAGTTGGACAAGTGGAAAGGATACCTCTAGTATTTCCAGAGTAGTTTTTCATAGACATTTGGAATTAAGATATGGTGGACTTTAATGGACTTATGTGGAATAAGGTTCAAACCACTTGGATTCATTTCCATAGACTTGATCAGTAACAGACCACAGAAAAACTTGTTGTGGGTTTGCCTCTGTTGTGCCGGTAATTTTGGCTCATTTTGAGAGCTGTCCATGGGGAGAATTATGCTCTATAAGGCCCCTTGACAGCTAGCTTTTACTGTTTTCTCTAGTTTCAACATATTTTTACTTAGGGTAAGGTGGGTAAGGCTCCCCATTCTGGGTATTATGGTTGTAACTCTCTACACTCCCTCAACGGGGAGCCTTACCCTATAAGTACTTACCCATCAATGCACTTCATTTTGAGGCATGCATGTATTTAAGCCATTCAAGCCCTGCTCTATGACATTTTTAACCAAGTACATTGCCTTCCTCTGTGCCTGAATTTGGAGGAGAAAAACCTCCTGTCTGTACAGACCTTCACTACGCTGTGTGCATCCTGTGGAAGTTAGTCTGGTCAGGAAGCCTGTTTCCTATTGCATCTGTAGGGCAGTTAGAATACGCAATAGTAAGGTGAATCTTTACTTAAATGAATATTTGCAGTGATTGGTTAGCATCAGTGTTTAATGGTTTTGGTGGAAATTTGCTGTTGGGCATGATTGGAGCTCAGAATTACCAACATGAGTTCTGAGTTGGAGATTGGTGGTCACTATCCACTTGGATTCTCCTGAGATGAGTTCCTGGTGAGTTGCAATGTCATCCTGGCTTTCTGAATACAGTGGCAAACTAAACATGTGTTTGAATTGTGTAGTGGCAATGAATGAACACAGTTTATGGATGTCTGTAAGATACTTTCATTGCATATGCATACCTGACAAGCAAAGGAATGTGGCAAAGTTGTTTCAAGAAATTGGAAAGATGTTTTTGAATTCTTGTGCTGTTTAAGAATCTGCAGCGATATATCAGACTGACTGTGATCCTGACTGATATGTTGTTCCTAATTTTGTAGTGTATCATGTAGCAGTTCCCACAGTGCAATCAGCACAAGTCTGTTCACCATGGGTTTATGCCAAAACCATAGGAGTAACTTAATGAGGGGAATTCTGGTGCCAGCTGCATAAAGGAATCTGGACTGAAGGCTGTGTGGCGAGAGGACATTGATCTGCACAATCTGAAAGGAACAAAACTGACCCATATGAGGTATTGCATGGTTTAGGCAGTATGTGAAGAAGCTGTAATAATCAATAGTACATATAACATGAGCTTTTGCTGTAAGTGCCTCTTTGGATTTTCCATTTAACTGCCTGGCAATACACTTTAGAACTCAACACAGAGGCTTTCAAACGGATATGTTTATACAGTGCATGCCCTGTGCTTTGCGGTTTTGATTTTGTCCAATGCCAACAACACGATTCATCATTTGTCTGAGCTTTCAATTGTACTGATCTTGTCTGACCATATCATAATGGTCTAACTGAAATTGACCACAAAAGTTTACTTTGAAGCTCATTTGGTGGTCAAACTAAAATCACCTTCAGTTTTTTTAAGCAGGTTAAGTTACACAGATCTTTCAAACCATGTCATATGTATCATTCTCTCTTCTTGTATCCAAGCTTTTGGCTTGCTCTTGTTTTCCAACATCAGTGATGTTAAAACCAAATTGAGAATCGGATTCATCCAAAAATCAAGCCAACATCTTATGTTTTGCGTCAGTGAATTTCAAGTAAATTGGCAGAACAATGTAATGTAAACAATTATATGTGAAGCAAGTTGCAAATAGGAGGAATCAATGTGTTTCAAGAGGAGCTTTTTGTTATTCATTTCAAATTTTCACAACAATTGTTTCAAGTCTAAATTGCTGATAGATCAGAATCTGTCAGACATCAGAATCAACTTTATTTTGTACAATTTGCATTGTGTTCACTGAGCTACATATGACCAATTCCTTAAATAGATGAAGGCACCATTAAATGGTTCAGGGTTCAGGATCCCCCATGAAGTGCAAATGCAGATATGCAAACCCCCTTTCATTACACTTCAACAGTCATAATGATCCAGGTACTCAGTTTTTACCCCATTGCATATAGTTGAGGTTCTTAAAGTCTCGTCCCAACTGTTTTGCACCTGCAGATGTGTCTTGACCATGCTGATGACTTTAGATCTTATATCCATGACGTTTGTTCACTTGCTAAAGTCAACCCTTTTTGGGTGTCTTTGATCTTGAAGGATTTATCTTGCTGAATTTAAAGTTGATTATGATCAACTGCTTGCCCTCTGAACATTTGCATACCTACTTGTAGTCTGACTGTAGTCTACACATGCAATTTATCTCAATATACTGATGTAACTGATGCCCAAGTTGTATGCAAACTTTCAAGAATGAACCCCATTTCATTGAAGTCATGCTGCAGTCCCCACCTCACTTGCAAACCAATCACTGCATAGCTCTTGAAATTACAGCCTAACCCAAAACCTCTACAGCGGATCCAACATGTACCATAGACTTCCAGCCATTCAACTTGCAAAATCTTCAGTCTCTGCAACAGCTAAGGTACCACAGACTGCACTAAAAGTTGCTCCTGTGCACTAAAACCTTGTAACCCAAAAAATTGATCTGAGGATGCAGTTCACACCATTGCTTTGACAGTCTTTCTTCCCTGGACACCACAGGGGTTTATTCTTTCAGCCTATGGAAATGTGCCTTGAGTGGTGGTACCGAACCCCTGTTGATGGTGCTGATATTCTATCTGTTCTTGATGTGCCGTTTTCAAGTTGATAATCCCCAACGCTCCTCCCTGTGTCCTTAACAGGCCACCATGGAACTGCAACAGGTGCTGTCCCACACTCCTGTTCCTCCACAGGAAATGTGGTGGTGCTAGGTTTTGAATCACCACCACCACTAGCACTTCTTCCTTTCAGTGAGAATCCAAAATTTTGAAAACCTAGCTTCTGTAATGCTCTTGCAAGTAGACCACTAGTCCGGTTCACTTTCTTCAGCTGGTTCATGCATCCACTTGATGCTGCTCTACTGCTCCTTCCCTCAGGTACTGTAGGCAAGGGGTTAACCATGTGCCTTTTACTTCCTGTTGCTCCCCGGGATGGTTGCCGCTCCTCACGCCCTGCCATGTAAGCCTGCACCTTTGTTGTACTGCTCAGAGAACTTCCCTGGTTTTGGTTTGAGCTTTCATTTGCTGTTGTTTCAGCTAGTAGTTTACGCATTCGACTAAGTTCTGCTTCTAATATTTGTAATCTAGTCTCAGTTGCCTGATAATCCGCCTTCAGACTTGCAGCCTCATGATATGCAGAATCTCGTTTGACAATATATCCCAGTGGCATCCTGTCTTCATCAAAAGGTCTGTCCCTAAATGACTCTGTAGATTCAAAGGAGTCATGCGATTGGTATGAGGTGCAACGACGGTGAATGTGTTGGTGTGCAATTGGGGTAGCTAGGGTTTGAAGCTGTGGGAGCATATCAAGTTGCTGAGATTGCCCTGCAGACCTTGAATGTGAATTTAGAGCAGTACGAGTTTGCAGCTGCTGCATGAACATGGCTTGCACTATCATCCGCAGTGGCATTAGCTCATTTTGAACAGCGTGTGTACACACGTCAAGTGTAAGTTTTTGGCAGTTGAGTGCCCTGCATACAATCAATCGTTCCTCCTGTGATGCCTTTGGGTGGCCCTGCAATGAAAACATACATTTAGATTATTCAATGTTGTGGATTGGATCATTTTTACAAAATCCTCAAAACTCCAGTTTACTTCCAAAACCAAACCATGAAGTTTATTACCTCAAGATAAGTATGGATGGCTTTGTACATGCGGTCATGAGTTAAGCGTGCATAGCTTGGAATCTTTTCAACAAGATCAGCAAAACGCAGAGGCGTCAAGCTTAAATCATATGCTATCTCTGCCAAATACTCATCCCAGAGTTTCCCAACAGTTGATATAGCATGGAAGCTGTGAGTGAATTCGGGAACTGGGTTGCCACACATTGCACCTGAAATGCTTAAAGGTTCACTGAACCCTCTGTGTCTTGATACAAACAACTTGATGATCCTTTCCATGGCTTCAACCTCTGATGTCAAGACATAAGAACTGTCCCTTTCTGCTTTACTTGGGAGGAGGAGGTCATTTAGGTTAGCTTGTTCAAGTTGCAATGCAATCCATGTCTCGAGCTGCATTCTGCATTCAAGCTTGAGATCCAAGTTAAGACCGTGAAGCTCTTCTGATCGTTGAAGCTTAGGCTGTGGATTTCAAGCCTGAACTCGGACAAAGTCCAGAACTTCATCAAGAAAAACTCATATTAGGTGATCAGAAATTCTTCAAGCACAGCTAAACCTAAACCAAGCAGGTTGTCAGGTGTCATACCTGCAGTCATCACTGCAGCTGCAAGCAAGGGTGCAGCGCAACAGAGCAAAGAGGAAGCTTGTGGGCACAACAAAACTTTCCATTGGCAACAGTTTCACCACAGATTCTACGAGCATTCGTTGATTGGGTTTGGCTCGAAACTCAGGAACTATGGGTCTGGAATCCCCTTTGGAGATGTGCAGGATGGCAGTGTCAACCTCAGTCCCGAAAATCCATCTATCTGCAAATTTCACAAGCACTTGCCCTACATACTTTTCTTGCATTCCTTGCCTTCTGAGAGCAACAATGGATCGGAAGAAAAGATGGTGTGGCAGTTGAATTAGGTCTGGCATCCACCAGTCATGGCAAGACGAGGATAAGTCCCTTGTGCTCACACTGAAGTTGTTCCAAAACTGACCATCAACAGACCTGCCTTCAGGCCTGTTTCCTCTTTCAACAGGGTCAAGAAGCTCTGTACATGCTAAGAAAGCTAGGGAGTCGATGCATCTGCTCACTATGTGAAGCTGCTCTGCATGAGGAGATAGGCTCTCGCAATGATGAAGAACAGTTAGAGTATCTTCCCAGCCCTGCAGAGCAACCTGCACAATTTTCTTGCAACAGAATTTCTTCAGAAATGAGGCTCCTTAAATCCAAACACAAAACCTTGAACTACCAGATCTTCTGCTGTTGGTGGACAAAGAAATAAAATCGGCAAGATGGCAGGTGAAGTGCAGAGCTTGGAGATGATTTGTACCTGGCTAATGTAAAGATCACTTCTTTCACACAGGTTTGCCCGGCCATAATCTTCAGACATTTGCAAATACTCTGCAGCACATCGGAGGGCAGCCACATTTGACGGCTCCATGAGAATGGTTGAGCCATAGCAGAAGTTTGCAATCAGCTCAAAAGTGTCAGCTCCCCCAGGACAATCACTCGAGAGCTTCACTTCCTTGCAATCGACCAGCAGTTTCTTGAAATACCCACTTCGGGAAACCAGGGGAAACTGCAGCCAAACTCAAAAGAAAAAATGCAAGGTCCCCCCCATCTTTCATGCAGTGTCCCCAGAAGAAGTGCTTCCCAAAAGAAACTTTATGTCGACAGTGGGCAACGGATGGTAGTGAAGAGCACACCACAAAAAAAGGATTGAAGAGCAGAGTTGTTTTGTGGAGATTTATTTTTCAGACAGTCGTCTAACTGACATTTTCTTTCGAACAAAAGAATCACTTTGATATGATATGTCTCTCTTACCTTGTGGAGATGGAAGCTCCGGTGCTTGAAGTGTATGGTGATGGATGTCGGTAAACCAGTGGCTTCACACCTGCCAGCCACCAATGTGAGAAGAATATTAGCTCAAGAAGAAACAGTCAGTTCTGCACCCAAAAAACTCGAAACTTTCTGACACAAGGGTTTATGCTTCAATATTGAAAATTGAGCTGAGAAGGTGAAATTTCTTTGCTCAAGTGCATGAAACCTAACCATAGAAGAAATTCATAGGTCATGCTTCAAAGTGGAAAGAAATGTGCCTACCAAGCTTGAATGTTGCGCCTGAGTGCAGGTCCAATGGAGGAGTTCATTAAGGGTCCAGTTGTTCCAGGCTTCTTCTTGGGTGCACTACCAGCTTCATAGCTGTAGTCATGATCAGAATAGTAGGAAGGATTCATAACCATCACAACTGCATCCTCCTCCTCCTCCTCTCTCTCCCCACACGGATACTCCAAAAATTCTTCCTCATAGCCCCCGATATTATCCTCCTCCTCATCAGCTTCCTTGTTGTTGAACTCACTGTTCTGCCCTTTGACATCCATACTACTGTGTGTCTTGAGCTTCTGAAGTTGGTTCTGCTTCGAGAGCTCAGCTCAGAAGCAGCAGCTCATCACAGCACACCAATGCCCAAAGGAACCAAAAACAAAAATATGCTAGTCAAGCTGGAGATCAGTGTAGAAAAAACCCAGTCTAGTTCTCAGAAACTCCATGGGTCTTCAAACACAAAAAGCTTGCAAGTTCAACATACAAAATATATATACATATCTTTATATGGAGCTTCTTAAAACTACCAATCATGACACAACTCTCTCTGCAACTGGTCATGAGCAAATCTGCACATATCCATCTCCTCCTCTTCTTGGACTTCTTCCTCTTCTTTCTTCTTCTTCTTCACAAACCCAGAATAGCCACAGCTCAAAACTAAGAACCCAACATTACATAAACAGCTAAAAAAGTGTACTATTTTCCAGTTTCTGAAGAAAAGCTCAAAACCCACAATGGGTCAACAACAACAGCAGCTGCAGCAGCAGCAAGAGCAACCAAACTCCAAAACTCTTCACAATGGGTGGTGGCATAATAATATGAAGAAGAAAGAGCTTGTGTGCAACTCGTCTAGTGTAGTTTTGATGAATTTGTTTTTTGGGAAAACTAGGTACCTAATCTACACAGGGGCATAAATCTGTACTCCTACTACTACTATCACTCTCCAGAGCTTCTGAGCTTCTGACCAAATCCTTTGCATTTTCTTCTTCCCACTGGAGACTTTTACTACAACCCAAAACAAACAATCCCATTTTGCACTCACTCTTTGTTGACTTTTGTTTTTGGTTTTGTGGGTTTTTTTGAAAAACAAAATCTGCAGCTCCAGTGGCTGCTTGCAGGCTGCCGTCTTCAGCTGCTGCTGCTGCTGCTGCCACCACCAAGACAGCACTGCTTGCTGCTTGCACGCTTGAAGAAGGACTACGTCTGCAGGAAACCAACAAACAAAACAAACAAACAAGCAACAGGGCCCTATAAATGGGTAAATCAATTATCAAAGTTACTAGTTATTTGCCTTATTACAAGGGCAGCTTCAATAAATGTCTGTGGAATAATTAATTAATTTTGGTCCAAAATAGAATATTTAATTCAATATTCTCAAAAATATTCTCCAAGATTCTCTTTGATTTCTTTCACAAAAAAATTGGGTTTAGGGGAGGCAGAAAAAATTGTTGGAAATTTCAACATTTCTGAAAATATTATAATTAGTGCCTAAGCTGCCAAGGTACTATGGTACCTACTTAAGCCTGCAAAAGGGCATATTTTCAGTGTTTTTTTATTTTTGGGCCCGATTTTAAGATAACCATTACTATTACCTTGGCACTTAGCAGGGTTTTTAACCTTGTCTGTATTGTCTGTAAATAGAGAAAAGGTTATGGAATTAGTGTACTAATAATATATAGAGGCCATTGAATAGGCTTGTGTGTAGGCGTGAAGAAAAATTGTTATGGCCAATGAAATTGCTTGATTTGGTGGTTTGAATTATTTTTCTTAGTTATCTTGAGTGATTTCGGACTTCAATGTGTAATAGGGTTTGGTAGGTTGTGAGACTTTAAGAGGACCAATGGAAATGGTTGAAGGGGACCATTATTTCCAAAGTTCAGCAGAATAGAGTTGCACAATTTTTCAGGCGAATGGGATTGCTGGATTTGCTGGTCTCAATCGGTTTTTTTAGTTTTCTTTTTGGTCTTGGACCCTCGTTTAAAGGCCTTGGGACCAATTTGAAGCTTTCAACCAATAAGATTGCTTGAATTCATTGGTGCCTCGACCTTGGACCCTCGTCTAAAGTTGCCCTAAGTATCTTGAGTGAACTACCGGCTCTCAATGCGTAGTACCTATTTACAGACAGGGTTCTTGCCCCTTCCTCATGGACTTTGCTTTTTTCTTCCCACAATTTTGTGAGCTAGATGATCTCATGAACATTGACAAGAGGACTTAGCCAAATATAGCTACAGATCACAGAGGAAAGTAAAAACTAGTTCAGAATCGTCCTTGAGGACATGCTGGAACCTATTGTAGGGTGTTCTTACGAAGGGCTATTAGATAGTCTAGGCCAAAAATAGTGGCAGCCAATTTTAGGAATAGAATTTCCATGCAACCAATGAGAGGTCAAGTCATGGAGTGAAGGGGCCCCACTTTTGTTCCTGTGGGTGCTTATGATTCATATTAATCAGTTCATGGGTGCACCCACACTTCTTTTTCTTTTTTTAAAAGAAATTTGAAAGGAGGCACATTGATTGGCCCATCACCACTTTTTCTAAACATTGGGCACTCCTCCCCCAATAGAAGCACCTCTTTGGACCCCAAGTAGCAAAATAGATATAAATGTGCTCTCCTATGGCCCACCTTTTTCAATTTGTATACATGAGAGTTGGACTTTGGGCAAACCATATGGGATAAAGCTGAGGTGCTAAGGGGAAAGTCTTGGGGAACAACTTTGGAACTTGGTGAACCCCATGGGAACACATTTGGGAACAAGGGAAAGAACAAAAATAACCTCCACCTCCCTCTGCCAAACAGAAGAAAACTGAATCCATCGAGTGCATTCTCATTGACTGCATGAAACTTTTATTTTCAAAATAATTTTTGTCATCATTTTTGGTCTGAGAGAATCCTTTGCAGAAGTTGCACTGACTCTCTTTTTTTTGTCACCAAAGTCTTTTCCAATGATCATACCCTAGTACCTTGCTGCAGGGTTCCTTTAACCGGGTCAGAGTATTAGTTTCTTAATAGACAAAGGTTCTAGTGGGTTATCCTCGGGGTGTGGCTCTGAAGTCAGATCTTTTTTCATGTCTTGAAATTTGAGAGCACGCAAGAATTTGTGTGTATGTTTTCATATGTGTGACTTGGTAGGCTTTGATAGTGTTCTGCATTGATCTTGTAGACCAAAACAAACTTTGTTTCATTCAATTTTGTGAGATAGGTGAGATGGTGATCATCCACAAGAGGACTAGTTTAAAACTTCTCTCTTGCTATATTTTTTCAACATGCTTGAACCTAGTCTCTAAATCTTCAAATTTCAGAATTTTTTTCTTCAAAATCTGCTGACTATGGGCCATTTTTTCCTAAAACAAAATACTTTGTAAAAGTTGCAGTACCAAATTTTGGTCACCAAGTGACCAAAATTCGCCCCAAAAAAAATGACAAGGTACTTGGCAATTTTGACACCGATTATAACTATCTTTCAAAAATGTTGAGATTTCCAAAAAACTAAATTCAAAGAAAAAAATCTATAAAGGAAAAATTTTAAATGTTGTAGAATATTTTATAGTCAACATAGAATCCTCAAAATAAAATAATTATTCAACAATGAAATGTTGAATTTACCATGGTAGTACAGTAGCTAAAATGATGGCCGATCAGCCATTAAAATATTTAGCGAAATTTGGCTATAAGCGAGATGTGTAAGTAAAAAGATATTTACACATCATTTTATATTGTTGGCTACCTACTGGAACCTAATATAGGAATCTGACAATTTAGACTTTTTTAATAATTCTATTGAATTTTGTGTCATTTTTCCATCAAAAAATCTTTTGCATAGGTTATGAAAATCAGATTTTTAGGTTGAAAGATTGAGCGTGTTTTTTCTTTCCCAATTTTGTCATGTATCTGAAGCTGCTGATAATTCATAAGAAGATTTAGACACATTTAACTAGCTATATAGACAACAAGATTAGAAAACAAAAATCCTTCTATATTGTTGGTTATCAATTACAACCTTTTATTAAAAATCTAGCAATTTGTATTTTTCTCAAAATGCTATGAATGTCCCATCCTTTTTTCATTAAAATAATATTTTTATAGTTCAGAATTAGATTTTTTCAGATCAAAATTCTGAAGAAATTCCCCCCAAATGATGTCTGCTATGAACTTCACAAGTTCAGTTTATGTTGAGCTATCGCAGTGGGGTTAAGCCACCATGATAGCAATATTGAATTTTTCTTTCAATTTTTCTAATGTAGTCAAAGTGACAATCATCCATAACAAGATTGAAGCCAAAAATTGCTAGTCACAAGATGACATGGAGTGATGATATATGACACTTTTCTGTAACAATTCAGACAACCTTCTAGTAACATAATGCAGAATATGTGACTATTTCCATTTTTAAATCTCAAAATCTGGGAATTAAAAAGTCAAAAATCTAGGAATTTCCACCCTTTTCTGAAATTCGCAAGAGTGCAAAATTTCACCTAAAAACAAAAAAAAATGTTTCACTCGATAGCAAGGTTATTAGCCACCTTCTAACTTCCATCCCTTGGAGACTGAATCCCCATTCTCATATCTGATTTTTTTTTCTTTTTTTTTCTGTTTATTAGCTGTTGATGGTTGGGATCAGTTGTTTTTTTTCAATTCTTTTTTTTCATAAGTGTGGGAAATTTTCACTGGAAAAACATTTATTTCCAACTTTTTTCTCTAGTAATTCTCAAAATATCAACTATAACTTGTCACAAAAAACTCATTGGTTGAGATAGGACATAAGATACTAGTTCACATCTAGATTTTTGGTCACTTGGTAGTTTTAATACTTTGCTAATACATTCTCCTAACTGATTTTGTTACTTTGTATTCCTACTTTGGGTAGTATATTCCAATGTTGGGTGGGTAATAACTCATGGTTCCAGTTCTGGTGAGTAAGAACCAAATCAGAATTGAATGGGTAATAACTCATGGTTGCAGTTCTGGTTAATAAGAACCAAACCAGAATTGAACAGGTAATATAACCCACAGTTCCAATTAATAAGAACCAAACCAGAAGTGAATCTGATCATTGAAACCAGAACACAAACCAAAATCTGATTTTACTTTCTTAAAGAAGGGACCTGGAACTAGGTTCTGGGTTCTTTTTTTTAGGTGTGGAACTGGAATCAGAACTGCGATTTTTTAACATTTTTTTTTTTTTGAAAAAAAAGTGACCAAAAATAAGGGAATAATCAAATGTTAACCAGCAATGAACCACTGGTCCCAATCTAGGTTAATGAAAGGTTCCACTGGAATTGTGTCTGATTTTCAAAACTGAAACCCAAATGAGAAATTATATTTTTAAACTTGAAGAAGAAGAAGAAGAAACCTGAAACCAGATTCCAAATCCCATTTATTTATGTGTGGAACCAGAAGCCCCCCAACCAAGATAGCTCTAAAAAAATTTTCAGAACTTGAGGTTCTTCATAAAAGTGCACAACCCACCAACTCTCGTATATTCCATACTCACTCATTCTTGCAACTGAATTGTTACTTCCATTTCATACTTGAGTTATGAAACTCAATTGGGACTTGCTTGTGGCAGTTCTTGAGTTAGGATACTCAATTGGGACTTGCTCAACGTGTGCGTGGAGTGAGGATTATTAGATACTTGTTAGGAGAATAGAATTGTAGCACATCTGATTTGCTCATTATCCTTGCTAGTTCAGCTCGAACGTTGATTTGAACAAGATGCCAAACTTTATTAATAAGAATATAAAAATCCAGAATCGTAGAAGAAATACATAAAGAGAGAGGTGTGAGGTACCATTTGAACATCTATGCTCTAAGAATAGTCCAAATCTCAACTCAATTATCAACTGCTTGTAACAAGTCGAAATTTAATTGGGTCTTAAAGAGGGGTGAAATCAAAAGGTGGAATAATTGCTCTATTCATAATTTTGAGACCCTTGTTCCTTTTCAACCTCACCTCTGATTCTTAATGCTTCTTTTAAGAATTTTTGTTTGATAGCCAAGTGACTATCATCCATACAAAGATGTCGAAAAAGTGACAAGCGGTCACTAAGAAAATTTAGCCAAATTTGGCTATGAATCAAATATGAAATATAATTTTGCAATCATCCATCTATATTTTGGCTACAGCCTGAAAACCAAATATATCTGGCGATTTTCACAAATTTGTTTCTCACTTCTGACAATTGAAAACCTCCAAAATCATTCAATTTCGAATTTTTTAATGTTTAATTTCTCTTATTGGCAAAATTTCGCCAGTTAAAAAAATAAAAATAAAGCCTGCCTCACATTCTAAGTATCTAATTTGTTAAATTCTTGCCTGTTTGTTCATGGTTGAACAAGGACATTGCAGATTGGTTTGTTATGTGCGGGCGGTAGTTAGGCAATTAATTTCTCATATACTTAAATCCTGGTAATTGAGTTATGACTTTGGTACTTTTCTCTTTTTTGCCTTTTCTGTTTCTTCTTGTGTTCTCTTGCACTAAGTTAATGTTTGGCAGGTTCATTAATCTAGTGTCTGGACAAGCTTTGCCCTTTTATCATTTCAAAGAATAAGTATTCAACATCTCGAGGACACACTGATGGACACATTGATGTGTGTGAGAGTGGGAGTACAATATTGGCTTAAACTGGTCTATAACAAGGGGTGCGTCACACTGTGGCCTTGCCATTTACATATTAAAAGGTATCTTAAGGCAAAAGAAGATTTATGAAAACTCAAATATTTCACCATGTAAAAAATGTAATCTTCAAAATGTACTCTCAAAAAAGCCAAAATCCTTCAAGATATTATAACTCAATAACTAATCTCAAGTTTCAACACAAGCCAAAATATCATTTTTCAAAAATCTTCATATAAAAATAGGCCTATTAGGTAGGGGCCAAAATCCCCTAAGCTACTATACTCTATAAGGAATCTAAACACAATATCCTTGCCTTGGTAGGCAAGCCCAACAAAGCAAGTTGATATCCACCTGCACTAAGGATCAGTTGACACTTAATAATTATTGGGTTGTGGCTTATGAAAACCCCCTAACATTACATATGCCCATAGTTAGTTGTTAATGCAGTCAGTATAAGAGTATTGCTACAATTCTTTTTCCCCCAGTCTGCCCAAGTTTTGCCCCATTTTTTTTCACCTTGGCATTTCTAGACATGTTTTGGGTCCGTGTTTTCATACATGTTTTCCCCATGTTATGAGTGCTAGGGGATATGTAACATGCTACAAGACCCTTTGCACATGCTACCTGACATGGTATGTGACCCTTAGTATGCATAACAACATGGGATGTTATTGGTGTAAAACATAACAGGGTGGAAAAAGGGCAAAAGATAGACTAAGGGTGGGGGAGTTGTAGCTTTACGTGTGTACTGACCACATTGACATCTATGGGCAAACCTAATGTTAGGGTATAAAACTCATGGCACCTCCTTTTCAGATGAGACCATGGCAAAGCCCATGAGCCATGGCCTAAGAGCCTTTGTTCCTAGTGTAAACTCGTGTTGGCCTTTATTAGTGGCTTTTTCTTGTTTTACAAATTTGGGTAGGTTTTTTCTTGAAATGTTTTGAGACCACACAGAATATCAATATCAATATTTTATAAATGGGTGCCAATTAGGGTATCAAAAAAGAATTTGGGTAATAATCGTATTACCGATTATTTGAAATCAAAAGGGTAGGTTTTGATTATTACCCAAAAGGTTAGGTTATCAAATAATCGATTGAGAACTGTCAATTAACTTGTAAATCATAAGCTTTAAAATTTTATTTTAATGTTTAAAGATTGATAACTTGCCTAGATGATAATCAAGTCATCCAAGTAGGTTATTAGATTTTGAAATTTCAATACCATGTAATTATCAATTTAATCAATTATAAAAAATTCAACAACCAATTGATAGGTTA
>Ga0116227_10009740_pt1 | contig 17241 bp, 15 predicted proteins | sample S1TSphgellanicum_FD_89693 | JGI IMG/M metagenome (GOLD analysis project Ga0116227, IMG submission 89693) | Host-associated microbial communities from peat moss isolated from Minnesota, USA - S1T2_Fb - Sphagnum magellanicum MG | ecosystem: Host-associated > Plants > Peat moss > Unclassified...
ATTCTACAATGTAGTTGTTTGGGATGCAATGATTTTTGGGATATGGGAAATTTGGGCAAGGGTAGAAGGTGTTGCAATGTTTGGAGTATGGGGTACATAGCCAGATCATGTCATTTTCTTGGTGCCTATATTTGTTCATGACGCATAAGGTGTACAAATGCAAGTAGAATCATGTGATGATGTATCAAGAGACTGTGAGGAGTGAAACACAATGAACACCATAGTTATTGCAAGGAACTCGTTGATGTTTTTAATGTTTCATTCCCTTTTTCTTTTTTTTGATGTAGCACAAATTACTTTATGACTTGGCAATAGGGGTTACTATTGCATCTGTCCTCACAACACCATGATTTAATAATCCTATTGTCAATTCCATGTGTCTAGTGTCGGTTTTAACTTTTATATTCTTCCTTAGTCATTGATTTTTTTCATTTTGTAGCATCCAAGTGATATGGACTTAATCAAACACATGATTGGATGTAACTAATAATATGTGGCCACATATTATTTGGAAAATGCATTGAATGTTTTTGAAAGGTTTTTTACATTTTGATATGTATATATTTGTGTTATCTTCTCAATGATGATGGTTGGTGCATTCGTGTTTCACCCAAGGCAAATTTGAATCCTCCTCAACTTTTCCTAGTAATGGTCAAAACAATGCACTAGATTTATCAATCATCATGTGTCCTCTCCTTTCCATCATTTACCATCTATCAATACAATTTGAACATGGATGCTTTGGGGATCAAAATCATGTCACCCATCTATTTGCTTAAGGATTGAAATTTAAGCTTTGTTAATGTTTGTTGTGTTGTTGTTAACGTTTGTTGTGTTGTTTTCCCCTTTTGAAATTGGTACTATGCTACCCCTACATTGTCCTATAGGTTGGAATTTCATTGGAGGTAATAATTAATGGTTAGAAGGTTTTAACAAAAACTTTTACATGGTTCAAGTATGTTCATTTTTCCCCCAAACTTATGTGATTTTTTTTCATTTTTTTAATATTGAAAATAATGTATTGATAATATTTTTGGATTTGTTTATGTAAGAATAACTTCCAAATTGGAAACATTGCTTACAACTTTAACTTTTACCTTCTATTGTTAAAGGACATTTTGAGGTGATTTTGCATTTAAACATTTAAGCATTTTACTTGCATAATGTATTTTGTGAAAAGTGAATCAAGTTGTGTACAATTTGTGTGCATTTTCAAATTTTGCAAAACTAAAAAGAATATATTGGTTACTTTTTCCAATTTTGGTATATTAACATGTTTTGAAAATGGAACCAAATTTTCTAGATGAAGAATGTGATGTGTTCATGAGTGAAAGTGAAATAAGACTAGAGGAAAGAATCAAAGGTGAGGTTTTAAGAAATTTCAAGTTTTCAATTAGAAAATGATGATACAATGTAATTAATTATGAAAAAAGTGCATGAACAAAGACTAAAGTGGAGACCCCATGGTATAAATTCTCCAACTTGGGCATTTTTTGTGTCAATGATGAATTTCTAGTTGATGTTAAGGTGTCATAGGTCATGTGTTGTATGTTGTGTTACAAGAGACCAAGAGGTCATGTAATATTGGAACAAAAAACAAAGTTGAGGAAAGGTCTTGTTTCATATTTCAAAACAAATTGAACGATTACATTAAAAAAACATGTGGATGCAAACCATCAACTAATTGTCAAAAACTTTGAAGAAGAAGTGAACAATAGCATGAAAAATCCATTGGAAAACAATTTGCAAAGAAAAAGGCATGTAATGAGTGCAAATGCAATCTCCAATTTTTTGGGGGCCATACATCCTTACAAAAAAGATAATGTGCACCCAAAAGATTTTATGAAGATTTTGGGTTTATTAATTATCAAATATTATTTGCCCATCCAATTTGTTGAAAATATTTAGTTAAAGTGTTTGGTAATGTAGTTATATCTTCATGTTGTGTTCACTTCTAAAAAAACCCTTTAGTCAAGAGGTGTTCTAGATTTGGTTGAAAAGAAAAAACAAACATATGAATCTTGGCAAAATATGTTTCTACCACTAGAATTTTTGATTTGTGGATGTCCAAAAGGGGACATGATGTTGGGAAAAGATTGAAAGTTTAAACACATTACAATTGACTTATTTGAAGCATCTAAAACATTAGGGCAAACATTTGCAAAAGTTTGCAAGACCTTTTAAAGCAATATGGCTTGACCAAAAAGATCTTTGCTTATGTTAAAAATGAAGGTGCAAATTTAAATATCATGACAAATAACTTGAAATCAATAGTAAAGTTGTGACGCTTTGGGTGTGATGCAATTTTTTTAGGGGACTTGCTTGGGACATGCCTTTTCAAAGGCTTATCAATCTGCAATTGTTGAAGAAAAAATCTTAGGGGCTTGAAATATGTTTCCATCAAAAGTACTAAGGTAGATTTGCATAAATGTATTACATGGCCTAGAAAATCAAGGAAAGAAAGATAGGAATGGATGAAGGCTTGCATTACTACATGCCTCATGCCCAAAACATTTGAACATGCTAGTCAAAACAACATAAAATGCAAGTTATTTTGTTTTGATTTTTTTCCCTTTTTTTTATTGTTTTGAATCTTTGTACTCCAAAATGTTGCCATTTGACTAATAATGTGAATTGTGTAGGTTTGCAAGCAAAGTGATCATGTTTTAGGAAACCCTTTAATTTCAAAAAGTTATTGCCCTTTTTTCCAACAAGCATATTAGTCCTAGGGTCATTAGTTGTGTGCCCTTTCCACTCACATTGCATGTATCACAAATTATTAAAAACATTTTGTCTCTTGTCGTCAATGCTTGCATCTTAAACCAATTTAGGGATCACTAGTTGTCGAATGATGCTTTGAATGTAGCCATATCCATGAGCCTATTGGATGCTTGAATTGATGATAAATATTCTAGCTTAATTATTGAGTTGGGAATTTTCGCAAGAACATTAAAAAAGAGGTCATTGGGGTGATTGACTATTTCCTTTCTTTCTTAATAAGATATGATGAGAGAAAAGTTCATAATATGTTAGCCTTGATGTTAGATCCTAGATTTAAAAATAATTGATCTCTTATTTTCTTGGTCATGAACATGGGGGTGGCCATAGTTGAAAAGTATGATAGGGAATGCTTCTTTTTTATGTTCTCAAAGTCTTATAATCATTTGCATCCATTTTCTGAGGTTGAAAGTTTCCTTGTTTACATAATTGACGAAGATAGGAGCTTGGACACTTTGGAGATGGTGGTGGGCACTAAGAACTTGCAAAGCTACTTGTTAACTGAAAACTATTAATATTTCATAGATATTAGATGAATGCAAAGATGTCAAATGTTCTTTGGAGTGGTGGAGGAAACATGAAACCATGTTTTCAACTATTAACTTTTAAATTAAACAAATATAGGGAATATAGGTTCTCAAATGGAAATTGATGAATTTTTTTCCCTTGTTGGAGTTTTCACCAATTTGAAGAGATGTAAATTACAATTAGATAACCTCAAAAAATTAGTCCTTATGAGTAAGAATTGACCAAATGATGCAAGGGTGGGTTGCAAGGCTCCTAATAATTTGATAGATTTTGAATCAAACTTAAAATACGAGTTAAATGAGTTTGAAAGCTCATTTGAGCGAGATGAATTGAAAGAGAACTAACTTAATAGTTTTTGTCTTGTATATCTTTGAAATGTGATCACACATTGTTTATAATTGGAGCTTTCCAATGATTACTCCTTTGTTTTTGACCTATGAAAATTTGAAAAACTATTTAAATATCTTAATCCTAAAATCTGAAAATGAAGTTAAAAGAACTAACTTAATATAACCAACTAATCTAAATAAGTTATTAATTGGTTGTGAAAGAATTGATTGGGCATAAGGAAAAATGAAACTAAAGAACTAAGGTGTGATTTTTTTTTAAAAAGTGAGAACTGGCTCAATTCTTAAATTAAAAGAAATTGAGAACTGGAATTGGCGGTTATGAAAAAAAAGTTAATAACCATCTAACACTAGAATGGACCAAATCTAAATCTTTGAGAGTCTAAGGTTTGTTATGGCTTTACAAAGTCATGAACACGGTTGTGTTACGTGTTTTAGGTGCAAATGTGGTATGAGCTTAAAGCTTGAGTTTTGAGAATCAGGAAGGATACAAGGGAAGAGAAGTGTTGATCTTTCCATTCTTGTGGTTGAGACTAGATGGGAATCCTCTTGCTTACTTGAACCAATTTTTATCGTTGTTGTAAACAACTTAGGAAAGAGATAGAGTAGGATATCACAAGGTGAGGGTGGGGTTTAACAATGGTGACCTTGTGCCTAGATATCAAACAACCAACTCCTTGATGATTGAACTCCCATGATAGAACAGATAGCTAACAGTAACCCAGAGGGTGTATGACCTACTCTCTCACCCCTTATGCACAAAGACCACCCTTGATTGTAGGAATTATTGACGTTGAAAAAACCTCCACCCCCTTGGCTAAGGAGAGCTAAAGAACCATTTGTGAAACAAAGACCACCTTCGGCTAAGAATGTGTACTAAAGTGATGCTTAACACTCTTCACCAACATTCCTCCAAAATTTCAGTCCAAATTACTTTTGATAATTCTGTTCACAAAAAAAACATTGTTGTAAAAAAGAGAGAGGATTTTTTTTAAAACTGCGAGAATTATGGTTGTAAAATTGGCCATAAAGTGAATCAAAAACGTTCAAACCACCACCAACAACTCCATGGTGGGTGACAGATCTCAACTATGTGCAACAACACCCTTGTCTTAAGGTTTGTCTCTGTAGAAGGAGAAAGAAAATGTAATTGATTTCGAGGATAACAAATGCTGCCCAACAATCTTGCATTGAACTTCCCAAAACAACTAAAATTGCTTGAAGTAGTGAGTGTTTAAGAATTGACATGAATACCAATATTCTGCACATTTCTAGGCTTCTCTCTCCGTTTCATTGGAATTGAACACAAACAGTATCTAAATTAAAGAGGCATTAAAGCTGGATGGAAACTTTTTCCATGTTTCTATTGTTCAATAGCTTTGCCCCCAGAGCTGCAGCAAATAGCACATGAATTGGCTAAGGATAAAAGTGGGTGCCATTATCCCTGACATACTACAGATTTCCTCCTAGCACTTGGGAGTGCTTGCCCTATCACATCTCTGTGCAAACTGATCACCTTGCATACCATAAATTGGAAAGTACAATGCAATTGCAGTGCTTGGCAAAGCCATACCTGAGCCTCCACATCCTTGTCAACTTCATGTCGGTCAAATTCACTCAGCTTTCATTATTTACAGTCTGAAGAATACAATGTCAAGGACACACCCCCCCACCTTTTATCAGTGTACAGAACCAGGGCAAAGTAAGAACTAACAGAGACTCTTTGCCACCCCATGACATGAATCTACACTTCCAAAGTCTTCATATTCCCCTTCAAATGATACTAGCTGGAGTGACTATCAATTATAACAAATGGCTATACCCAACTCTTCACTGGGTCTTAAAGCTCCTGTGCATTGTGTAAATGGCAAGAGTGAAGTCATCATGGCAACACTCATCAAGTTTCTGATACCTTAGCATCTGGTGGAGTATTACTAGTGTAAATGTCAGATTCAAAGTGAGAGAAGTGTGAATCCAACCACTAGGCCGAGACATCAACAAAATGTGATACTCACCACGCTAAGGCTGATGATCACCTAAGCTGAAATTATTGCTTACAGACTTTTGTGCAATTTGGATGGTTGAATCCATTTATGAGAACTGATGCCGTAGCTATTTTCTATGTACACTTCTCCCATTGCGGCTTGTGCTCCCTGCAGCACCTGCACCTGGGGGCACTTGGTGTTGGAGGGCTGCCAACTCGCGAACACGGGCTAAGATGTTGGCTGGAATAGCTGCTGTAAACTGCTTCTTCCTTTCTCCCTGTTAGGATTGTTCCCCATAGTATATAAATATTCATATACCAAATACAAAAAACTATGTCATCATCTGGCTATTCTCCATCCATTCTTGATATCCTCACAGAGTGAAACAAACCAGAAGAAATCATGCAAAGACTACCAAGTAAATATCTTTATAAATATTGAAAACTCTCCACATTTACACTTTGAGTCAACATCAATAGAGACATTTCTGACCAAAAGTCAAGTTAACACAACAGCAAACTGTGGAGGAACAGGAGAGAAAAAACCAAGCAAACAGAACAGTTCAGAACTGAAAAGCAGTGTGAACAGCAACATGCATGGTAGTGACTTACATAGACCCCCCCAATGACATCATAAATTAATAGCAGTGGTTAGGTCAATGTCAAACATCAACTAACATACTGAATTAGTATCACAAAATCTGAAAGCAATGGGAATATTCAGCCATGATTCTGGCTACCTCAACAATATATACCTACATAATTTCTTGATGCTTCTGATTTAAGTCTCAACCTGAATAGAATTGAAAGTTGAAGCATAACAAACAAGGTTATGGATATTTCAGATCAGTCAATCAGGAGGAAACTCAACCCTAAAGACATCAGGACCAAAAACAAAACCAAAAAACTGAGGTGCAATTTGTAGGTCAGAAATGGTCATATCATGTTCAGGGACCTTTAACAGGAACATATAGGGTATTAACCATACCATATAATCCCCAATGCATTCATCAGCTCCCAGAAATGGGTGGGGATTAATGTCAAACATTAACCATTGCACTAAGATAGTGTCATAAAACTCATAGTAACAGGAAACACAATCAGAAAACCAAATAGAACGGGGAACACAAAGAAAAGGGGAAAAGACAAGGCAGAAAAGAGACATTGGGACAGAAGAGAGAATTGAGGGTGAAAAAAGCTCTGAACATACAACTTCCAAACAAAGTGGGCTTTGGAAAGCTCGCCACTTGGAACCAAGCAGCCACTGGAAGAATCCTTTCAAACATTCAAAAATGCTGAGACTCCAAACAGAGTTCTTTCATTGTTAAGTGATTCTTGGATTCATTAATAGAAGTTTCAAAGTGTGATTTTTGTTCTTCAGAAGAATGATTAACCCACCACTTGAGCTCTGAAGAACTCTTTGGAACTACAGAGCCTACTGATGGAAAAACCAGAAACATCAGTGCTTGTGGGAAAGACATACCTGCTTAGGTGGATATAACTGAGCTCTGCTAGCTCGCAACAAGTTTCGCCACTTATCCTGTCAGGAAAAAAAAAAATGTAGGCACATGGATGCAACAAGATAATACAACTACAAGCCAGATGCAGAAATCTGCAGGAAAGTAGCCAACTAAACCGATGAGGCATATGAACTATAAAAGTCATGTCCTGCTGGCCCTCACAATCTATGCCTGTTGCCTTTGCAGATCACTGTAAGAACCTGCAAACCTTCTCTGTTATGTGACCTACCTATGTGGAGATGGTGTCTACATCTACCTGCCTACAACAGCCACCTCATATTTGTCAGGAAATAGGTAAGAAATCTAGCATGCATGATAAATGCCGCTTGTTATATCAAAAGTACCATGTCAGACCAATCAAAAAAGAAAATGTCTTGCAAACAGTCAGTCAAGTTCAATCTGTAACAGATCCCAGCTATGTCTACCAGGAGAAAAGTTTACCTTCAAATCAACAGCTGTTCTGTAACCAACAGAAGAAAAAGCCAACTTCTTTATATCAGCCCACTTGCCCCCGCCACAATGTGCAACACCCTCAACCAATGTCATCACTTCACGAAGAGTCCATGGACGGTGATGTTTCCGGCGTGTTCCACCATTGGCAGTTGGAACTGTGGCAATGAGCTGTTCCCCAGCAGCATCTGCCCCATTCTCTGAAGCCCGAGATTGCAGGAGATCTGTAGAATCCCCTGAGGACACTGGCAACAAGCCCAATACTTGATCCCCAGCATCTCGATTCAACTCATACCCGCCATCCTGGAAGTCAACCAGACAATCTTCAAGAGAAAGAAAGGGAACAGCCGGGACACACAAACAAAAGGGTTTAATGTCCACAAGTCTTAAACTGGAGACAACCAACAGACAAGGCAAATCTCCAGGAATAGAAGGGGAATCCAAAAAGTTGGGTTGTTCATCAGATAGAACTATATATGAGATGAAATATCACAAACAAGCTTCCTTTACCAGTACACAAATTTCTTGTCAGTTGCCCATACAAAGAAGGTGCAGTTATGCTCCTTAAAGTGTGGCTTGCATCTTAGTGGAGCTCCTTTTGTACACAAAACTGTAGGATCCTCTTTAACAAAGACTGTCACATGAAGTTGGGTTGGAAGTCAGTCTTAATTATTACCTTCTCCCTGCCAGGCACAGCAGGTAACCGAAATTTCACTTTGCGAATAGTCCCCTCAGTGTCATGCTGTGCAGCTCGTGCTGCAGAATGAGCCATCTTCACAAGCTTTGCAGCCCTTCCTTGTGCTTTGCGCTTCTGTATGCACCCAACCCAGACTGAACTGACCACTCCACCTGTCTCTACAAGTCTGGAAGAGAAAGGAAACTTTCTCTCCTGAGAAATCCAAATTACAAAAATAAAACAAGAGGGCAAAGATATTTTGCAAATCAACCTAATGAAATGTCTTCATTCTGGCAGGGACCAGCACAAGCATCCACAAGTTCAGGCACAGAGAAAACACTCAAACACAGTTGCAGGAAATGCTTGGAAAAAACAATGTACGTACCAGACTACCATTGCTAGGTTTGGTGCGTTGGCCTTGAAGAATGTTTGTCTGGGAAGAATTTCGCAATGTTGAACCCCTCAAGGTCCCAGATTGACCAATAAGGTCAGCAGGTCCATTTGTTACAACAGTTCTCCAAGAAAGCCTAGTGGACATTCCAAAACCAGCACTCCCAACAGGACCTGGCCTGCTGCCATTAGCTAGGACAGTGCCTGGCCTCACCTCTCCTTCATCCTCAATATAGCGGCGATTTGGCTTCCGCTGCCTTTTCCCACCAACTTGCTTCCCAGTGTTGACAACCTCACCAAATATGGCTATTTGAACACCACCGGATCCCATTTCGTTCACACTGCCAGGAGTTGAGGCATCAAACCCTTCTGCTGGAGAGATTACTGCCAGAGGAAGGCCTCTGTGTGGAGACTGTTTGCTGTTTACCCCATTAGTAACTAGCCCTTGAGTCACTCCAACACCATTTATCCCTGGTTCTTGAGTATCATTGACTGTGTCCCTCTCACTGACCATTGCTGTGGCAGCAGTTGATGAGGGGAGGGATTGTTCAGCAGACAGTTGTTGCTCTGGCCTGAGTTTCAAATCAATTTGTGAAGACAGCTGAGCATGTGCGCCTGCATTCAAAACAGCATCACGCTGTTTGCTCCACCCAGTGGAAATTTGGCGCTTCAGCCAGTGTTTGTCTTTAACAGATGTGTCACGACCATAGGTGCTGCGGAAAGCCTCATGAAGTTCACGTATAGAAAGATTGTCCAATGAAGCCACATTAGACATACTGTTGACAGCAGGAACTACTACTGACCCCGGCACCTGAACTTTGTTGGATTTTCGGGCAAAAGCTTTCTGAGCCACTACAGTTCTTGCCCTTTGTGTGCCTGCAGTTCGGATGGAACTTTGTTGAGAGGCCCACCCAGATGTAGTTCTTGGAAAAACAACTAAACCAGATGGCTGTAAAGGCTGCTTTTCAGGTGATATCCCTGTTGCAATAAGTTCTCCCACACTGGAGCTCAATGTCATTGGTACAGTTATTGCAGGAGGAACAGCATCAGTTCCAGCATCAGAGTCAAAGTACTTTGGGTTGGGTCGACGTAGTCTCTTGTAGTCTCCAATTGCATCGCCTGCATTGAGATAGCCAGGTGAATTACTCTCATGACCAAGCACAGTGCCAATCTGATCTTCTACTGATACTCGCTGCTGCTCTTCTGCATCCACCCTCAACAGCATTGTATCCACAACCTGCAAAAAACAGATAACCCAAAGTTTCAGAGCATTTATCACAAAAGAAAAAGTTGTTCTGAGTTGTTATTGTAGCTCAACATTCATGAAAGAAGTCACCCACTTGAAGACCAATGTGAAGATGAGGTGTCAAATGCTTCCACCAGCACCTTCAAACATACCTCCTTCATGCAAGTCAATGTCAGAGACAAGTGAGAAACCAAGACACAACTACCAACCATTATACTAATCTAAAGGCCATTGGACCAGCAAGGCAAAGAGCACCTTGGTACCAACCAGATCTTGACCAGATCTCAATGTGAGAAAATCCTAAGAGCCACCAGTAGGCAAACAGTGTCTATTGAGGCTCACAAGAAAACGCATACAGACGTACATACTCTTGAATCTTGATGTTTCTTTGTCCTACGAGCCTTCTGCGTCCAAGGATGTAGTAACTGAGAGGCCTTCACCTTCAACATTTAGTCCATCAGCAGACCAGCAAGCTCAGAAAGTCAAGCAAAACACTGCAAATGTACCTTGAGTCCCTCCACACCACACAACCATTCCTAACATTCACTGGTAAAAAAGCTATTACTGGCAACACTGTGAGTTGGTGTACCTCAAGTTGTGACAGCAGCTTCTGCCTTGCAGCCACAAGGTCCTCCCGTCCTGAGGGAACTGTGATCCAGAACAACATCACTGATTCCTCAACCCTCCACACATACAGATAGGGCTTGCCCACTTATCCAAATATGGACAGATTACAAATAACCTCTAAAGGACTTCCAGGTTAGCCAGCAATCTAACAGCAAGACAGATTTTAGAGCTCTTGGTGAGGTGCATCATTTGTGGTCATGAATCCAAGAACACAACAACTCTCATGAATACACTCAAGCTGGTGTCCTGCCACAGCTATAAATGGCACTGGTGTATAGCTCAAATGGGAGCAATGTGCAGCAAGCATTCCAATCATTAAAAGCAGAGAGTTCAGACAATAGACTGACATGATGGATCCTCCTTTCCGTCTGAATCATCCTCATTGGAATCAAGGGATCCATCACTACCATCCTCATCCTCATCATCCTCATTCACATCACTCCCTCCAATATATGAGGGTGCACGTCCACCACTGCTTCCCTCTACCAATGACTGGAAAACTTCATCCTCTGTGGCTGGAAGAACTGATCCATCATCTCCAACCTGCCCCCATCATGGTCAAGCTTAAATATATGCAGCACTGCAAAAAAGCACACTTCAGAAATTTGCTTCACTCATGCCTAAAAAAGTATGGGCTATCTGCCAAATTACTTGGCACAACTCTCTCTCTCTCTCTCTCTCTCTCTCTCTCTCTCTCTCTCTCTATAGAATTCAGATGAAGACAGAAAGCAGGGCAAAGATGCATACCTTGACTAACTTGTAAACCAGCCGATCAGTGGCCCCCCTCTTGTCGGCAGCAGAAGGCTGCTCACCCGTAGTTGAAGAAGGTCCCTCATCACTTTTGTCGTCTGTAGGCTCCAACATTGCTGAGGGACTAATCTACAACCTTACATAGACAAAATCCTGAAAGTACACACAAAGAAGTCAAGTCTGATGTCATGTGTTTGAGCAAATCCTGGCAGCAACTCGTTCTTTTTTACCTTCAAACGAGTTCTACAAGGAGAAGTATTGATCTGTCAATACTACAAGAGATGGAGAGCGATAGGAGCACTATCTACGACAGTCGGAGAAAAAACTGGATTCTCGTCACAAAAGCACACCATATTTTTTGGCCTCCTAAGACTACGTGCAGACGAGAGAGTCAATCTCAGATTTTGTTTTTCCATAGGCATCCCGGTTCAAGAAGCGTCCTGTAAGATCCGGATTGACACTGGACCTTTGCTTAACGGACGAAGTCCCCGCCTTTGAAACGGACACCGACCGTCAAGAGTTTTCTAACAAGTGCTTGTCGACCTGATCCAACAATTTCTCAGAGTCAACGACCTGCTCACCGTAGACGGGGCTCACAGAACATAATCCCAGAGACACGGAAATAGAGTTCTTGCAAGCACATGATGTGAAGAAGTGCGACAACACATCGATGGATGGTTATTTCTCCGGTTTTTGTCCTCGTGAAGATCTTCTTCTTGTAGGACGGCGGGAGGGGCGGGAAAAACGGGGAGGGGAGAGGAAACACAGAACGGAAGAAAATACGCACTCACAAAACACATCTCCGTATCTTCCTACGCATATATTTCTGATCTATAGCCAAAAGTGCAAATACAAAAATGACACACAAAGCACACGGGCAGGAAAACAAGCACCAAACCCTTGCTACCTCGTATCAAAATTGAGACGAGAGACTCTCAATAGCATAAGGAAAGCACCTCTTAATACACGAAATGACCAAAATTTATCGCGACTCCCGTGCCGTAATAGCAGTTGTTTCCGGCCGCCACCGCTCCCCTTTGTTTACGAAAACCCGACAATTGCAGCCCCGGAAGGAAGTTTCACCGTTGCAACCAAATAAAAAAAAATACGGATGCGGCAGCCACGCTATTGAGCCTCCACCATCATCTCAGAAGCTCGACGTCACCAACGGAGATTCCGGAGCGGATAAAAGTCAATTTTTTGCAGGAGAAAAAACGAAACCAGGACCAAAATTTCAGCAATCAGATGGGCTGAAGCACCAAATGGAGAGATTGCGACACACAAATTGGAAATCGGGAGAGACAAAAGTGGTGTACAAGAGACGCCATCGCTGTGCACACCGCAGAGAGAACAAGGCGAGAGGAGAGAGAGACAACAGTTGCGGGGTCGGTAGGTGAGCCCCAAGTGTGAAAACGGCTCTTCAGTTGTCCATAGGGTCAGTTTCCGTGTGTGTGAAACGGGTTTCGTAATCAACCTGCCAATTGTGTTGTCCTCTGGCCCAAGTAAAAAAGTACCTTCAAATTTTCTTTTTCTTTCCTCTCTTTTTCCTCTCTTTTTTTTCCTTCTTTTATTTGGGTTGAGTTGGAACTGGGAGGAGGTAGAGGGAGACATGAGAAAAATAATAATAAATAATATATATAATAAATTTAAAAAGAAAAAAGAAAAGCAAAAAGAAACAACAACTTCTCCATCTTTTGCTCTTGGGGATGACCAAAAGAAAAATGTGTTGGGCAAGATGGGTTGCCTATGTACCAAACTATTATTGGAAATCAACTCTATTGTGGGTAGTTGACCAAACCATAGTAATTAATTATTTCATATGTAATAAAAGTTCATGAAAATGTATTAAATTTGTGATCAATATTGGGGCATAGAACAAGAAATCCTTGAATTGATTTTTAAAATTTTATTTATAAAAAAAATATGTAAATCAAAAACTCATGTGGCACTATTTTATTTTATTTTTCCTCGTGATACCCCGGCATGTTAACCCTCTTGTCAATGGATGAAAAAAGTCACAGAACTCTGGTACAGATGGATGAAAAAGCTCAAGAGCCTCTAAACAAATAGGTTACGGATAATTTTATTTAACTCTCACATGAGAAGCCAAAGGCAGCAGGACCCAAAGACAGGATGACTTTACGGATAACTCTATTGTGTCAAGGCCCCCAAGAAAAGACAAGATGACTTTACGAATAACTCTATTGTGTCAAGGCCCCCAAGAAAAGACAAGTTAATGACTTTACGAATAACTCTATTGTCAAGGCCCCCAAGAATCAATCCATGTTGTTAAATCTATAGTTGTTTATAGTAGTAGGCATTACAGGATGGAATTTGTGGAATACCCTATTTTCAAGTCCTAGGAAAGAGGCAAATTCTGGTGTGTGTGGGACCATCCATCCATCCTATTAAAAAGGACCAACATATTATAATTATAATTACATATAGTAAAGGACGTCGTGAAGCATCATTTCATCCATCTGTTCGTCATCCATCTGTCCCATCATGGTCTGTTTATTCCGACAGGGCGGAGAAAGAGTGGAAAGAGGTGTATAAAGAGTGGGAAAAGTATATAAAGAGGTTTTGGAAATGTAGTTTGTAATATGTACTGTCAAATACACACACTTGTGCATTAGGCATGGGGTTCAAACTAGTTATAATTAATGGAAGTTTAATATGAATGGCCATGTGCACTAGATTATTTTTGTGGAGGCAAAAAATTTGGTCCATTGTATTTTTGCCATGCTTAAAATTGCAAGTCTAAATTTGAAAATACCCAAAATGATTTCCCAATTTTTTTAAGTACCTATATATATATATATATATATGGTTAAAGGTTTAATCAAGGGTAAGAACTAGTAACCCATGCCTGTTACTTATTTAGCCACACAAGAGTACCTAGGCTAATTCAATAGCCCATTGTTGAATATGTCATTTTAAAAATTTAAAAAAACTCAATTTGACACTCTTTTTAAATTAATTTCATTTTCAACAAAGGTTAAATTATTAATTAGCAAATTGGCATATATTGAGTATTGATTAACTAAAAATTGACACTAATTACACTTTCATGAAGTTAAGGGGGTTGAGTAGTATACTTTTAGAGCAATGAAAGAGTCATTATTATTATTTTTCTCATCAAGATGTCAACTTTCTCATGTGCACATACTAGACAATCACTTAATTTCTTTTGAAAAAAAAAAAAAAAACCGATTTATGGTGAAAAATAATACATGAGAAAAAATGTTAACATTTTTTAGAAAATTGAATACAACTATTGAATATTTATCCAAAAAATCACCAAAATTTTAATTAATTTTGAATTGGCCTAAATATTGTGATATATGGTTGTGGATATGTAGACCCAATTTCACTCAACAATTTCTCATTCTCTACACACCCAAATCTAGCATGGATAGGATTTTTCAAGGATGATGATATGCCCTTGTTCAATGGGAAAATATTTTATATTTATGAAAAATATTTGAGCTAAAAATACTTTAAAATCTGATACTTGCAAAACATTAATACTCTCAAAAAAATTGTATAAACATAAATCACGAGCAAAAAAAGTTCTAGTGTATCTAGCCTAGAGGGCACATTACCAAGCAAAATTGGCTCCATCTTAAGTGGGTGCTTATTTGGGAACGCCCCATTCCTTGGGCATTACCCTACTCAAAATTTTACTCCACCATTGGCAAAATTTTACTGACATGGGCTCTAAGAAAGGCACCCACTAGGTAGATGGCCTACTAGGTTGGTAACCAAGATCAAGGTAACAAATACCATGTTCATAATCCTCACCTAGTAAGGGGGTAGCTTCAACACATGTTTGTAAAATAATTAATTAATTTTGAAGATTTCATGTGGAGAAATATATATTTTAAAAAATATTCTAATAAATTTTATACTTTCCTTCCAAAATAAAATTATTTGGAAAAATAAAATTCCTAAACATTTGAATAATATAATTAGGGTCAAAGTTGTCGAGGTACCCTAAACCCTAAATCCTAACAGAGATCCATGGCGAGATGCACCACAAAATAGAATATTGTAATACCTTTTAAGGTTTGGGGGTAATTAAATTATTTTTGGAAATGTTGAAATTTAAGGAAATTATTACCTTTGTATTGAAAAGTATGAGAATTAGGTCAATTTTTTTTATGGTGCCTAAATTCTCTATTGCATTGTTTGGCTTTCTTCTCTTTCACCATAGAAGGGTTTGGGGATTCTAAATGTCATGTGTTGCATGAGGTAGATGTGGATAAAATTTAGTAAGGGGCTTATGAAGGGGAGTCATAGAAAAAGGATGTACATGCAAAGTTTGAAACGAGAGTTTTAAACGTCAAAAAATAAAAACAACAATTGAAAATATAAAATATTTAAAATGAAAATAATTAAATTCATTGTCAAGAAAAACATGAAGAGAGAAGGTATAAGTATGAATTGACAACATTCAAAGAAAAACTAAAGCAACAACAAGGTCGTGAACACACAATAACATTAAGGGAGAGAAAAATACAAAAAATGACATTTTCTCTATCCTATAATTTGGCGAAACATAAAAAAAATACTCTTAAAATAATGCCTAGTTGCAACCCAATATAATCCCTTATTCATTATTTCATCCTTTATATTTTTTGGGTATCCTTAAAATTAGCCCAACTAGGAACAAAATCTTTTCCTTTTCCTCTTCAAAGCCTCTATAACCTTAATCTCATTCAATTATCTCTCTTAAACCCTTTTCCTTCCAAGTTTTGCAACATACATATCTCTCATATGCTCATTTAGCCATTCTTTCTTGTAAGCTTTGCATGTCCTTGACTTATTTCTCATTCTCTCCTCAAGTTTCAAAGTAAGAGAAATGTTCCAATGTTGAGACAAACATCACACAAAAATCACATGAAAAACAATAAAAACATGAGACAAATTGACTAAGTTATTAAATTCAATGCAAATCTAAGTTTAATGACTTGTTATTTCATTTTTGTTAACTAGGAGCACCCAATTTACTATTTTGTCCCCAATGCTCGCGAAATAGGAAAATTTGTTTCCAACTACAAACCACCACTTTATAAATAACTCTATTATTTCTCCCCATTTTTACCAAAAAAAAAAATCAATAAAAATGTTGTAAAAGGTATTAAAGGTTCATAGTCCAAATAACTTACCAAAGAAGTTTGGTATATTTATTGGGTGAAATTTCATAAATTATTATTTTTAATGCCAAAGTGATTTTTTTAATTTTTTATTTATTATTCAGCGCCTAAATGCTAAACTTGAAAAAGGTACTATGGTATGTAGCTACTACTCTAACCATAAACTAAAAAATGGTGTGTTCTACTCTTTAGCATGAAACATAATAAATATTAAATGCCAGCCCCTTAAAGGCATTAATTTAATGTTCCTAAATACATGAGAAACACAAAAGTTCACAATTCATCACTTTTGATACATAGAAAGCTGATTTTTTTATTATAAAAACACACTAGTTAGAGGAGGTTATATAGGGTTTGCATAGCATATTCATGTGTATATTAACTTTGTTTTGGGTGAAATTTTGCCAAAATGTGAAAGATAAAAATTAAAAAAGGAATATTAATAATATTTTTTTCATATTGAAATTTTGGTGAAATTTAACCCAAAAAATTAGCAAAATTAGTTGAAAGTTAACTCTCAATTACTCCGTAATCTAATATATTGAGGATAATTATGATACCTTAATTTTAACACCAAAATTGAATTTGATACCTCACCTTGATAATTGTAGAGGTGCAAATGATATTGTAATATATTATTGTTTTTATGCATTGTAGGAAAAAAACGACAAACTTTAGTATCCGAATTGAATTGTGAGTTGACACTCATCTTAAATTTACACTAGGGTATAAATGAAATGTACAATTTCTGTAAGATTTGGAAATCCAGAATTTTGGACTTATATA
>Ga0116227_10009741_pt1 | contig 17240 bp, 21 predicted proteins | sample S1TSphgellanicum_FD_89693 | JGI IMG/M metagenome (GOLD analysis project Ga0116227, IMG submission 89693) | Host-associated microbial communities from peat moss isolated from Minnesota, USA - S1T2_Fb - Sphagnum magellanicum MG | ecosystem: Host-associated > Plants > Peat moss > Unclassified...
CGATTGGAGCGAGGGCACGGGTGCCCGCCCGCCGCAGCGTTTTCCCGAGCGGGCGATCGGCCAGATCGTGGCGACCGCGGTGCCGCTCGTCGTCCACAGCATCGCCGACCACGATCTCTTCGACGCGACGGATGTCGCGGCGCTCGGCGGCGATGGGGCGAAAGTATCCTTCATCGGCGTCCCGATCCGTGCCGGCGACAAGGTCGTCGGCACCCTCACCGTCGACCGTATCTGGGACGGCGAGAGTATTTTCCGCTTCGATTCCGATGTCCGCTTCCTGGTCATGATCGCCAATCTGATCGGGCAGACGGTGAAGCTGCATCGGGTCGTGGCGCGCGACCGCGACCGCCTGATCGAGGAAAGCCATCGGCTGCAAAAGGAGATTACCAAGCTGCAGCCGGCGCCGGCCATCAAGGCTAAAATCTCTGGCATCATTGGCGAGAGCCCGGCGATCCGCGCGGTCATGGACAAGATTGCGATCGCGGCGCGCTCCAATGCGACGATGTTGCTGCGCGGCGAGTCCGGCACCGGCAAGGAATTGTTCGCCCGCGCGCTGCATGAAATGTCGCCGCGCGCCTCGCATGCCTTCGTCAAGGTAAACTGCGCCGCGCTCGCCGAGAGCGTTCTCGAATCCGAGCTCTTCGGCCATGAGAAAGGCGCGTTCACGGGTGCCATCGCGACCCGCAAAGGCCGTTTCGAGCTGGCCGATGGCGGCACCTTGTTCCTCGACGAGATCGGCGATATCTCGCTCGCCTTCCAGGCGAAGCTCCTGCGGGTGCTGCAAGGCGGCGAGTTCGAGCGTGTCGGCGGCACCAAGACGCTGAAAGCCGATATCCGGCTCATCGCCGCGACCAACAAGAACTTGGAAGAGGCGGTGCGTAATGGCGAGTTCCGCGCCGATCTCTATTACCGCATCAGCGTCGTGCCGGTGCTGTTGCCGCCGCTGCGCGAGCGCTCGAGCGATATTCCGCTGCTCGCGGCACGCTTCCTCGAGCAGTTCAACGAACAGAATGGCCGCGACCTCGTGTTCAGCAAGCAGGCGATGCAGGTTCTGAAATCCTGTTATTTTCCCGGCAATGTGCGCGAACTCGAAAACTGCGTGCAGCGCACGGCGACCTTCGCGGCCACCGATTCCATTGGCGCCTTGGACTTCGCCTGCGGCCAAGATCAGTGCCTCTCAGCGACTTTATGGAAGGGTAAGGGCTCGGGCGATGCCTGGCCGCGCACGATCGGGGGGCTTGGCCCGCTGCCGACCCATGCCGAGCGGAACGAAACTTTCGTCGAACGCCAGCCGGAGCGCCAACCGGAGCGTCTGCCGCCGCCTCTGCCGGAGCCGGTTGCCGAGGCGCCGAGCCCGATGGGCGACGAATCTGTTTATGCGTCTTCATCCGGGGGCGACAGCTCAGAGCGTGCGCGTCTCCTCGATGCGATGGAGAAGTCGGGCTGGGTGCAGGCCAAGGCCGCGCGCATGATGGGGCTGACGCCCCGTCAGATTGGCTACGCGCTGCGCAAGCACGGTATCGAGATTAAGAAATTCTGATTGGAAAGTCTGTCGGGCATTGTCGCAGGTGCGACATCGGCAGGCGCCAAACTTTGCGACGCTGTTAAAGAAAATCAAAATAAATCATATTGTTGATTGGGTGGTACAGGATTTGCTGCATGACGATATCATGTGTTGAGCGCCGAGGCGGCATGGTAGACGCGGTTCGTCTCAGGGCTGCAAGCTTCTAGTTTTGCCATGATCCGGACGTGGCTTGTTCGGATCTTTCGTTCAAGGAGAACCTGGTATGGCCTATAAGATCATCGCTTCTCAGTGCACGGTGTGCGGCGCGTGCGAATTCGAGTGCCCGAACGCGGCAATCTCGTTCAAGAACGAGACCTATGTGATCGACCCGAAGAAGTGCACCGAGTGCGAGAATGATTTCGATCATCCGCAGTGCGATACTGTCTGCCCGGTGCCGCAGACCTGCGTGCCGGCGTAAGCCGCTTGGCGCCGGCCTGACATTGCGTCAGCCGGCTTCTGCTTTCGGGATTCGCGCCGTGGAAGAGGCGGTTGAAGCATTTGACTGGCAAGGTAATCCGGTCGATTGCGTCAACTGCCCCCACAACGCGCTTCTCGCGGAAAAGCGTTGCCGCAAGGGCTATGCCTGCGTGCTTGATCGACGCATCAAGCATATGGACAGGTTTCTCAAAGCCAATCGCGAGCTGGCCGACGCCTATCTCTCCCATCCCTATTTCGAATTGCGCGCTGTCGCTGTGAAATATGGCGGCCTTTTTCGCATAGCCGGCATGATCGCTGATTCCGAGCCGGAAGTGCGCAGCATGGCCGTCGCCCGCCTGCCCTATGAACGGGTGAAGGGGTTGGCCGATGATCCGGATCGCCGGGTACGCATCGGTGTCGCAATGAAGATGGACGGGCCAGCCCTCATCGGCATGCTGAAGGATCCCGACCACCATGTCCGCGTGGTGGTCGTCAGGCGGCTCGCGCCTGAGCTCGTCGCGCTCGCCATGCATGACAAGGAGCCGGGCGTCCGCCGCTGGGTGGCGCGGCGCATCGTAGAATCCCGTCTCGTCGAAATGTGCAAGGACCGCGACCCCATGGTCCGAATGGAGGTGGCGGACCGGCTCGCGCCCGACCGGCTTGCGCTTTTCATTGGCGATCCGGATCTGCGGGTGCGTTTCACGGCAGCCGAACGGATCGATCCAGATTATTTGCCGCGCTTTCTCGACGATGCGGAAGCGATCGTGCGCGATGTTGCCGCCCAGCGTCTGCTGGAGCTCGGTCGGCCAGCCCCAGCGGCTTCTCTGCCGGCGCCCCTCCCGACGCCCCTGTCGACCCCGGATCCGGGACATCGAACCGGATCGCGTCGAGACGCCTGAGCCCGCCTATGTCGCGTTTGCAACGCGCCCATCGCGGAAGATAATCGGCCAATGTCGACATCGCGACAGGACAACGCGCGGAAAGCATGGCGTTTCAATAGCTTAGAGTACTTCATAAACTGGCACGCTAGTTGCTCGCAAGATATGCGAACGGTCTTGCCTAGCGGGATCGGGGTTGAGCTTGTCGGCATCGGGCGTAGAGCTAGGGCGCCCAATAGGGCCGATAAGTTCCAGGCAGAAGCGAGGATCGAAAATGGAATTGACGGAACGCGAGGTCGCTGAAGCGGCTGTGAAGGCCGGCGCAAACGCCGACGAAATCATGAAGAAAATGGCCGAGCACAAGGGCTGCGAGACCGACAGCGACGGCGGCAAGAAGGCGAGCTGCGGCACCGCGGCTGCCGAAAACGATCTTCCCCCGGAAGTTTGGGAAAAGGTCAAGAACCATCCGTGCTACAGCGAAGAGGCGCATCACCATTACGCCCGCATGCACGTTGCGGTGGCTCCGGCCTGCAACATCCAGTGCAACTACTGCAACCGCAAATATGATTGCGCCAACGAGTCGCGTCCTGGTGTCGTGTCCGAGCGTCTGACGCCCGAGCAGGCCGCCAAGAAGGTCCTCGCGGTCGCTTCCACGATCCCGCAGATGACCGTTCTGGGCATTGCCGGCCCCGGCGATCCGCTCGCCAACCCGGAAAAGACCTTCAAGACCTTCGAGCTCATTGCCCGTACTGCGCCGGACATCAAGCTCTGCCTCTCGACGAACGGCCTGACCCTCCCCGATCACGTCGACACGATCGCCAAGTACAATGTCGATCACGTCACGATCACGGTGAACATGGTCGATCCGGACGTCGGCGCGAAGATCTATCCTTGGATCTTCTACAAGCATAAGCGCTACACTGGTCGCGATGCCGCTCAGATCCTCACCGAGCGTCAGATGCAGGGCCTCGAGATGTTGACCGCTCGCGGCATCCTCTCGAAGATCAACTCCGTCATGATCCCCGGCGTCAACGACGACCATCTGGTCGAAGTGAATCGCGCCGTGAAATCGCGCGGCGCCTTCCTGCACAACATCATGCCGCTCATCTCCGCTGCGGAGCACGGCACGGTGTTCGGCCTGACCGGCCAGCGCGGTCCGACCGCCCAGGAGCTTAAGAAGCTTCAGGATCGGTGCGAAGGTGAAATGAACATGATGCGTCACTGCCGCCAGTGCCGCGCCGACGCCGTTGGCCTTCTCGGTGAAGACCGCAGCGCCGAGTTCACCACCGAGAAGATCATGGAAATGGAAGTCAACTACGACCTCGCCACGCGCCAAGCCTATCAGGCTCGCGTCGAGGAAGAGCGGACGGCTGTTTCCGGTGCGAAGGCTCAGGAACTCCAGATCCTTGCCGGCGAAGAGAGCGACATCAAGATCCTGGTCGCCGTCGCGACCAAGGGTTCGGGCCGCATCAATGAGCATTTCGGTCACGCTGCCGAGTTCCAGATCTACGAACTCAGCACGGGTAAGGGCGCTCACTTCATCGGCCATCGTCGTGTCGACCTGTACTGCCAGGGCGGCTATGGCGAGGAAGATGCTCTCGAGACCGTCATCCGCGCCATCAAGGACTGCCATGCGGTCTTCGTGGCGAAGATCGGCGGTTGCCCGAAGAAGGATCTCGCGGCGGCTGGTATCGAGGCGATCGACGAATTCGCGCACGAGTTCATCGAGAAGTCGGCGATCACCTACTTCAAGCGCTACCTCACCGGCGTCAAGGACGGTTCAATCGTCCATGTCGAGAAGGGTGATGCCGAGATTCGTCCCGGCGAGGTCGCGAAGGACGTCGTGGCGAGCGTCGCGGCTGAGTAAGCCTCAGGCGCATGTTTTCAAGATTGGGGCGCGTGCATCACGCGCCCCATTTCCAATCTTAGGTATCATGTCAGGAGCATCCACATGTCTTTGAAAATTGCTGTCTCCTGCGTCAACTGCTCGGCTTGCGAAGCTGAATGCCCGAACGAGGCCATCAGCGCCGGCGAAGGCATCTATGTCATCGACCCGGCTAAATGCACCGAATGCATCGGCTTCCATGACGATCCGCAATGCGCTTTGATCTGCCCGGTTGAAGATACGTGCATCGTTGACGAAAGCTATCCGCGCTATCAGGCTGCGTGAACATGCCGGCGGTTGATCGCTTCCTCCGCTTTGCATGACTGCATTCGAAGACCGGTGATCTTCCCGCCCATGTTTATGAGCATTGAGCGTTGCGGGGCTTTGACCCTTGCTCAACTGGGTCGGAATATATTAAAATTCCGAGGCTGGGACGCGAGCGCCGCAAGGGCCGTCCCGGATCGGCACTAACGCGCTAGGAGTTGAGGGATGGACGCGGCGACCGGCCTCGACCAACGGGCGCCCATAGAGGTCGAGGCCCTTCTCGGCGAAGGGCTTCCGCCGGAAGCCGAGGCGCATCTCAATCAAGCCGCTCTCGTTTATAAATATGACGATCAGGCGCTGGCGCATTTGCGCCAAGCCGAGGCTCTCGCGCCCGCCCATCCCGCCGTCTTGATCGGCCTTTATCGTTTCTATTTCTACAAGGGGCGCCTCGCCGAATGTCTCGAAGTTGCCTTGGTCTGCCTCGCCGAGGCGGCCAACTACAATAATCTATCGGACGATTGGCGGCAGGTTCGCAGCGAAGATGCGAATTTCAGCAGCTATGACGAGATGATGCCGCGTTTCTTTCTCTTTGTCTTGAAAGGCTATGCCTATCTGCAAATGCGTCTCGGCAATCTCGATGAAGGCTTGGCGGCGACGATGAAGCTGCTCGAGCTCGACCCGACCGATAAGGTCGGGGCGACATTGCTCCTCGAAGTGCATCAGCGCATGGGGCAGGATGACGATGCGGATTAATATAGAAGACGAAGCGCGCGATTGGCAGGGGCAGGAGCTCGACTGCGGCGGTTGCCGCTATCTCGAGCTGCAGCGTCAGGGCAAGTGCCAATTGAAGCAGGCTTGCGTATTCGATCGCTATGCGCGTCGGATCGACCGGTTCTTCTATTGGAACCCGACGCTCGCCAACGACCATCTGGGCGATCCGTATTTTGAAACTCGCGCCATTGCGGCCAAACATGCCGACGTGTTTCGGTTGCCCGCCATGCTGCAGGATCCGGACGAGACCGTGCGCTGGGCCGCCGCGGCGCGCTTGCCGCATAATTACCTCATGAAATTGCGCAATGATCCGCATCGTGAAGTGCGGATCAGGGTCGCCTCCCATCTCGACGACGCCGATCTTGTCAGCATGGTGAACGATCCGGACTATTACGTGCGCACCATGGTCGCTCGCCGGCTGTCGCCCTCGACCCTGCCGATGATGATCAACGATCCGGAAGTGGAGGTGCGCCGCACGATCGTGCGGCGGATCGATCCGGCTTGGCTGATGCGCATGGCACAGGACAAAGACCCGAGCATCCGCGTCGAAGTCGCCGAGCGCCTGTCGCCCGAGCAATTGGTCGCGTTGCAGCACGATCCGGATTGGCGAGTCCGCTACGAAGTTGCCACGCGCATTGAAGCCGGCCACCTGGCCGAGATGGCGAATGACGAGGATGCCATGGTTCGCGAGCTCGTGGCCGAGCGCCTCGGGGCACCGTCGGCCGCCGCGACCGCACCGCAGGACTTGACGGGGTCTGATACGCGCATGACATGAGTTGGTGGTTGGCATTTTCCTTGCGTTGACATTGCGGCACCGCATAGAACTCGCTCCAGCGACCAAACGGATAATGATCGAGGAGAGCCTGAAATGACGAATATCAGTCGTGATCACGACGTTTGCGAACTCAACGATCCGCCCCGCTTCAATTACGGCCAGAAGGTCCGTACCAAGCGCACGATCCGCAATGACGGCACGTTTTGCGGCAAGGATGTGGGCGACGTCCTCGCGAAAAAGGGCGAGGAAGGTTTCGTCTGCAATATCGGCACGTTCTTGCAGCAACATTACGTCTACGGCGTCGAATTCATGCTCACCGGTAACAAGGTCGGCATGAAGGCCAAAGAGCTCGAGGAGGTCGAGGAGGACGATGAGGGCGGCGCGGCTGCAAAGAAGAAAAAGAAGAGCGCCGGGGACGAAGAGTGATGGAGCCCGGGGGGCCTCCAGTCAGCAAGTTTCAATGGGGTCAACGCGTCCGTGCGACCGTTGACCTCTACAATGATGGGTCCTATCCCGATCAGCCGGCGGATGGCCTTCTGGCAAAAACCGGTGATTTGGGAGAGATCGTGAATATCGGCACGATCAGCGAGACCAACGAGCCGCTGTATCTTGTCGAGTTCCAAGATCGCCTCGTCGTCGGCTGTCTCGAGGAAGAGCTCGAGCTCGTGCCGGTTTAGAGGTTGGCGCAGGGCGTGCCGGGGCACGCCCTGTGGTTTGGATTGGCGCGTCGGCGCGCCTAGCGGCGCTCATGACGCCAGGCGGTGATCGTCCGGGTTTACGAAACGGGCGTGGCGCCGATCTCTCTCATCAATGTGGCTTACAATGTGGCTTACGGGTCGGCTAAGCTAGCTTGGGCCGAGCGAGGTTGGCGTGAGGGTCTCCGACAATCGGAGCGCCCGCATATTTTTAAACGATCCGCGCGACGCAGCACGCTTGGATATGCTACAAGCCCCTTTAGACGCGCTGAGGCGGCTTGAAAAATGCTTTATTGCGTGTTGGTGGTGCGGATGCCGTCTTTTCGAGCCTTGCAGAAAGGCCGGTCGGCGGCGAAAGCTGATAGAGTGAGAGCCTATGATCTATCTGGACAATAACGCCACTACTGGAGTTGCGCCTGAGGCCGTCGAGGCGATGCTCGCGGTTTTGAAGAGCGGTCCGAACAATCCCTCGAGCAAGCACAAAGCGGGGGAATGCAGCAAAGAGACGGTGATGGAGGCACGTGGCGAGCTCGCGCGCTTTCTCGGCTGTGCACCGCCGGAAATCGTCTATACGAGCTGCGGCACGGAATCGAACCACCTCGCAATCCTGGGCGCGCTCGCCATGGCGCCGGAAAAGCGCCATATCGTGGCGAGCAGCGTCGAGCATCCGTCCTGCATGGAGTTGCTCCAGCACGTCGAGAAACAGGGCGTGCGGGTGACCTATCTCCCCGTCGATTCGAAGGGTCAGCTCGATCCGGCAACGGTGGCTGCCGCGATCACGCCGGAGACGGCGCTCGTCACTATCATGTGGGCTAATAACGAGACGGGCGTGCTCTCTCCTATCGAGGCGATTGCCGAGATCACCAAGGCGAAGGGCGTGCTTTTCCATACCGATGCGGTTCAGGCCGTGGGCAAGGTGCCGGTCGATCTCAAAAAGGTTCCGGTCGATATGCTGTCGCTGTCCGGGCACAAGCTGCATGCCCCGACCGGCATTGGCGCGTTGTTCGTGCGCAAGGGCATCAAGATTCCCTCGCTGCTCATGGGGCATCAGGAGCGCGCCCGCCGCGGCGGCACCGAGAACGTGCCGGGCATCGTCGCTCTCGGCAAGGCGGCGACGCTGGCGCAGAAGGAATTGGCCGAGACGCAGAGCCGTCTCGCCGGGCTGCGCGACAAGCTCGAGGCCGGCGTGCTCGCGCGGGTGCCTATGGCGAGCCTTCACGGCGCCGGTGCCGAGCGTGTCTGCAATACGGCGATGATCAGGTTCGGCAATCTCGAAGCCGAGTTGATCCTGGAGCGGCTCGATCGCGCCGGGATTTGCGCCTCGGCGGGAGCCGCTTGCACCTCATCGAAGACCGAGCCTTCGCATGTCCTGCTTGCAATGGGCGTCGACGAACGCGGCGCGCTTTCATCGGTTCGCTTTTCTCTCGGCCGCGATAATACCGCGGCAGATATCGACACGCTCCTTGACGTACTACCCGGGATCGTGAATGAGGCAGCGGCGATCGCCGCGTGAATCTACTCTTGGGACCGGTGCATCAGGGGATTGTCGATGAAGATCATGATTAGGAAGAGCCACGAAGGAATCCTCTCGATCTATGTTCCGAAGAAAGATCTCGAAGAGCCGATCGTGTCGATGGAAAAGCCCGAAATGTGGGGCGGCATCATCACGCTCGGCAATGGATGGCAGCTCGAATTGCCGACCGTGCCGGAGGGAACCGAAATCCCTTGCACGGTGGAAGCGCGCCGCTTGAACGAGTGAGGTTTAAGGTTCATGAGCCTCTCGGCTGAAAAACTCGCAGAAATAGAAACCATGCTGGGCATGCCGGATGCAGATCCTTCGTGCCTGCAGGATTTTCGCAAGCGGTTTCCTGGCGTCTCTTTGACCCGGGCCGATCAGACCGATGTGGAAGGTGAGAAGCCCTATAAGGAGTTTCCGCGTTTCAACCTCTATCTGATCAGCGCAATGAATCATTGCGTGAGCATGGTGCGGGACCCGGCGATCGCGACGGGCATCATCGTGGTGCAGAACAAGGGCTAGCCATGAACCCGAGTTGGATTCCACTTTGCGATCCGGACCTGTCCCAGGCCGAGCTCGACGCCGTTATGGATGTCTTGCAATCGCCCTTCATCACGTCGGGTGAAGCGATCGAGGCTTTCGAGGCCGCCTTTGCGAAATATCTCGGCCGTAAATATGCGATCTCCGTCGCCAATGGGACGATCGGCTTGATGATCACGCTCGACGCCTATGGCATTAAGCCGGGCGACGAGGTGATCTGCTCGCCGCATTCGTTCCGCGAGATGCCGCATGCGATCGGACTGCGCGGCGCTTTCCCCATCTTCGCGGATATCGACTACTGGTCGGGCATCCTGGTGCCGGAAAAGGCGGAAGCCAAGATCACACATCGCACCAAGGCCATCGTTGTTTGCAACGTCAACGGCCATCCGGCGCCTTGGACCACCTATCGCGAGATCGCCGACCGCAACAAGCTCATCCTCATCGAGGACTCGAGCGAAGCCATAGGATCGACCTACAAGAACGCGCTTGTCGGCACGTTCGGAGATTGTTCCATCTTCGATTTCGCCCAGCCCGGTCCGCTCGTCTGCGGCGAAGGCGGCATGGTTGTGACGGATGATCTCGACATGGCCATGGCTTTGCGGCGCTACCGCTCGCACAGGCTCGAGGAGCGTGCCTCGGTCGTTGTCGGCGGCGCGCCCGCCTATCGCGGCGGCATGAGCAATATCGCCGCTGCGCTCGGGCTCGCCCAGCTACAGCGCCTCGAGCTCATGCTCGAGCGGCGCAAGCGTGCCGAATATTGGTATTACGATTATGTAAAATCCTTCGAAGGCATCAAGGATCCCTATATCGGTCCAGACGTGACAGAGGTGCATTGGTTCTTGTATATCGTGCATCTCGGGACGCGCTTCTCTCGCTCGAGCCGGGACGGGATCATCGACGACATGAAGAAAGAAGATATCGAGGCGGCGGCCTATTCGGTGCCGCTTCACCTCCAGCCCTATTATTTCGACCTGGGCTATCGCAGAAAGGACTTTCTCGTGACAGAGAAGGTTGCCGACCGTGCAGTGCTGCTGCCGTTCCACGCGCATCTCACCGAGGATCAGATCGCCTTCATCGTCGGTACGATGAAGGACGCCTCGATCAATATCGGTGCGGGCGCGGCCATCTATCTTTGAGCGGCTCGTAAGACGGCCGTCATGAATGAGCAAACGCGTAATAGGGACCAAGAACAATGCCGACAATAACGATCAAACCTTCAGGCAAGACGCAAGAGGCTTCCGAAGGCCAGACCATGCTGCAGGTCATTCAAGCCGCGGGCTTTCCTATGGTCTGTGTCTGCAACGAGACTGGTAAGTTCGACGCTTGCCACATCTTCCTTCTGGAAGGTCGCAAAGGATTGCAGAAGATGACCAAGCTCGAGAACGAGCGCCTCGAGAACATGATAGGCGTCGCGTCGAAGTCGCGGTTTGCGTGCCTCACGGTCATCGGGACCGAGGATGCGACGATCGAGCTTCTCGGAGCTCTGTCGGGCTGAAGTCGCGCCGAGATCGGCAAAACCAAAACGCAAGAAAGGAGCACGAACATGGCTACCGGCGAAGTTGTTATCCAGGTCAAATACGATCCGAAGGGATTGTGCATCTCCTGCAGCGAAGCGCCGGCGGGTGTCAGTGCCCAAGCATGGCACGATTATCTCGCCGAACGTCTGCCAACCCACGCCCTTTCCGGCGGTCGCGGCGCCTTCTACTGCACGCATGAAGAGCTCGCCCGCTTCAAAACCATGGAAGGTGCGAAAGTATGGTCGGCATAGCTCCCGAAACGCTTGCGGAGATTCGCGCCTCGCTCGACGCAGGCAACCTGATCCCCTATGTGGGACCGGGCGCCCTGTCGCTTGTCCCGGACTGTCCGGTTCCGGCCGGCCCCGATCTGCTCGTCGAGAAATTGACGAAGCGAGCCACGGTGCCGCACAAGATCCGCAAGAATCTCACCGCGGCTGCTCAGTACATTGAGAACTTCAAGCATCGCAAGACGGTGAGCCTCGGCATGACCGAGGCGTTCAAGCCGCATGCAGAGCCGTCCGAGCTGCATAAGTTGATCGCGTCTTGGCCGAAGCTACCGCTCGTCGTGCATGCCTGGTATGACGACCTGATGCAGCAGGCGCTGGCAGGCCGCGAAAACTGGGGCATGGTGCAGGGCGTGAGCCATGCAGAGCATCTCGCGATCTGGACGCAATATTACAAGCCGGATGGATCGCTGGTGCCGCAAGAGGACGAGATCGAGGTCGCCAAGACTTGGTCAACGCTTCTCTACGAGCCATGGGGCGCGGTGACGCCTAAGAGCAACTTCCTCGTCTCGGATTCCGATTATGTCGAGGTCTTGACTGAGATCGACATTCAGACGCCGATCCCGGAAAAGGTGCAGCAGATCCGGACGGGTCGCAACTTCCTGTTTCTCGGATGCCGCTTCATGTACCAGCTCGAACGCATCTTCGCGTTTCAGACCATGAAGCGTTCCTCCGACAAGCATTGGGCGGTGCTTCCCGACGAGCTCACGAAGAACGAACGGCGCTTTATCCAGCGCTACAATGTCGAGCGGATCGAGATGCCGCTTGCCGAGTTCCTCGCCGTGTTCGCAAACCAGAAAGAAGCCGCGCTCGTCTGAGTCGGCCTGCGTCATGGGCTCTAGCGTTGCCGCCGGAGCCCATTTTTACAAAGCGGTTCCAAATTAACGTGACGTCTTCCTCGGCCTCTCCTCCTTTCGCCGCCCTCGGCGGCCAGTCGGTGGTCGATGCGCTCGTCGATGCTTTTTACGATCGTATGGAGCATCTACCGGAAGCGACGGGAATTCGCGCCATGCACGCGAAAGATCTGGCTTCCGTGCGCGGCGTGCTGAAGCTCTATCTGGGCGAATGGCTCGGGGGACCGAAAGTCTATTCGCAGGAGCGCGGGCATCCGCGGCTGCGAATGCGTCATATGGAATTTCGCATCGGGGCGGCCGAGCGCGACGCTTGGATGACCTGCATGCGCGGTGCGCTCAACGACGTCGTGAGGGATGCGGCTTTGCGGGCGCAGTTGGAGCAGGCCTTCTATAAACTCGCGGACTGGGTCCGCAACGACGACGGGAATCCGCATGACACTCAAAATAGAAAACACAGCGCTGGCGCGCCTTGAAACCGAGTCGCGTCTCACCCATGCGATCATCAAGGAGGAAATCAGCCCTGGTCGCTTCGGCTTCCGCGGCGAAATCGCTTTGAAATTTCAGCCGCAGCTCGCCGACGAAAAACGGCCGCCGGAATTGTCGATTTGGCAGGTGTTCGTGTCGGCGCGTGAAGGTGAGCCGACGTTCGAATGTTTTATGTGCTACTTGTTGTCGTTCGAATATTTGAAGACGACCTTCGAGGTCATAGGGGAACTGTTCAAGCCGGGCGGCAAATATTTCTTCTATTCGAATAACCAAGATCTATTGAAGAAATATCGCATCCAGATGGGCGATGTCATGTGCTATTGCCTGCCGATCGGCGAGGCCACGGCTTACAATGAGTTCCTCGAGCTTCTCTATATCGACAAGAACGATATCAAGAAGCTCAATACCGGCGGCAAGATGGATTACATCATCAACGAGGCGATGAAATTCGACTGCGACTGGGAGATCATCAGTTTCGAGGAAGGCGTCAATCGGATGGGACCCGTGCGTAATCCGAATGAAAACCGCCCGGTGTGACGCGGCGCCTGAGGCATGAAAGACAACGGCCGGGCTCGTCTCGGCCTTTTCTTTTGCCAGGGAGAAGCATGAATCATCCGGAAGCCGCACACACTTTTGGGCAGGCGGCTCTGTTTCCATCGACCGCGGTGGCCTGTATTTGATGTATCCTTGTACTCATGAGTGATTCGATCGATCGGCTATATGAATCCGTTGTTATGGCAAGGGACCGCGATCCGGCCTTGTCACGGACCTCGAAGCTGTTTCGCGACGGCGTACAGAAGATGGCGAAGAAGCTCGCCGAAGAGGCGATCGAGGTCGGTCTCGACGCCGTGCAGATGCATCCCGACAAGGTCATGCTCGAGAGCGTCGATCTTCTCTATCATCTCTGCGTCATCTGGGCCGAATGCAACGTCAAGCCCGAAGACGTCGCTGCCGAGATCGCCCGCCGCGAGCGGATTTACGGCATTGCCGAGAAGATTCCGAAGAAGCAGGCGGCGCATCCTCTGACGCGGCGCATTTCGGTTGTCGAAGGGCGGCGCCCGGGCATGCGAAAGCGCTAGAGCATTCCGCCTTCAAAAGGGATTATGTGAAGGCGGACAAGGTGCTCTAGATTCATAAAATTAAAGCATCGTTTGATGTTGCGCAGAACCGCGCACACTTTTGGGTTCTGCTCTGGTCTAAACGCGCCCTAGACTAAATGGCTGAAGGCGGCGACCACATTTTCATAGACCGGTCGCTTGAACGGGATGATCAGCTCGACGAGCCGGTCCATCCTCTCCCAGCGCCACGCCTCGAATTCGGGCTTGTGGCCGCCGATTGGGGCAGTGACGTTGATCTCGCTATCCTTGCCTTCGAAGCGTAACGCGAACCAGCGTTGCTTTTGCCCTCGGAACTGCCCCTTCCAGGAGCTTTTGGCCACCTGGGTCGGCAGATCATAGGCATACCATTCCGGCGCCTCTGCGAGCAGCGAGGTCTAGCTGACGCTCGTCTCTTCCAAGAGCTCGCGCTTGGCGGCTGCGTAAGGCTCTTCGCCCTCGTCGATCCCGCCCTGCGGCATTTGCCACTCGTGGCCCGACGGCACAGCGCTCGGCAGCCGCTTTGCCTTGCGTCGGCCGATAAAGACGAGGCCGTCATGATTGATGAGCATGATGCCGACGCACGGACGATAATTGCCGAATTCCATTTCGCTCAGCTCTTTTAAAATGTGCGGCAGCACGGCCGATCATAAAGATCCCGCGGCATGAGGATGGAGGAGAATTATTGCTCACGGTTGACGAGAGCAGGGTGGCTCTTGGCGACGATGGCGCTCGCGGGCACCAGCAGTATGCCGTGCGCTTCTATCGTCGCGGTGAATTTGGCGATCCGCTCGATGCTGAGCGGAAGCGCGCTCGCCATGCCAATGGCAACGCCCTTGTCGCGGGCGAGCGCCTCGAGTCTTGCAAGCGCCGCGTCGATCGCATCCGAACGTGCGACCGCGTCGAGCATGACGTCGACGCGCGCGCTCGGCAAAGCGAGCGACGGCGCGATCAGCGCGGCGGCGCTGCGCGCCGAGCTGCCATCATCGAGATAGAAGACGCCGCGTGCCGCGAGCTCGCGAAGGATCGGCGTGAAGGCGCCGTCATCGGCGGTGAATTTCGCGCCGAGAAAATTCATCACGCCGGCATAGCCGGAAAAACGGCTCATCGACCAATGGAGCTGGTCGAGATTGTCGGCTGCGGTCGCGGAGCTTCGCAAGACATGCGGGCCTGGCGAGGCTTGCTCCATGTCGAAGGTCTCCATCGGCACTTGCAGCAGCACTTCGTGGCCTTTGTCCCGCGCCCGCTCCACATCGCCCGGCAGGCTCGTGCCATAGGGTGCATAGGCGAAGGTCACTGCGCCGGGTAGCGTGGCGAGCGCTGCATCCGAAGCGATCGTGCTGAGGCCCAATCCACCCAGTATGATCGCGATGCGCGGTGCGCCGGCTTGCAACACCGATGGCCCGATGACAGGCCGCGCATAGACCTCCGCCGCGCGTGCGCCGTCCTTGCCGACCTTCGGCAAGAGCCCGTAACGGCCTTTCTCGACGAGACGCATGTCCGGCGCCGGCGGCAGCCGCAAGCCCAGTGCCTGCGGCACGTCGATGATGAGCGCGCCGGAGGGTAGGCTGCCCGGGGGACGGAAGATCTTGACGCCGCTCTTCAGTTCGAGCTCTTGCGCGGCGCTGCCTTTGTCAGGCGTGCCACGTTCTGAACCGATCGTGCCGGTCGTGTCAGTGCTTGCCTTGGCGGTCTCGGACGATGGCGGGGAGGGCGCAGGGAGGCTGGCGCGCGGGCCGATTGCGGCGATGGCATAAGGCTCTCCGCCCATCGGGTCGCCGGTGAGCCGCAGAAAGGCAAAAAGCAGCAGGCATGCGACGCCGAGCCCGCCTATGGCTATCAATCGATAAGGCGGAGCGCTGCGAGGAGAAGGACCGCCGGTCGCTCGCACGCCCAAGGGATCGTTCAGCTCGTCACCGGTCATCGGCGCAGATATCCCAATCCGGGGCTCGTCTCGCGGACACCCCTCGAGGTAGCCGCCTCGATTCGCGACTCTGCGAATCAAAAAGCCCAGGAGCTATGTGCATAGCGCATCCTGAGCTCATCGAAAACGTCGTGAGACAGCGGAGTTCGAGAAAGCTCGGGAGAGATCCTGGGGATCTCTCCCGAGCAGGCTCAGTCGTCTTTGGCTTAGTTCGGAACCTTCGGCGATTCCGGCGTGGCCGGCGTCGGCGCGGCGGTCACATTATGCGGCGCTTCCTGCTGCGCTGATGGTGCCGGCGTGTTGGCAGCCCGGTTCACGCCACGCAGCAAGTCCTCGGCCGCGATAAGCTGCTTGTCGTCTTTCCGGTCGCGCGGCACGTAGGCTTGCGAGCCGGTCTTCTCGTCGTCGCCGTTCTTGAGGTGACCCTTGAGCGAGGCCTCGCCCTTGGTGTCGTCCTTCCCCTTCAAATCGTCCGGCACGTCCTGAAGCACCTGAATGTCGGGATCGATTCCCTTTGCCTGGATCGAACGGCCCGACGGCGTGTAGTAGCGCGCGGTCGTGAGCCGCACCGCGCCATTGTTAGGGCCGAGCGGTATGATCGTCTGCACAGAGCCCTTGCCGAAGGACCGCGTGCCGAGAATTGTCGCGCGCTTGTGGTCCTGCAAGGCGCCGGCGACGATTTCCGATGCCGAGGCGGAGCCGCCATTGATCAGCACGACCACCGGCTTGCCTTTCGAAAGATCGCCGGGCCGCGCGATATAACGCTGCGTTTCCTCGGCATTGCGGCCGCGGGTCGAGACGATTTCACCACGGTCGATGAAGGCATTCGACACCGCGATCGACTGGTCGAGCAGACCGCCCGGATTGTTGCGAAGGTCGACGACGTAGCCCTTGAACTTATCGGAGGGGATGTCCGATTGGAACTTTAAGATGGCGTTGCGCACGCCGTCGGCCGTTTGCTCGTTGAACTGCTTGATACGGATATAGCCGATATCGTCATCCTCGCGCTCGTCGACCGATTTGATCTGAATGACGGCACGCGTGAGCTTGAAGTCCTGCGGGTCCTTTTGGCCGCGGATGATCTTGAGCGTCACCGTGGTCTTCGGCGCGCCGCGCATTTTGTCGACGGCCTGATTCAAGGTCAGGTTGTGGACGTCCTCGTCATCGATGGCGCTGATGATGTCGCCCGACATGATGCCGGCGCGTGCGGCAGGCGTATCGTCGATCGGCGTCACGACCTTGATGAGCCCGTCTTCCTGCGTCACCTCTATGCCGAGGCCGCCGAACTCGCCGCGGGTCTGCACCTGCATGTCGCGAAAGCTCTTCGCATCCATATAGCTCGAATGCGGATCGAGCGACGTCAGCATGCCGTTGATCGCTGACTCGACCAGCTTCTGCTCGTCGGGCTTCTCGACGTAATCAGCGCGGATCTTGTCGAAGACATCGCCGAAGAGGTTGAGGCTGCGATAGGTATCGGAGGCTGCTGCCCGGGCAGAGCTTTCAGAGAGGAGACGGGTCTGGGTTCCGAGAACAACCGCGGAAGCTCCCAGCATGGCACCGACAAAAACGAGTGAAACTTTGCGCATTATCCGCGAACCTTTTGCGAGTCCGGCTTAACCCACCATGGGCCCGGATCAATTGCCGCCCCGTCTTTACGAAACTCGACATAGAGAATGGGCTGAAGAGACCCGACGGCAATCGTCGCCGCCGTTTTCACCGATCCGTCGCCCATCACGGCGATCGGTTCTCCCGCCAATACGAACTGTCCGATCTCGA
>Ga0116227_10009746_pt1 | contig 17234 bp, 14 predicted proteins | sample S1TSphgellanicum_FD_89693 | JGI IMG/M metagenome (GOLD analysis project Ga0116227, IMG submission 89693) | Host-associated microbial communities from peat moss isolated from Minnesota, USA - S1T2_Fb - Sphagnum magellanicum MG | ecosystem: Host-associated > Plants > Peat moss > Unclassified...
CGGGTGACTGATAGAGATCGGCCGTCACGTTGAGGTTCCGGTAGGCCGACATGCTGCTGTAGCCGAGTAAACTCGTCAGCGAGCGATTCGCGTAGAGTATGTCGCCGTCCGGTGTGGTGCAGTAGATTCCAAGCGGCAGGGTGTCGCAGCGTTCGAATCGATCCGGAACGTCCGCCGGCTTGGGATGGTCCCATTCGAGCACGATCGATTCCAACGCCGAAACGACGTGCGCTCTCGCAGGCGATGGAACGCTCGGCATCTCCGGAATCGCGAGCGAAAAGAGATAGATCGTTTCGTCGACCGGCAGCCGCAAGCTGCGCGCGACGGTCGCGATGAAGCGTGGCGAAAAGCCCACGTTCGGGCGCCCCGTTTCGAACCACGTGTACCAATCGACGCTGACACCGCAGAGTGCGGCAACTTCATCGCGGCGCAGTCCCGGAACGCGCCTGCGTCCCACGTCCTTGAGACCCACGTCGTGCGGCGCGATTCGGGAACGAGCGTACTTGAGGAAATCACATAGCTCGCGGCGGCGACGTTCGTCGTTACGCGTTTTCAAGACCGGCAAATCCTTCAGCTCTTGGTGTTAACCCGAACGTACCATGGCCGACCGGCCGGCGCGCGTCAGCCGGCTTACAGCGGCGCCATGGTGCGGGCTCTGGGGCCTCGGAACCATCGGTACCCCGTATATCCGCACCGCTGGTTCTCGGCTTGAGGCCGTGTTCAAATCCGCTGACCGGAAATCTGTCCGTGCGACGGCTTGCGCCGCGCTCGACTGAATGGAGTTTACATGTTTTGCCGATTCCGGCGTCGCACGCGGTTTATTCCGAGCCTCGCCGCTTCTCTCTGCCTCACTGCCTTTGTAGCGGCGGCGGCGTTACCCGTCCGGGCTCAAACGCCGCAGGCCGCCGCCCAATCCGCGCCGCCCGACGACCCGTGCGGCGACACGAACCTGCTCGCCACCACCGATCGCCCGACCTTCGGAACGAACCCGTGTGTCGTCAAGCCGCAAGACGCGATCGTTGAAGTCGGATACCGGAATACCACCACGTCCGGGGCGGACGCGTCACACGTCGCCGCATTCCCGGAAAACCGCGACCGCATCGGCCTCGTGCCTCACCTCGAACTCGTGCTCGACCTTCCGAGCGAATTGCGTCTCGAAGCAAATAACACGACGATCGTCGGGCAGTCGAATATCGGAACCGGCCTCAAATACGAGTTCGGCTATTTCGGAAACTTCGTCCACGGCATCGCGGCCGAAGTCGTCTACCCGTCCGCGTCGCCGCCGTTTACGAACGGACTCCCCAGTTTCAATGAGTCGTATCAGATCGGTGGCGGGATCGTCAAGAATGTCGGTTTCAACCTCACGGTCGGATTCAACAGTTTCTCGACGCCGAGCGCCGCGGGTGCCAAGAATCTATCGACGACCGCGTTCGATCCGACGTTTATTCTCGGCGGGCTCGTCGCGCCGAATACGAAACTGAACGTCGAGGTCGCGAATAACTCCTCGAGCGGCCCCGGCACCAGCGGCCGGTATTTCGGGAATGTCTTCCTGCAACACCAATTCACGAGAGCCGTCTTAGCCGACGTTGAAGTCGAGCAGAGTCTCACGACCGTGAACGGCGTCCACACGCATTACATCGGCGCCGGCGGAGCCTTCCGGCTGTAAGCCGTGAACCACCGGTTCGGGGTATCGGCGGACCCCTGGCAGCCGGCTCGACGGCATGCTCAAATCCACTCACCAGAAGCCGCTTTACGATCTTACGCTAATTAAGGAGTTCTCATGGCGTCCTCACGTGCCAAATTCGTTGCCGCTACGGGGGTAACGACGGCACTAGCAGCATTGACGATTGTTAGTTATGCCGGCGGCCGGCACGGCGCCGGTCAAGTCAACGCTGCCGCTCAATTTCTACCGGAAGACCATCTCGTGCTCAAGAGCGCTCGCAATGTGGATGTCAAGGCGGGTACCGTCGTCGTCCCGATCCACCGCGGCGTCGCGAACGGCAAGACGGTCTGGTACATCATCACCGATGCATCCGATTACGGCATCGCGCACGACCTGAGCGTCCTCTACGCGCCCAAACTCGCCAACATGGCGATCAACTGCGCCGAATGCGTTCAGACCGCCACGCTCGGTAAGCCGACCGGGAAATTCAATAACGATGCAATCCTCCATTTCGAAGGCGCACCGGACTTCGCGCCGACCCGCGTGTACGACCCATCCGCCACCGGCTTTCCGCCGGTCAAAGCCGCGCCCGGCGCTGTGGGCGACGCGCGCTATAGCCCGTATGTACGGATCGCGGGATCGAACGTTATCTATAACATGCCGATCGTGGCGACGGGCGACGGACCGTACGACGTGGTCCACCACACCAACACCCACGACCGCGTGCTCGCGATCGATACGAAACAGGACGACGACGGCCCCGAAGTGACGATGCTGCTCGCGCATGGATTCGACTCGGGTCAACCGATCGTCTACCTCAGCACCGAAGCGTCCGATCCGGGCGCCGCCGCGGTCGAGCGCGCAACCTACGTCCCGCTACTCGGACACGTATCCTTCGCGAACGGCGACGACAACCTCGGCTCCGCGCGCGAGCGCATCTTCGTCTTCGTCAACGGTCCCACGTCGACCGACAGCGGTCAAGGCCTCATGTTCCTCGGCTTACACGGCAACCTCGGGGCAGACGCCACCGAGAGCAACGTCGCTTCGCTCGGCTCGCCCTTGAACGTGCAAGGCGACTTCCCGTCGCTCGACGATCCGCGCCATGCGAACGCCTACAGTCCGCTGTGGGACGTTCAGCTCGGCGTCTGGACGAAGTCGGCCGCGGCCGCCGGGAAGAACGTACGGCAGATCGACGAGAATCAGATTCTCAACCTCGTTGGCGAAGGCTATCTCACGGGTCCCGGCGGCGCGCCCTACGGCTCGGCTTTCGACGTCAACTGCCCGCCGGTCGCGTACGTCGACCAGCGTCCGGATAAAGACCTGGCGTCGAACGTCTTCAACCGGTGATCGTACCGCGAATGTCGATCTGGACCGTCGCGCTCGTCGCGACGGTCCACGTCACGATCCGTGACCATACCTTCATCCCGGCCGTCGTGCATGTCAAGCCCGGTCAGCCCATCGTGTGGCAGAACACGGATCAAGATCCGCACACGGTGACGAGCGGCTCCCAGAACGTCGACGACGGCAAATTCGTAAGCTCGGAGCTGATCCCGGACGGGAAGACCTTCACGCTTCGGCTCACGCGTCCCGGGAAGTATCCGTACTTCTGTAAGCCGCACCAATTCGAAGCATCGATGCACGGCACGATCGTCATCACCCGCTCCTACGCGCATCTCAGTCCGCAATAAAGCCCACCAGCTCCCCGAAAGCGGACAATGACGTCGTGGAAATTGCGTCTGCGCGGATGTCGACGAGCTGACGGCTACGCGTGCGCAGCACGGCTCGCGCGTGGCTTCCGCCACACGGCGCCTTGGCTACCCGGAAGTCTTGCGTCAAAGCGGAAATGATGAACAACCCGCGGCCGGACTCGCTCAGCAAGTCGGGCGGCAAGATCGAAATGTGCCGGAAGCCGGGGCCGCCGTCGATCACGTGCAAAACGGGATCGGGCCCGCTCCAATCGGCGATGACGTCGACGGGACCGGGCGCGTACCGGACCGCGTTGCCGAGCAACTCCCCGAAGACGACTTCCGCCATGGCGACGTCTTCCCGAGTCGCTCCGTGGTCGCGGAACGCTTCTGCAAAGCCGTGACGCGCGGCGGCAACCGCGAGCATGTCGTCCGTGTGGACCGACCAGCGCTGCAAAACATCTCGCCCGCGCGTGGCGCCCTCGAGCGGCGTTCCGATGCTTACCACCATGACGGCCACGTCGTCGTGCGGTGCGTCACCGTTCATCATACGTTCGACGATGGTCTTGGCCGGACGATCGATCGTGTCCGCGGCGATGCCACTGAAGAGTTCCCGGAGCCGAGCCTCACCGAAGACCGGCTCGCGGTCGAATTCCGTGAGACCGTCGGTATAGAGCAGCAGGCAGGAGCCCGTGGGAATGTCGATCGTGGTGCTGCTGGTTTTCTCGGCGTTGGAGCGTAATCCGAGCGGCAAACCGGTCCCCGCTAACGGTTCGGTCGCGCTATCCGGCCGGCGAAGGAGCGGCGGCGGCTGTCCGGCTGACGCATAGGTTAATAGGTTATTGATCGGATCGAAGACGCCGACGAAGGCCGTCACGAACTTATCCGGATGCTCGAGCCGTAGCGCCCGGTCGGCGGCGTCGAGCATCAGCGCCGGGTCGGCATGAACCTGCGCGATGCCGCGAATGATCTGTCGCATGTTGCCCATCGTCACCGCCGCCTGCAAACCGCTGCCCGCGACGTCGCCGATCGAGACGACCACTCTGCCGTCGCTGAGACGAACGGCATCGTACCAGTCGCCGCCGACCTGTGCTTCGGCGCGCCCGGGTGCGTAGTACGCATCGAGGACGAGACCTGGCGCCGCCGGCAGCGTCGCCGGAAGCGACGCTTCTTGAAAGGACGCCGCGGCGCGCCGCTCGCGCTCGAAAAGCCGGGCCTTGTGAATCGCGAGACCGGCGCGGCGTCCCAACTCTTCGAGCATCGGAACGTCGTCCGGAGAATACCGGCGCGCCGAGGGGCCGTACACGACCGCAAGCATGCCGAACGTGACGCCTTCCGCGCAAAGCGGCACGGCCACGTGAGAACGCACCCCGAGTTCGAGATACATCCGCGATTCCTCGGCGTCACCCACGGTAGGTCCGATGATCTCCGGCGGCACGACTTCGAGCAGCTCCGGCGTGCCGGTCCGCACCACGTACGGACTTCCATGTTCCGCTTGCGGATTGAGATGAACTCGCCCGACGAATTGTTGTGCGATGCGATCCTTGTCGCGGTCGCGATGGGCCATCGCGACCGTCTTGATACGGCCGTCGTCCGTCCGCAAATCGATCTGGCACCAGTCCGCGATTTCCGGGACGGTATACCAAGCGATCGCATTCAGCGTTGCGGCGAGGTCGAGCGGCCGCGCAAAGATCTCCGAAGCACGCAACAGGAACTCGCGCTCGCGCGCGGCCTGGCGCTGGTCGTGGACATCGGTGATCGTTCCTATCCAGCGCGCCGTCGTGCCGTCCGCAGCGCGCTGCGGCAACGCTCGGGCGAGGAACGAGCGATACGTTCCGTCGCGCCGGCGAAAGCGAAACTCGTCCGAAAACAACTCGCCCGCTCGGAGCGCGACGGTCCACTTACGCTCGGTCTCGCGAACGTCGTCGGGATGGATGGATGCCATCCATCCCGAGCCGTAACCCGTCTCGGGCGTCGCGCCCGTGTACGACGCATACTCGTCGCTCAAGAACAAAACCGCGCCGCTGCCGTCGGTCTCGAAGACGATGTACGGCAAAGAAGCGGCCAGCGTGCGAAACCGCTCTTCACTCGCACGCAAGTCGCGCGTTGCCCGTGCGCGGATGGCGGCCGCATTGATTTGCGCGTAGACGCGCGCGAGCAATTCGTCTGCGGAGAACGGCTTGACGATATAGTCATCGGCGCCCTCGAGCAGACCTTCGACCGCAGCCTCCTCACCGGCTCGCGCCGAAAGCATGATGAACGGCGTCGCGGCGATGCTATCGTCGGCGCGTACCGCCCGCAGCAGCTCGAAGCCGTCCATTTCGGGCATCATGACGTCGCTCACGATGAGACTGAAGCGTGCGTTTTGTGCCGCTTCGAGCGCTTCGCGCCCGTTCTTGACCGCCGTAACCGCGTAGCGACCGGACAAAATGCTTCCCACGTAATCGCGCAGATCTGCATTGTCGTCCGCGAGCAGGATTCGATCTTGCGCGCCGGTTGAAATCGGAGAACTCCCTTCAGTGCCTGCGTTCGTCACCGTGGCGGCGACGTCGGCCAAATACTGCTCGACGGCGCTCGGATACGTCGTCGCTTCGCCGGAAACGATTTTGGAGGCATCGAGATGACGGTCGCCGAGTGGAACGCGTACGCGAAACGTCGTTCCCGCACCAGCGATGCTCTCGACCTCGACTGCGCCGCCGTGCAGTTCCGCTAGATCGCGAACGAGCGCCAAGCCGATACCGGTCCCTTCGTGCGTGCGCGACGCCGCTCCGCGTACCCGATGAAAGCGCTCGAACAGATGCGGGAGTTCCGCCGGCGGGATACCCACGCCCGTGTCGGTGACGCAGAGCTCCGCAACGTCGCCCTCCCGGCGAAGCGTCACGCCGATCTGCCCTTCGAACGTAAACTTCAAGGCATTCGAGAGGAGGTTGAGCAGGATGCGTTCCCACATCGAGCTATCCACGAACGCCGGCTCGTCCAGATCCGTTTCGACGACGAAGGTAAGACCGACGCTTTCGATTGCGGAGCGAAAGCTACTCGCAACGTCGCGCGTTAGGGCAGCGAGGTCGGTTGCCGCGAATGCCGCGTCGTCCCGCCCTGCCTCGAGACGCGAGAATTCGAGGAGCGTGTTGACGAGCTTGAGCAGCCGCAGGGCATTTCGCCTGGCGGTTCCCACGAGCGCGCGTTGCCGGTCGTCATCGGTTTGAGAAAGCTGCTCGAGCAGACCGAGCATCAGCGTGAGCGGCGTGCGAAACTCGTGGCTGACATTGGAGAAGAAGGCCGTCTTGGTGCGGTCCATTTCGGCCAGCAACTCGATGCGCTTTTTCTCTTCCTCCGCTGCGCGGGCGTTGTGAATGGCGGTACCGATGTTCGATGCAACCAGTTCGTAGAAGGCGCGCGACTCGGCGTCGAGCGGTCGCGTCGGATTTACGGCCGCAACGAGCGCGCCGAGGGGCCGCATCTCGGCGCGACCTGCCATGGGCAATACGATCGCGTCCACAACCGGGCGTCCGTCCGGACTGAGCGGCCGTTGCGGGACGGTTCGGAGCGAAAGGTCTTGGGCCAATCCGTCTCTGAGCACGCGTGCGATCGCTGCCGCCACGTCGTGCGAAGCGTCGGTGTCGAGCGGCACCGAGTTCGGGCTCAAGATAGCGTCGCCGGCGGCCAAGCCCACGACCTGCTCCAAGAGACCGCGATCGCCCTCGAGCAAATAGATGAGCGCGAACGGCACGTCGTCGGCGTTCTTCGCCAGGGTCGCCGCCGCCGAGGCGCACGCGGCAGCCGTCGATTTCTGAATCAGCGCATTGGCGACGAGTTCGGAGAGCGTCCGCGAGCGGCGTGCGCCGAGCGCTTTGGACGTGACGTCGTTGGAGGGACAGAAAAGGCCCGCGACGGCGCCGGATTCATCCCGGATCGGACTGTACGAGAACGAATAAAACGTCTCTTCGAGAGAATCCCCACGGCTCATCAGCAGGCGGACCTCGTCGACGAAGCTCGCCTCTCCGTTCCGAAAAACTTTCTCCGCAAGCGGTCCGCACACGTCCCAGATCTCGGCCCAAACCTCCGAGGCCGGACGACCCAGCGCCCAGGGATGCTTCTCGAGGCCGAGCACGTGCAGGTAGGCATCGTTGTAGAGGAACGACATATGCGGTCCCCAGCCGATCCACATGGGGTGCCGGGAGTTCAGGATAAGGCTTACCGCGGTCTTGAGGCTTTGCGGCCACGCTTGCAATGGCCCGAGCGGCGTGGCGGCCCAGTCGAATCGCGCGAAGTACTCCGCCATCTCGCCTTCGGACTGAAGGAAAGAGCGTAGCGTGTCGGGCGTTCGCGTCGATCGGTCGCGGCTGTCGATGGGCGTCATCTCGTTTCGCGCTTGATTATTACGGCTCTGCTCGAAGCCGGCAGCTGTCGTCTCATACCCGCGAACGGGGCCGATAAAGCGTGACCGTGTTTGCTTTCCCCTGCTTGCCGTCTCCGCGACGCTTGCCTACTAATCGAGCGAGCGAAGCTCGGCATTCGCCGCGGCCGCGTAACGTTCCGCGCGAGACTGTCGCTGCGGCTCAGCTGACCGCGCCCGCGGTCGCCCGATCTTCCGGCGTCCGGGCCGGGCGGGGCGCGAACGAGCGATCCACTCGCCAGCAGCGCAGCATCTCCTCGGCATACGGCAGTGCGATCCCGAGCGTGACGCTCGCGGTGAGACACGCCACGTAGCGCACGGTCAACGGCGGATTTTTTGGCTTGAGGCGCCAGCTCGCCGGCTCCTTGCCGCGTCCGAAAATCGCCGCTAGCTGCGGCGCCTTCATGCAACTCGCCATCATCGTTGCCGCGAAGGGGAGCATCTCGAGGAAACTATGCGTGTGCTGCTCGATCGTGGGGATCTCGCGCCGCGACTTCGCGTAATCCACGTCCCAGTACGTGACGCCTTCATGCACGGCGGTTCCCACGAACATCGTCGTCAAGACGAGCGCGTTGATGTCGAACAGGAGCGCCAGCGTGAGCGGCACCCCAACGGAGCACATCATGATGGCATGCGTCATCGATTCGTGCGTTCCCGAAGTCGTCTCAATATGCGTCTTGCGATGCCAATACCAATCCGCCAGCCCCGGAACGATCCAAAACGGTAAAATGCCGTACAGCAGCGCGCGCCGCAGTGCGAGGTCCGTCAGCTGCGCGTCCTCCGACTCGCGATGCGTCCGTTCGGCCGACTGGCCCGGCGCCTGTCCGTCGCTCATATCGATACTCGCATTCACGGTAACGCATACCGTCCGATACAAACTCGTTTCCTGAGCTTGTCGAAGAGCGACTTACAAGAACATCCGGCACGCCCCTCTAGGGACGAGGTCCCGACGCGGTGCAGCATCGTCGGACGCAAACCGGCCGAGGACGAAGCGAAGGCACCAAGCGCCGAACGCCCCGCCCGCCCTCGCGCGGATCGCCTCTTGTCACCCTGAGCTTGTCGAAGGGCGACCTAGGACGACAACGATCCTTCCATATCGATAACGTAGCGGTACCGCACCTTGCAATCGTTTACGTTTTCAAAAGCCTCGTTGACGCGTTCGATCGGAATGAGTTCGACGGTCGAGGCGATGTCGTTGGCGGCGCAAAAATCGAGGATCTCTTGCGTTTCTTCGATGCTGCCGATGAGCGAGCCGCCGAGGGAGAGCCGGTGGAACGCTGCCGGACCGTTGTTGATGCCGGGTTCGAGCGCTTCGAGCGCGCCCACCAGTGTCATGCGTCCGTCGCGCTTTAGCAGCGCGAGGTACGGATTGACGTCGTGCGATGTCGGAACCGTGCTCAAAATGAAGTCCAGCTTGCCGGCATACTTCTCCATCGCTTGCGAGTCGGTCGAGACGACGACATCCGTGGCACCGAAACGCTTCGCGTCCGTCGCCTTCTCCGGCGTCCGGGTGAAGGCGATGACCGTCGCTCCGAGGGCTTTCGCGATCTGGATTGCCACATGTCCGAGGCCGCCGATACCGACGACGCCGATCGTATCGCCGTTTCCGATCTTGAAGTGCTTGAGCGGAGAGAACGTCGTGACGCCGGAACACAAGAGCGGGGCCACCGATTTTGGATCCATCCCCGCCGGAATTCGCAGAACGAAATCCTCGTTGACGACGATCTGCGAGGAATAACCACCGAACGTATTCGTGCCGTCCGGTTTGAACGGCCCGTTGTAGGTCGCGGTGAATCCGCGCGGCCCCTCGCAATATTGCTCCTCGCCGCCGCGGCAGGCTTCGCAATGGCGGCATGAATCGACCATGCAGCCGACCCCCACGCGGTCGCCGGCCGCGAACTTCGTCACGTGCGAGCCGATCTCGACGACCCGGCCGACGATCTCGTGGCCCGGCACGCAAGGCCATACCGTGTTGTTCCACTCGTCCCGCGCTTGATGAATGTCGGAGTGACAGACGCCGCAATATTCGATTCGGAGAACGACGTCGTGGGCGCCCGGCTCGCGAAGGGGGATGTCCATCGGTCCGAGCGGCGTCGACGCGTCGGGCGTTCCATACCCGACCGTCACGGTTATCGGTTTTTGATTAGCAATTTGTGCCGTGGTCATACTTCATGCCTTTCTGTAGGTAACGAACCGGCCGATCGTGCGTGCTTGCGTCTCGTGAGGACGTACGGTCGGCGACCTACCTCATCGACATGCTTTTCCCCGAGTCGAGCTTCGCGATCTCGCGCTGATCCATCGATATATGCTCCTCGATCGTGGGGGTCGTTTGTTTGGCGAATCGAACGAGTTCGGCGTTCTGTCCGCCGGCGGCTTCGGTCTGGAAAAGTGCGAGCACTTGACGATGCGCCGGCAGTTGGCTCTTCAGATAGTCACTGTTAAAGGTCGCGCCGGATTCGCTCTGCAGCCGCTCCATGAGGGCCGCGTTTTTCGGCCCGACCGTGCGCGGCGGCGTCAATCCCTCGTGCTTCTCGATGGCGGTCAATTGCGCGTTCGCCTTGCTATGATCGGCGTTCATGCGCCGCGCGAAAGCCACGACCTCAGCGTTTTTCGATTGCTGCAATGCCAGGTGCGCCAACTCGACTTCCGTCATGCCGGCCTGCGCGGCTTGTTTGGCAAACATGGCATCTTGAGAAGAAGCGGCGTCGCTTGCGCTCATCCCGACCGTGCCGAACACGAGCGCGGCTCCCATGGCCCAGCCGGCGTATGCTGAAATTGTCACGTGGTATCCTCAAATGAAAGCGTCGGTTTTCTGATTCGGATATGCACGTGATCCGCGGGTCGCAAAAGCGCTTGCTTACAGACGGGCGTAGCAATCGCCGTACCGGAAACGCGGTGCCGGGGCCGCGCCGTTTCCGCTGTCGTGAAGCTACGCACGCCAAACGGCGGAGCGGCCGGGCACGGCGTCAGCTAGAGCGCGCCGCACCCCGTCGGAGTCATGGTCGGCTCCGTAGACGGGTGTCCCCGGTTGCTGGCGCCACGATTCGGCGACGCTTCCCGCGTCGACCGGGTCGAAGCCAAGCTCGTCTACGAGTTGCATGGCGACAGCTTTCGCCTCCGCATCGTCGCCCGCGACCGGCAGCGCGATGCGGCCCGGCGTTCCGGCAGGTTTGCCATGGCTCTGCAAGTGCGCGGCATGAATATTGTTGAATGCCTTGACGACGGGGCGGCCTAATTGCCGACCGACCCATTCGCTCTCCGTGGTGCCGGCCTCGATTGCGGGGATGCACCCGTCGCGCTGCTGCGGGTAGTAGTTTCCCGTGTCGATCACGACGACGGCCGCCGGCACGTCGTCGAATAACCCGTTCGGCAACGAAGGGATCTTACACTCGGGAATCGTGACGACAACGACCGCGTTGCCGTGGGCCGCCTCGCGAACGGAAACGGCACGAGCGCCCGTTTCCCGGCTCAACTCGGCAAGCGATTCCGGCCCGCGCGAGTTGGCGACCGAAACGTCGTGGCCGAGCTCGCGAAAGCGTCGCGTCAACGCCGTGCCAATATTCCCTGCGCCGATGATTCCGATTTTCATCTTGATGCTCCTTAACGATGACTTTCCCAAAACCGCGAATCTGCCGTGCGAGACAGCGGCCATCCTCGACCGGACTTGGGAGGAGGATAAACGTCCAATCGTCGAGACGATAAGACTGTTGCAGTGAGCAAGTTTCGGAATGCGCGCGTCTGCGTCTGACGCTACGCTAGACGCCGGCAATGGACCGTGGCGAGCGCACGAGTCACGCACAGCTTGCCGGCGCAATCGGCGAACCCAAGTCCGCGCGGGCCGTCGGGAACGCGCTCGCCGTCAACCCCGTCGCGGTCCTCGTTCCTTGCCATCGCGTCATCGCCAGTTCCGGCGCGCTCGGTAACTACAAATGGGGCGAGCGCCGCAAACGCGCGCTACTCGCCTGGGAATCGGCAGCAACGTGACACGTCATTTCCGTCACGCCGACTCCGCTTCACGTGCAAATGCGGGGTCGTTGTCATCGTCCTTATCGTTGTCACCTTGAGCTTGTCGAAGGGCGCCTCGATCGGGTGGATGTTGTCGCCGGCGGGAGCACCCTTCGACAGGCTCAGGGTGACAGAGAATGGGCCACGCGCGATGCTAACCGAGTTCGCTTAACTCTTCGGCGCTGAGTTGCAACGTCGCAGCCGCGAGGTTTTCGTCGAAGTGCTGGATCGACGACGTACCCGGAATCGGCAAGACCACCGGCGACCGCGCGAGGAGCCACGCGAGCGCGATCTGCGTGCGCGTCGCTCCATGCGCCGCTGCGACGCGGTCGAGCGCCGCGTGTTTCGGCTTGCCGCGTCCGCCGAGCGGAAACCACGGTAGGAACGCGATGCCATCGCGTTCGCATGCACGCAGCATCTCCTCAGCGCTTCGATCCTGCACGTTGTAGAGGTTCTGCACCGAAACGATCGTCGCGGATTTCTTCGCTCGCTCGTAGTCGGCAACCGACGTTTCGGAGATGCCGATATGACGGATCTTCCCGGCCCGCTGTAGTTCGGTCAGCGCGCCGAGGGACTCTTCGACCGGCACCTTCGGATCGAACCGGTGCAGTTGGAAGAGGTCGATCGATTCACGCTTGAGACGCCGCAGACTGCCTTCGGCACACTCGCGCAGTCGCTCGGGCCGGCAATCGGGCGACCATTGATCGGGTCCCTGGCGGGTGAGGCCGGCCTTGGTAGCGATCACGACGCCGTCGGCGTAGGGCGCGAGCGCCTCGGCGATGATCTCTTCGCTCACGTATGGTCCGTACGAGTCCGCCGTGTCGATGAAGTTCACGCCGCTGTCAACGACGTGCCGTATCAACTCGACCGCCGCGGCGCGGTCGGCGGGCGGACCCCAGATGCCGGGACCCGTGATGCGCATCGCGCCGAAGCCGAGGCGGTGAACGGGCAGGTCGCCGCCGAGCGCCAGCGTGCCGCCATGGAGTTTCGTATTGGAAGTCATACGGGAATCATAATACCCAAGGCCGGGATTGGCCACCATCGGGCGTCCGGGGCACGCGCAACATCTCCGCTTCTCGAAAGCAGAACGCGAAAAGGACCAGTGCCGACACGATCGTGACCCCGGCCCCGATCGCGAGGCTGCGGGGTGCGAACCACATGTCGACCGCATGGCGTCCGGCCGTGACCGCGATGCCGCGAAGCAGCGTGTCGACGCGCGTGACGGATGTGGGCGTCCCATCGACCGTCGCTCTCCAGCCGGGATACCAGAGCGCGTCGACGATGAGGAAGCAGCGCGCGACGCACGCGACCTCGTAACGTGAGCGGGTGGGCTCTTCCGTCGAAACGCGCACGGTGTCCGCGCGCCCGGCGGTCCCGTCGAAGCCGGAAACACCACTCGGCACGAGTGCCGTGTGGCGCGGGTCGAACGGGCGATCCAGCGCATCGATGCGGCCTTCGGAAATCGCGACCGCCTGCGACGCGTCGTCGAGCGGCACGGCTGACGGCACGGCCCACGCACCCGTTAAGGCGTCGGGATTCTCAAACAGCGTTTCAGCTGCGGACGTCTCTCGCGCGATCCAATTCGGCGGGTACGCCGCCGCGGGGAACGCGATGCCCCTTCGCTCGTCGAGCAGCGCGAGATGAGAGATCGTAAGCGCGCCGATCGTTGCGTCCGGATAGCGCCAAACCACCGTCGCGATTCTGAAGTTACGAAGCTTCGGAAGCGGAAAGTCCGCTACGTAAAGCGCGGCCGTCCCGTCGGTCGCGAACACGTGCGCCTTGCGATGGCGCACGACGGCGCGTACGTCCGGCCGGTCGTAGGCAGACTCCGATGTATCGCGACCGGCAAGGATAGGAACGGTGACGACGCGGTTTCGCGCGTCGCGCAACTCGATGTCCGCGACGTGTGCATCGTCCGGGATCGTCATCGACAAGCCGAGTGCGGAAACGAGCTCGATTGAGGTAGCCGCGTTCGGCGGAAATGCGAACGCTACGGACTTCCGGTGCGTTAACGCATCCGCCCCGATGAAACCACCGAGTTCCGCGCCGCCGGATGCGGCGGGCGCCGGGACACTCTGCACGGGGCGTGGCGGTGCGAGGATGAAACGCGTGGCCGTGAGATCGAGAACGCGATCGTCATCTTGTGCGAACGTTCGCTGCGGCACCTCGCCCGTCGGCGCCATCTCGAGGAGATCCGCTAGGCGCCGGTCCTCCAGGGACACGTAGCCACCCGCCGCCGGTACGTCCCACAGCGTCGAAAGGTTCGGCGGGACGCTCTGGACCAGTCGCGATCCCGTGCTCGCAAGCATGCGTTGTCCGTGCGCGTTCGCGCGCGCTCCGATCTCGACGGCGATTCCCGGCGGCGTCGCAACGGCTGGGGCGACCGTCGTATACCGCCAATACGCCGATCCTGCGAACGACAGCATGTCGCACGTAATCGCAGCGACGCAAAGCACTCGCAGCAAGACCCGGTTCGTGAGCCGCGACGCGACGTAGAGCGCAACGCACGAGCACAGAACGACGAGGCACGGGATTGCGAGTGCCGGATTCTGCCACGGCACGAGTGGAACCGGCACGAGGGGCAACGTGACGTCACCCGTCGCTGCTTGTACCTTCGCGCGTATCGTCTCCCCGGCGACCGCGATCGCGCCGAGTACCGCCGCGAACGCAATGCAGACGGCCGAGATCGCCGCAACGACGTCGCGCGAACGCAAGGTCGTTGTTTCGAGCGTGCGCACGCCGAAAGCCGCGAGCATCCCAACGCCGAGGGTGAACTCGAGAGCATGCCGGCCCGGAATGCGGAAAAGTCCGTAAATCGGGATGTGATATGCGATCCTCGCACCCAAGAGCGAGTTCCCGACGCTCATCCAGACGGCCCAGACGACGACGCCGGACCAGAACGCGATCTGCCGGCGTTCGGCGCCGCGCGCGAGGGCGACGATCGCGAGCATCAGCGAGAAGATGCCTGCGTAATTCGTCGTTTCCGAAAAGGCACCCACGTTGGAGTGACTGTATGGGAACGTCGATGACGGCGTCGCGCCGAGGAAGTACGGGAAAAACGCGCGCACCGGCATCTCGCCCGGGCCGAGCGAATAGGCGATGAACTGCGCGTAGCTCTGCACGGACCGCGCGCTCTCGTGCGTAAATTCCAACGTCGGGATCGTCGCGATCGCGCTGAGTCCGACGCCGAACGTGAAGAGGACCGCCACGAGCGCGAAATAGCGCATCCTCCGGCCGGCCGGCGGCGTGAAGACGACGGCATAGGCGAGGCCAATCAGGGATACGTACGCCAGCGGCTGCTGCGAGCCGGCGAGAGCCGACATGGCGAACGCCGCCGAGCCGCACGCGGCGACGACGAACCGCGGGCGTCGCCGCAGGTCTTCGATCGTCCAAAGCACGTACGGTGCCCACGCAGCGGTGTGGATCAAATTGAGGTGGCCCTGATGCGAAATCATGAATCCGCCGAGGCCGACGATGGTGCCGGCCACGATGCCGCCCGCCGTGGATCCCGTGACGCGGCGCGCGAACCCCGCAACCCCAAATGAACCGATCAGATATGGCAGAAGCACGTACGCATTGAAGGACCCCGGTACGAGGCGCAAAACGCGCAAGACGGGATACCAGAACGCTTGATTCGGATCCGCAAACAGCGGATACCCCATCATCATGTTCGGCTCCCAGATCGGCGTCCGCCCCAGGAACGTCGGCAGTGCTTGGAGCAGCCCGTCGCCTCCGGTCATATAGTTGCCCGATAGCAACACCGGACTGAAGAGCGCGGCGAAGAAAATCAAGAAGCCGACGAAGACCAGTCCAAGTGTCGCGTTGCGCCGCGCCGCTCGAGCGAACGAGTCGTCCATGTAGCGGTCTTAGCCGACGAGTCGACCCAGCCCTCACATCCCTTCGACGAGCTCAGGGTGACAAAGCGGTCGCATTCGCGCGGCGTTACGGCGAGGCGGTCGCCGCCGGGGCGGCACTCCAATCGGACTTCTCCTTCGTTGCAATCGTGGCGACGCTGGCGCAGTGCGTGCCGACTTTTGCGCTACCCCAAAAGCTCTGGCACGCCGTGAGCTGCGTGATCGCGGAGTCGAGCGTCGGCGCCCAGCTCGCGTCGCCCGCCCGGTGCGCGACGACCGCTTTCGCGTAGGTCTCGAACGCCTGCGCCGCCGCGATGTAGTGCGGATAGGTGCAATCCTTGACGCCGTCGTCGACCTTCTTCATCGCGCCCGTCACGTCGCCGGCCGGGTCGGCGTTCAGCGCGTCCATCATCTCGTGCGTCGCGGTCAGCATGTTATCACATGCTTCGCGGTGTTGCTCCCCGACGGCACTTCCGTGCGTCATGGTTTGCGCCGCAACGGGAACGGTGAAGGCAAGCACGAGCAGCAATCCGAGAATCGGTCTCATCATCGTCGTCTCTCCAGATCCGCCTTGAGCGGCGTGCGTAACGTAGCGGGGAGCGTGTTCGGGGTACGGCCGCCCGGCTGCCGAACCCTCCGCGCGAACGGCGCTTGACATTCGGAAACCTTTCGGTTACGGTCTATTACGTAACCGAAAGGTTTCCAATTGAAAAACCCGTCACCCGATACGGTGTTCAAAGCACTCGCCGACCCGACGCGTCGCGAAATTCTCGCCTTGCTGCGCGACGGCGGTTCGACCGTCGGCGACATCGCGAGCAATTTCGAGATGAGCCGGCCCGCGGTCTCGAAACACCTGCGTCAATTGCGCGCGGCCGGACTCGTGAACGACCGTGCCGTGGGCACGACGCGCGTGTGCGAACTCAATGCGGAGCCGCTGCACGCGGTGGACGAGTGGCTCGACCTCTACAAGATGCTCTGGAAGAAAAAGCTGGTGCGTCTCAAGGCGCACGTCGAGGAGAAGCAGCGTGGAAAAGACTGAGGCACCCCCGATCGTCGTCGAGACGATCGAGATCGGAGCGCCGGCCGGCGCCGTGTTCGCCGCGCTGACCGAGCCGAGCGAACTCGTGCAATGGTGGGGCAGCGACGGCGGCTATCGCGTCGAGAAAATGGAGCGCGAGCTTACGCCGGGAGGCGCGTGGAAGATCACCGGAACCGGCACCGACGGCTCGCCGTTTTCCGTCGGCGGCGTGTACCGCATCGTCGACCCGCCGCGCCTGGTCGAGTTCACCTGGCGTCATGACCGGCACGACGGCGACGACCCGCTCGGCGATACCATCGTGCGCTACGAACTCCAAGAGAAAGATAACGTCACGCAGCTGCGCGTTACGCATAGCGGCTTCACCGACGCCGGCGACCGCGAGGATCACGCGGAAGGCTGGCCGGTGGTACTCGGCTGGCTGCGGGCGTTCGTCACGCGCCGCATCGACCGGTCGCGGGGAGAGCGACACGGCATCTGACCGATCGAAGCGTAAGCCAATTCGCGTCACCCTGAGCTTGTCGAAGGGCACGTGCGACGCTGCGTCGCCTCAGCACGGCGACGACCCCAAGGCTTTGGCGGGCCTATTTGCCGA